>Ga0160430_100332_pt1 | contig 30284 bp, 37 predicted proteins | sample HID1971I_E0MG_FD_108274 | JGI IMG/M metagenome (GOLD analysis project Ga0160430, IMG submission 108274) | Enriched millipede-associated microbial communities from UW Madison campus, WI, USA - HID1971I_E0 MG | ecosystem: Host-associated > Arthropoda: Insects > Digestive system > Unclassified ...
GCCACGTTGCGCGTGATCGACTGGAGGAGGAAGACCCCCTCCTCCTTGCGGTTCTCGGTGACGTATCCGATGCGGAAGCGCCGCAGCGCGTCGCGCACGGAGCGGATCCGCACGGCCTTCCCCTCGACCCTCACGTCGCCCCCGATGACGCGTTCCAGCCCGAGGATGGCTCGGGCGAGCTCGGTGCGACCGGCGCCGACGAGGCCGTACATGCCGAGCACCTCCCCCGGGTGGACGGCGAGCGAGATGCGCCGATGCCCGGCGGCGGTGCTCACGTCGGCCAGTTCGAGTGCCGGGGTGACCGTGCGGTCGACCTCGCGCTCCTCGACCTCGAGGTCGGCGAGCGTGCGCCCGACCATCCGGGCGACCACCTCGTCGTGCGTCGTGTCCGCGATCGGCTGCGAGGGCATCACGGTGCTGCCATCGCGGAGCACCGTGATCGCGTCGCAGTGCGCGAACACCTCGTCGAGCTTGTGGCTCACGAGCACGATGGCGGTACCCTCGGCGCTCAGCTGGTGGACGACCTTGTAGAGCCGCTCGGCCTCGTCGTTGCTGAGAGACGCGGTCGGTTCGTCGAGGAGCAGCACCTTCGCGCTCCGGTACAGGCCGCGCGCGATCTCGACGAGCTGAATCTGGGCGGCCGACAGCTCGCGCATGGGGGTGCGCGGATCGATGTCGAGGTCGAGCATGTCCAGGCAGCGCTGGGACTCCCGCCACACCCGGCGCCAGTCGACGGTGCCCGCGCGTCTCGGCACGGCGGACAGGGCGATGTTCTCCCCCACCGTGAACTCGCGGACGACGTTGCGCTCCTGGTGCACGACGCCGATGCCGGCGGCCATGGCCTCCAGGGGATTCGCGAACGAGACCTCCTCGCCGTCGAGGATCAGGCTGCCGGAGTCAGCGCCCTGCACCCCCGTGACGATCTTGATGAGCGTGGACTTCCCGGCGCCGTTCTCGCCCATCAGCGCGTGCACGGAGCCCGCTTCCAGGGTGAGGTTCGCATCGGCGAGCGCGGTGACGCCGGGGAACGTCTTGCGCAGGTTCCGGACTTCGAGTGCGACGGTCATCGCTTCACCTCCGCCAGTGCGGCTTCCGCGCGCAACGATCTGATCCTGCTGGCATGGCGCGACGCCTGCACCTCGCGCAGCTTGCCGAGGGCCACCGTGCCGAGCACGACCGCGCCGACCACGAAGTTCACGACCTCGGCGTCGAACCGGAAGATCGGGCTGGCCGCGTCGACGAGGCGCACGACCATCGCTGCGAGCACCGTGCCCAGCACGGCCACCGTGCCACCGGCGAGGGCGACGCCGCCGATGATCGGTGCCGCGAAGCTCGGCAGGAGCCAGTCCCCGCCGACCGTGGTGTTCACGCCGGGCAGGAACGAGATGCTCACCATGGCCGCGACGCCGCAGAGGAGTCCGGAGAGGGTGTGCGCGACGATCAGCGCCCGGTCGGTCGAGATGCCCGCGAGCTGCGCGGCCGAGGCGTTGCCGCCGCTGGCGAGGAGCTTGCGTCCGGACACCGTCTGCGCGAAGTAGAGGGCGACGATCACCGCGACCACCAGCGTCATCAGGAAGATGGTCGGGATACCCAGGATGTCGGACCGGCCGAAGGCGGCGAGCTCCGGCCACGCCTTCCGCTCGATGGTGCGGGTGCCGACGAGGGCGTACTGCACGCCGATCAGGATCTGCGACATCGCGAGGGTCACGATGAAGCCGTTGATCCGGGTGCCGACCACCAGCAGGCCGTTCGCCAGCCCGAGCACCGCGCCCGTGAGCACGGCGACGAGCGCACCGATCCACGGCGGGACGCCCCAGGACGTGACGATCACTCCGGTGAAGCACGCGGCCACACCGCCGATGGCACCGACCGCCAGGTTGAGCTGACCCACGCAGAGGGTGATCATCTGCGCCAGACCGATGAGGATCGGCACGCTGACGAACCGGAAGAAGCTCGTCATCGAGACCGGACCGAAGAACTGGCCGGAGGTCGCCAGGCCCAGGATGACGGCGCCGACGACGACGATCCCGACCAGCAGGAGGTTGTTCGCGCTGATGATGCGTTTCATCGGTGGGCCTCCGCCTCATCCAGTTCGACGGCGAGGGTCGCTGCGGACTCCGTCGCCTTGGCCGGGCGGCGCCGGGCGAAGACCAGCCGCAGACGATCCGTGGCGAGCGCCGCGAGGAGGATGCAGCCGAGCAGGACGTTGAGCGTCTCGAGCCCGACGCCGAACAGCTCCAGTCCCTTGCGGATGACCGAGGTCAGGGTGATCCCGAGCGCGGTGCCCACGATCGACACGAGCCCTCCGGCGAGAAGAGTCCCGCCGAGGATCGGTCCGAGGAACGACGACAGCATGAACTCGCTCCCGATCGCGGGGGTGAACGAGCCCGTGCTCGCGGCCAGGAGGAACCCGGCGATCGCGGCGAGCAGCCCGGACAGCGCGTGGGCGAGGATGGTCCGGCGTGCGGTCGGGATACCGGAGAGCTCGGCCGCCTTCACGCTGCTGCCCGTCATCAGGACCTCGCGTCCGCTGCGTGTGCAGGTGTAGAAGTACCAGATGACGGCCATGCACCCGAGGGCCGGGAGCACCATGAGTGGAACCGCGTTCGATCCGCAGTAGCCGAACATGCACACGTCGGCGAAGGTGCCGCGGCCGATGGTCTCGAACCCCGCAGGTGAGACGGTGAAGGCCTGGCCGGTGCTCCACGACTTGTACAGCGTGGGGATCAATCCGAGGAGCGTGAAGCTCATGGCCAGGGTGACGATGAAGGAGTTGACCCCGGTCTTGGCGATGATCCACCCCGCGAGGGCGCCGAGGGCCGTGCTGGCGAGGACGCCGAGGGCGAGGCCGACGAGGAGCGGCATCCCGAGGTTCTCGAAGGCCGCGCCCATGACGAGAGCGCCCACCCCGGCGAGCTGCCCGACGGCGAGGTTCATGTGCCCGATCGAGAGCACCACCATCTGGGCGAGGCCGACCACGGTGAAGATCGCGATCGTCGTGAGCAGCGGCGCGATGACGAAGGGCCCGTTGAGGAAAGCCGGCTTGAGGATCGCGAGGGTCGTGACCAGGACGACGATGAGGATGACGAGGAGCGCGCGGGGCGAGCGGATCTCGGCGCGGGCGGCGTGACGCAGACGGGACATCAGAGGACGATCCTGTCGTCCATGGCGTCGCGGTCCCAGTCGATGCCGAGCCCGAGGGTCTCGGGGGCGAGGGCACGACCATCCTCGATGGCCATCCCGGTGCGGGTGATCGCGCGCAGCTGCGGGATGTGCTCGACGTAGCGGCCGTTCGGCACGGCGGCGACGAGACTCACGTGCAGCTCCATCAGGAAATGCGGGCACACGTGCACGTTGAACGACTCCGCGAGGTGCGCGACCTTGAGCCAGGGCGTGATGCCGCCGATGCGGGCGACGTCGACCTGGACGATCCCCGCGGCCCCGCGGTCGAGGTACTCGCGGAACTGCGCGACCGAGTACATCGATTCGCCGACCGCGATGGGCGTGGAGGTGGAGGCGACGAGGCGGGCGTGGCCCTCGATGTCGTCCGCGGGCAGCGGCTCCTCGATCCAGCCGAGGTCGAGGCCGTCGAACAGGCGGGCGCGGCGGATCGCCTCGGCACCGGTCATCGACTGGTTGGCGTCGACCATGATGTCGAAGTGCGAGCCGACGGCCTCGCGGACCGCGGTCAGCCGCTCACGGTCCTCCTGGCCGCTCGGCTTCCCGATCTTCACCTTGACGCCCTTGAGCCCCGCATCCTTCGAGGCGAGGGCACCGGCCACCAGGTCGTCGGTGCTCAGGTGCAGCCAGCCGCCCTCCGTGTCGTAGAGGGGGATGTCGCGGCGGAAGCCGCCGGCGAGGCGCCAGAGCGGCAGACCGGCACGGCGGGAGGCGATGTCCCACAGCGCCGTGTCGACGGCCGCGAGGGCCAGCGAGGTGATCGCGCCGGTCGTCGTGGCGCGGGTCGAGGCGAACAGGCGGAACCAGACCGCTTCGATGCGGTCGGCCTCCTGTCCGACCAGGATCGGGAGCAGGTGGTCGCGCAGCATCGAGAGCACCGCGCGACCCCCTGTCCCGATCGTGTAGGAGTATCCGAGGCCGTGCAGGCCATCGCTCGTGGTGAGCTCGACGAAGATCGTCTCCTGGGACACGAAGCTCTGCACGGCATCCGTGCGTTCGGTCTCCACGGCGACGTCCACGAGGAACGCGCGAGCATCGGTGATCGTACTGGCCATCGGGTACATCTCCTGGGTGGGGGTCAGATCACTTGCAGGTGAGCAGTTCGTCTTCGAACTGCTTCTTCACCTTGTCGGCGAAGGCGCTCTGCTCGTCGCCGTAGGTCTCGACGTTGTCCTTGGTGACGACGAACGATCCGGAGTCGACGATCACGCCGGGGTCCGCCATCTCGCAGGCGCCGCTCGCGAGCTGGCCGAGCACCCAGCTGCCCACGTAGGCCTGTCCGGTCGGGTTCTGGGCGACGGTGCCGTAGATCGAGCCGTCGCGGATGCCGTCGAGGATGGTCGGGTCGTCGTCGATCGCGATGAGCTGGATGTCGAGGCCTGATTCCGCGATGGCCTCGGCGCTCGCGACCGCCGGGTTGTACGCGGTCGTGACGATCGCGCTGATCTCCGAGCCGCTGGCGGCCAGGAGATCCGAGGCGGCCTTCTGCGCGGTGGCCAGGTCGGTGTCGACGTCGGTGATCGTCTGCAGCAGGGTGACGGCGCCGTCGGTCTCGTCGATCGCCCGCTTGACGCCCTCGATGCGGCGCTGCGTGTTCGAGTCGACGTTGTTGCCGGTCATGTGGACGATCGTGCCCTTGCCGCCGATCGCCTCGATCGCCGCGGCGGCGGCCTGGTACGCGGCCTCCTCGGTGTCGGTGGAGAGGCAGAACGCGGCGAGGTTCTCGTCACCGGCCGGGCAGGAGGCGATCGATCCGACCGCGACGCCGGCATCGGTGAGCTTCTTGAAGGTGGAGTTGATGTCCGTCGGGGAGACGCCGAAGATGCCGAAGGCGTTGTAGCCGTTGGCGACGAGGGAGTTGATCACGTCGTTCTGCTTGGTCTGATCCCACTCGGAGGTCTCGTTGAAGGTGACCTCGCCGAGGCCGAAGTCCTTCGCGGCCTTCTCCCCCGCCGCGATCCACGGCTGGAAGTACGGGTGCGCACCGCCGGGGACGAGGGCGACGCGGACCGAGGAGAGGTCACCGCCGTCGGATTCGCCGCCGGCGCCGGGCTCGGCGTTCTGCGGGGTACACGCGCCGAGCGCGAGGGTGAGAGCGGCGGCGGCCGCGACGACGGCGCCGAGCCGCACGTTCTTTCTGATGCGCATCTTTGAGCCTCCAGGGAGAAGTTTTGAAATATCGTATTTGATCTTTCAAAGGATATGATTGCGGGACTCAGCGACTCTGTCAAGGGAAAGGTCGGATGTCTACACTCGGTCAACTGCCCTCCTTCTCCCCCGGCGCGCGCATGATGCTGGGCGACGAGGTGTACGGGGCGCTTCAGCAGTCGATCCTCGACGGCACGTTCCCTCCCGACGCGCGCATCAACGCCGGCGAGCTCGCGCGGCAGTTCGAGGTGTCGCCGACGCCGGTGCGCGAAGCGCTCGCCCGCCTGGAGTCCGATGGGCTCGTCGAGAAGCTCCCTCTCCGCGGATACCGCACGACGGACCTCCTCGATCGCACGCGGCTGACGGAGTTGTTCGAACTGCGTCTCCTGCTCGAACCGGGCAGCGCGGCCAGCGCCGCCGCCCGCCGATCCGCGACCGACGTCGACGACCTCGCCCAGGAGGTCGAGGCCGGCCGATCCGCGATCGGGGAAGCGGACGCCTACCGTCTGCTCTCCCGGCACGACGTGCGACTGCACGACCTGGTGTTCCGCTCGGCGCAGAACGAGACGGTCCGCCAGGCGTACGCCCGCACCCACTGCCACCTGCACACGTTCCGCCTGGCCTACACCGGCGCATATGTCGCCGACACCGTCGACGAGCACGAGGCGATCGCCCGCGCCATCACCGCCGGCGACCCCGACGAGGCATCCGCGACGATGCGCGCCCACATCGAACGGTCCCGCGACCGGCTCATGCGCGTCGTCGACTGACGCGGCGTCCCAGATGCTCGCCCTGTCCGGAGCCGCACGACTCCCGGATACGACAAAACCCCCGGAGGTCCGGGGGTTTTCATCTGTAGCAGGAGCGGGGCTTGAACCCGCGACCTCACGATTATGAGTCGTGAGTGTTCTGCCGTAGTTGACTTGCATTCTGTCGAATCTGGCGTATATGCTCTCAACTACAGCCCACACGGGACCATACGGAACTATCCGAATGGCTACACCATGGGCTACACCAACCTTGGCCGGAAGGAACAGCTGTGACGCACGTCGTAAGCACAAGAAGAAGACCCTCGGGTATGGCCCGATCGCGACGCAACACAACTCACGAGAGGGCACATCATGCGAGGCAAAGGCGAAGGTTCCGTCTTCAAGGACAGCAGGGGGCTGTGGAACGGGACCATCGAGCTACCGCCGCTCAACGGCGAGCGGCGGCGGAAGACCATCCGGAGGAAGAACAAGAAGGACCTGCTCGAAGCGCTCGCTGAGGCGAAGTCCGAGCTGCGCCGTCGGGGAGATCTCCCGACGAAGAGCCAGACGGTGGAGCAGTGGTTCCAGTACTGGCTGAAGCAGGTGGCGAAAGAGGTTCGCCCGAACACGTTCGATGGGTACATGCGGACGGTGAACAAGCACATCATCCCGGCGATCGGGAACGTGAAGCTGGACAAGCTCACCGCGGCCCACATGCGCCGGGTGCACGACGGGATCCTCGCGAAGGGACTCTCCTCTACTACGGCGCTGCTCGCGCACCGGACAATGTCCGCCTCGTTCAAGATGGCGATCCGGGAGGGCCGGCTCGGCCGGAACCCGACGATGCTCACAGCGGCGCCGCGCAAGGCGGTCGTGAAGCTCGACGTGCTCAACCTGGCCGAGTCTCTCGAGTTGCTCGAGTACACGCTCGAGTCCCCCGACAGGGTGGTGTGGGCCACCTACCTCCTGTCAGCGGCGCGACGCGGCGAAACCATCGGCTTGGAACGCGACCGGCTCGGCGACGTCCTCGACCTCTCCTGGCAGCTGCAGCGCATCCCCTACGTCCACGGATGCGGCGACCGCTGCGGCCGGCGCTTCGGCGGCGACTGCCCCGACCGCAAGATCAGCGTGCCCGTCGACTACGAGTACCGGAAGATCACTGGGGGCCTGTACTGGACGCGCCCGAAGTCGATGAGCGGGTGGCGGATCATCCCCCTCGTGGACCCACTGCGCACGATCCTCGAGCGACACGTGAGCGCTGCACCGGAGAACCCGCACGGGCTCGTGTTCGCCCGCCCTGATGGGACTCCGTACGATCCGCGGGTCGCATCCGCCGAGTGGCGCACCATCATGAAGTCGAAGTTCGGCGAGGACCGCGCAGTGCGGCTGCACGACCTGCGCCACACGACCGTCGACCTGTTGTACGCCGCCGACGTCCCCGAAGACCTCATCATCGAGATCGTCGGCCACTCGACCCGCGCGCAGTCTCAGGAGTATAAGTCGCCGCAGAACCGCGCACGGCTCACGACAGCGATGCAGCAGTTCTCGGCCATGTTCGGCGACTTCTCCGCTCCTGCGCTGCCTGCACCCGAGCGCGGACCTGACGCGCCGTGATCGGGTCCGCCTCGATGCCCGCTGCCGTCGCGGCTGCGCGGTGCAACAGCTGGTAGTAGCGGGCGGGGGTGATACGCAACTGCGCGCGGATCGCCCCGTCCTTGTCCGGGGTATGGGTCGGATGGCGGGACTCAAAATCGAGGAGCAGTTCAGGCGTCACAGTCCCTGATCCTGCCGGATGCATCCGACACTGATCAGGCGCGGTTTTTCCCCGCGTCGAAGCAGGCGCACACGCGTTCCGCTAGATTGCTCGTCATGAGCAACCCTGCCCCGGGCTGGTACCCGGCACCGCACGCGAACAACGAGCAACGCTACTGGGACGGCGCGCAGTGGCTCGACACGGCACCACAGGCGGCATCGACCGACACGAAGAAGATGAATGTCCTGGCGCTGGTGAGCATGATCATTGCCGTCATCGGCTTCATCTTCGCCTGCATCCCGGGCGCGCTCATCGTGGGCTGGATTCTTCTGCCGATCGCGTTCGTGCTGAGCATCGTCTCCTTGTTCCTCAAGGGCGACAAGAAGTGGTTCGGGATCGTCGGCCTCGTCGTCTCGATCGTTGGCACGATCGTCGGAGTGCTCGTGTTCATCGGAGTCGTTGCGACTGCAGCGAATGACGCATTCGGCGGCAGCGAGACGACCGTCACGCAGCCATCCACTCAGCCGCCGGCCGAAGATGACGGCGAGGACACTCAGGAAGCTGAAGCCGCGCAGGGCACGCGCGAGAACCCCTATCCGGTGGGATCCACGATCAGCACCAACGGCTGGAACGTCGTCATCAACTCCGTCAACCCTGACGGGAACGGGGTGGTCTCCGAGGCCAACCAGTTCAACGATGCCGCTCCGGCCGGAAGTCACTACGAGATTGTGACCTACACGGTGACGTATAACGGCTCCGAGTCCGGGTACTCGATGGAGGTTGCGGTCGCGGCCGTGACCTCCTCGGGAAACGTGATCAACTCGTACGACTCGATGGTCTCCCTCAACGACGACATGGGCCTTGACGAGCTCTACGCAGGCGGAACCCTGACCGGTTCGGTGGCTTTCGCCATTCCTGACGGAGAGACCTACACCCTGCGCGTCCGTCCGGGAATCGTCGCCGATCAGGTCTTCGTGCAGCCGTAGAGCCCGCCCTGCATACGTCGCGATCCCGCCACCCAGAGTGACTCTTCGGGTGGCGGGATCGTCTCCGTCTGTGGATCGACGTACACTCGAGTTTCTCGGCCGGAGGAAGGACATCACCGGCTATGGGGAACCCTGGGGCGAGGCTCTCTGCCTACCGCGACATGCAATCGCAGGCACGATCGGTTCTCGAGGCTGCGAAGCACGGCCCGCTGCAGTCGCTCACTGAGCGCGAGATGGACGTGCGCGAGCAGCCGATGACGATCTACCCGCGGCCGAAGCGCGTCCGGGCGTGGGTGCGGTTCGGACCCGAGGCCGTGCGCGTGGACGCGAAGCTCGTGCGGTCGACACCCCTCGCCGCGGGGATCGAGTTCCGTGCAGAGGATCAGACGTTCCGGTGCTGGGTTTGGGGTAACGCGGTCGCGCTCGACGAAGAGGCCACCTGAGGCTCTTGCGGGACGGCCGTCGGGCGCGGATCATGGGCTCCACGGGGACGGGCTGGCCCAGGCATGGCGGGAGCTTGAACGAAGGCCAGCTCGTACTCGATGATCGTCGCCGCGTCCTAGGCTGGGCTGATGCTCATCGGACTCATCCGCCCCATCGAGACCCACACCATCACCCTCAAGGGCGAAGACCTCGCGGACGTCCGCGCTCAGCTCGTTGAGCAGGCGCCCGAAGGCTGGGAGCTCGTCTCCGCAGTGCCGACCATGACGAACGGAACCCCGGTGCGATCCGTCGAGGGCAAGTTCGAGCGCCGCGACGGCACCCGCGAGATCGAAGCCGACGACATGGCCACCCTCGAATCGAAGGTGCCCGACGGATGGCAGATGCTGTCCGTCCGTGTGGCGTAGGCCGATGCCGGGCTATGCTTCGACCGTGAGCCAGCCGAAGAGCGAATTCATCCCCGACGCGACGACGTACGCGGCGCTCTTCGTCATCCCCGTCCTCTCGGGGTTCATGCTTCAGTTCCTGCTCGCGCCGACCGCCGCCTCGCCTGCATGGTTCGAGACCCTCGGCATCATCGTTGGCGTCGTGCTCCCCGCCGGGCGCGCGCTCAGCAAGTGGCTGCGCTCCGACCGCTTCTCCCGCTGAGCGCTCCATACGCAAGAAATCCCCCTCCCCGGGACACGGGGAGGGGGATTCTCATTTCACTGCCTGCGGTCGCCGCAGGGCGACGGGCGGCGGTGAGGGTTCCAGCTTCGGGCGGTCGAAGTCGCGGGGCATGATCGCCAAGAGGGCGACCGCCGCCACGAGCCCGTGCGAGAGCATCGCGGTCAGGATGGAAGTGTTCGAGAGGGCGACGGTCGGCATCGTCATGATGACGCCCACGAACCCGATCGGCAGGCCGACCGACACCTTGTCGAGGATCTTCAAGTAGATCAGGAGCACGACGCCGGCACCGATCAGTCCGGCCCAGCCGAAGTTGGCGAAGCCGTCCGCGAACATGTTCGCGTTGGCGGCCATCGTGGGCAGCCCCGCCATCCACTCCCCGATGACGTACGGCGGGGTGAGCTGGTACGGGTAGTCGACGAAGGGCTTGAGGATCGAGTGACCGAGGTGCACCTGCGGGTTCTCCGAGAAGAACTGCACGTAGACCTGCGTGAATACGCCAGGGGTCGCGAGGAAGCGACGTGAGAGCAGCGACGTCACCAGCATCGAGTTCGTCAGGTAGTCGACGATGGCTGATCCGATGATCAGACCGGCAGCACCCCATACGAGCGTGAGGCCGTCGGCTGCCCGCTTCCGGCGCCGCAGGATGAACGCGATGATGAACCACGCGGGGATGGCGAACAGCATGCCCTTGAAGCCCGTGGTCGAGTACAGGATGAGCTGCCCGATGACTCCCCACGCGGTCCACAGGTGGTTCCGGAGGAAGAGCCCGCGGGCGACCATGAGCGGGTTCACCACGTTGGCCTGGATGAACACGAGGTAACTGAGGATGCCGATGCCCTCAAGGTTCGCGGCGTACTCCTCGCGCAGATCGTAGACGTCGAGTAGCGCCACGAAGCTGAAGCTGAGGCCCTGGGTGAGGCCGAGAAGCACGTATGTGATGAGCGAGATGATGATCAGGACGATCCAGATCGACGTCGGCGAGACGGCGAAGTTCAGTGAGCGCACCTTGCCCCGAACGCCCAGACAGACGCCGATAAAGACGAGCGCGACGACGAGCCCGAGGACCAGCCCTTGTTCGTCGGTCCGGTACGGCGTGTAGGTCGACATCAGGATGGTCGGCGCCACCGTGACCACGTAGAGCACCCAGAGGACGACCGAGGACGCTCGTTCGATGCGGCGCGGCAACGCCATCGCCGTGACGATCGCGATAACCACCGAGAGGATGACGGGTTCCGTCGAGGGCTCCCGGTACCGGTATCCGAGGTACGCGAACGGCGGCGAGATGAGGTCCGCGTACACCCAGTGGAGAGCGATCGCGAAGACGATCACCGCCAGTGGAATGAGGATGAGCTCGCGGCCTGGGAACTTCCCTTCGCGCCTCGACGAGACTTCCTTCGTCGAGGTCGCTTGGTCATGTCGTTCCACAGGCCACGAGCCTACCCACAAAAACGCGTCACGCGAGGTTCGCGAGAGCGCGCCAGGTGGTCGGTGCCGTGCACACCCATCCGATCGGCTGCCCGACGGCCGGCGCACCGTGATTCACGCGCCGCCCGACCGTGTAGGTGCCGGCCGGAGCCTGCGTCGCCACGGCCACATCCTCGTTCTCGGGGAACCCCGTCCAGACCGCAGGCGCGGCCAGATCGGGGGTCGAGATAGTGATGGCACGCAGCTGCGCGGAGAGCGACCCGGGAGAGATCCCGACGGCGATCGATGCCACCGTGTCAGCGACACGGAACGAGCGCGGGATATCGGTGTCGCCACCCGTGTTGTAGTCCTGTCCGCTCCCGACGACGAACCCCGTGCCCGAGACGCCTCGGACCAGTGGGGCTGCCGTGTAGTCGGCCGGGTTCATCAGCGCACCCGCAGCGTCGTAGCAGCGGATGAACAGACGTCCACCGCGGCCGGCGATCGCGTCCACCTGGACGAGGAACCGCTTCGCCTTGACGGTCGAGATGAACACGCCGAGCTGTCGCGTCTTGCAGTCGAGGAACCCGGCCTCGATCGTCGGGCCGCTCAGCTGCCGGAACGGTGTCGTGCCGCCTGTGGCGAAGAGCACTGCCCCGGGGATGTTGACCTGGCTGGCGTCGTACATCACAGCACGCCGCCCGAGGTCCTGGAGGGACCAGACGGGGCGCTGAGGCGCCTCGAGGTGGTTGCGGTGCAGGCTCCGGAGTTCCGTCGTCGGGTAGAGCCCCAGGTCCTCCACGGTCGTGTTCGTGGCGTAGGAGAGGCTGACCCGGTTGTTCTGCGCCTTCCCCATGGTGCGCACCGCGACCGTGTTGGACTCGTTGCGCAGGGACCGGAACTCGTTGTCGATTCCGTCGACGATGAGCACGCAGACCGACTCGGCTCCACCGGTCAGGCCGACGCCCTTCTCCACGATGAGCTTGTCGAAGATGTTCGCGTTGTTCTCGTAGCCGACTTCGGAGCGGATCCGCACGCCGATCCGGCTGATAGCGGTGTTCACCGTCGAGTCGGTGGATGCGTACCCGCCGATGAAGCGGTTGTCGTTCACCCAGCCGAGGCCGAGCGTGTTCGTGTCGATGTCGATCTGGTTGTTGCTGAACCGGCCGAGCACGATCTGCTGGTTCCCGGTGAAGCCGGCGGCGTCCCCGATCAGCTGCGTGCCGATGCAGAAGCGGTCGACGGTGAGGAGGCTGATGTTCGACTTCTGCACGTTGCGGAGAATGATCCCCACATCGGACTCGGAGTCCCAGGCCGACTGCGTGCCGCGACGTGCCCGGAACACGAGCTCACGGTCGGTGACGATGCTTCCGGACGGGTTGTAACGGATCGCTGCGGCACCGTCGGGCCCGGTGTAGACGACCGGCGATTCCATGAGCACGTTGATGGTGCCGGGGATGTCGATCGTCGCCGAGGAGCGGTATCCCACCGGAACGGCGGGGAACCAGAGCGTGGCGTTCGCGCCGAGCGCGGTCGCTGCGGCAATCGCGGCCACGATGGCGGCGGAGTCGTCGCTGCCGCTCGTCGAGCCGTTCGAGTTCCCGAGCGCCCCGAAGTCACGGACGTTGACACGTACGAGGCGGGACGCGACCGTGCGGTTCGCGGCGAGACGAGTCTCGGAGTCGTCGGCGTCCAGGTACTCCGCGACTGCCTCGTCGTTTGCCAGGCCGTTTCCACCCGGCAGGCCGCGAGGACCTGCCGGGATGCGGAAGTCGAAGATGCGGCCCTGGTCGGGTCCGGACATCTCGACCTCAACGGGCTGGCCGGCGGGGATCGTCTCAGCGGTCACCTCGACGATGCGTGCGGCGGGGCCGCGCAGGTTCGTGATCGCTCGGATGTCAGCCATGTCAGCTCACCAGCCTTAGCTCCCCGATGAGGGGGTCGTCGAGGGGCATCTCCTGGCCCTCTGCGGGGGAATACAGCCACCAACCGCGGTAGCCGGCGGGCGGCGGGTCCAGCGAGACGAGGACGTACAGCGGGGACAGCGGGGTGCTCGGGAGTCCCCCGATCGGCCCGCCCACCTCCGGTACGAACACGCGGAACCCGAGGAGGTCGTAGTGGGTGAACTCCCCGCCCGGCTGCAGGTACTCGATCGACAGGTTGTACCAGACGGTCGGCACCACGCCGTCAGTCGCTTCGAGGGTGACCGATCCATTGCCCGACGCATCCGGGATGACAACGATCGGTGTGGTCGGGAACAGCCGCGCCCCCTTCACGCCGGCCGAGGACGGGGTGAAGATCACACGCGGCGACTTGCCCGTGAGCGTCGCCAACCCGAAGTCGGTCAGCGTGAAGGTGACAACGGCCACTGGTCAGCCCTTCCCGTCTTCCGAGCTCGTCACGTGCGCGCGCCACTGCCGACGCGTCATACCGATCCGTTCACCGTCGATGCTCGTGTACGCGACCGCACCGGACGGCGCGGAGCCGGCACCGAACTTCCGCAGCCACTCGTCGACGGCGGGGATCGCCATGACCCGTGCGACGGCCGCACTGACGGCGGCCAGGACTGCGATCGCGCCGGTGAGCCACGCGACGAACGGGCCCGGGAGCACGTCCTGGATGGCGGTGAGGATCTGTGGGGCGACGACGACGGTCGTGGCGAGGATCGCGGCGGCGGCGATGATGACCTGCACGGCGGTGCGGATCGCGCGCTGCAGCGGGAACCAGATCTTGTTCATGGGGTGCCTCCTGTGGGCGTTGAGATGCAGACGATCGCCTGCTGCTGTCGTGGGATGTCGGTCTCGGCGTCGGCGATCGACACCCAGGCGACGGTCGCTGTGTACCCGGCGGGGCAGGCGGGGCCGGCTGGCCCTGTCGCCCCCTGCGGGCCGGTAGGTCCTGCAGGTCCAGGGACAGTGGAATCGGCACCGGGCGCTCCGTTGGTGCCGTTGGTGCCGTTCTGCCCGGCGGGGCCGACACAGCGACCTTCAGCGCAGTACGCCGCCACGGCTGCCGCGATCTGGTCGCTGGTTACGCCCTGCCCGGCAGTGCCGTCTTGCCCGTCCTTGCCAGGGCGACCAGCGGCACCAACCGGTCCCGGAGGGCCAGGTTCACCCTGTTCTGCCGTCGGCGCATCCTGCGCAACATCAGAGGGGTCCGGCGCGTCAGGCTCCTCACCCGTCGACACCGTGAACTCGTCGTAGAGGCTCACGTATTCGTCCTGCCAGTGCAACGCCTGATCTCGCCAGGAGTCGCCCCTCGCGCGCTCTGTCAGCCAGGCAGTACCGAGCGTGCCCGCGACCACGAGAAGGAGGACGGTGAACAGCGCGGATAGCCGGCGCCGCTCACGTACGGACGCCTTCAGCAGTGCTTCGGTGTCAGTCATGCTTCTCCTCCGCGAGGATGCCGGTACGGACAGGCCAGGGCGGGTATTCGCCGCGCTCGACGCCACTCATGAGCTGCGACTCGCGCCGCTCCCAAGCCACGTCGCGGCGCTGATGCCACACGAGCAGCGGTTCGAGGAGGTCCACGCGCTTCTCGAGCGCCTCGATGCGTTCCTGCTGCTGGTCGATCATCTGATGCTCGAGCGAACCCTTCTTCGGGAACAGGGACACGATCGCGGCGATGACCGCGGTAAGAATCGCGACCACCCATCCGCCGATCGCTCCCAGGTCCGGCATCAGGCGTTCGGGATCTCGTCGACCTGCACCTTGCTCGAGGTGCGGTAGAACTTCTTCCCAGCGAGCTTCGCGGCCTCGTACTCGGCCGTCGGCAGGGCGCGCTTCTTGCCGGTGATGGGGTGAACCACGTACGCCCTGTCGTACGCCGTGCTGTAGATGTAGAGCGGGTCCATGTCGTCCTCCTCAGACGTCGGTGTTGGTTGAGGCTTCGGTGACGGAGATGCTGGTACCGACCCGCCTCCTGCGGCGGCACCAGCGCCGACCGCACGGCTCGGGTCGAAGAACTTCCAGTAGCCGGCGGTCGTCGCGTGCCCGCTGACCTCGGAGTGCAGATGCGCCCCGGCGCGCCCCGCGGGTACGACGTGGCCGGTCCACCCCACGTACCCGAGGCGCTGCCCGAGTTTCACGCGCGCACCCAGGGAGGGGCATCCGTCGTGCGAGTTCATGTGGTGGTAGCCCACCAACGGCCCGCCGTCGTATTGCACCCAGATGAAGAATCCGCCGCGGTCGTTACGTCCCCGGGAGACGACGGTGCCCGCGCCAGAAGCGAGGATCGGCTCCCCGGCGTGGCCGGGAAAGTCGACGCCCGAGTGACCGGCGTATGTCGCCGGGTTACTGAACGGCATCGGAAGCTTCGACATCGTGGCCCCTCTCCTGGTCCTCTGGCGGGATCTCTTCCTCAAGCAGGAAGTCGCCGCCGAAGCGCTCTGCCTTGACCAGCCAGAACACCTCGCGGCCGGGCTCCCCGTACGCCGTGAACCGACTGTCAGTGACGCCGTCTGCGCCGACCGGGAACGGGCGGCCAACAGGCGTGAGCTGCACCGTACGACCCTCAGGCTTGTTCAGCGCCTCGAAGTACTCCGGCAGCTCAATGACTGCTTCACCGGACGCGTCGAAGGTCGCCCGTCCCGTGTACTCGGTGCCCGACACCGGCGACTCGGTCGAGCCATGACGGAGCCAGCGATTCGGCTTCGTCGGATGCGGCATGCGGAAGCTCTTCGCGCCGAGGACGTCCAAGGTGAAGCACCTGACGTCTGTGGCCTCGATCTTGTTGGTCGAGAGGTACTCGGCGCCGACGATGACCGACGCACCAGCGCCGAGGTACAGCACGGATCCCGTCGACACGATCTGTCCGCCGTAGGAACCGAACCGGTTGATGCGCACGGTTCCCGCGGTGATCTGGCCGGACGAGCCGAGCGTCAGGTCGCTGTTGAGCGTGACGTCGGCGTTGAGCGTGGTCAGCCCGGTCACGTTCAGGTTCCCGGCGAGTGTCGTCGGCCCGGTTACCTGGAGGATGCCGGTGATGCCGGTGTTCCCGCGGAGGAACAGCGGTCCGGTCCAGTCGAAAACGCCCGAGCCTTCCAAGCGGCCCGAGACTGTCTGAGTGCCGGTGACGGCGAGCCCGCCGCCTTCGATGCGGATCCAGCCGCCGTCATAGACGCGGATGCCGGCGTTGCCGACTGCCGCGTTCTGGATCGTGGCCTTGCCGGCGCGGCGAGCCTCGCGACCCTTCCTGTCGAACTCCTGCCGCAGACCTGCGGCACCGAAGTGATCGACCATCACTCACCGCCTGTCGACTGCACGCCGATCGTCTTCACGTCGGACTCATCACCGGACACCTTCACGACGCGGCGCCGGTGCCACCCATCAGGGATCAGCGGGTCGCCGTCGAAGTGCAGCCGCACTGCGTCGCCCACGTCGATCGGCGTGTCAGCGGTGACCTTGAAGTCCCACTGAGAGGTCGGCATCAGGTAGGTGATCAGGTCCTGGGACGCCATCGCGGACAGCTGATCGACCTTGTCGATCTGCTTCACGTTCGTCACCCGATCCAGCAGCGGATACGGCGACGACGCGTTCCTCTCGGAACGCACCAGCATGTCCTCCTCAGACCCCTCACCCGCATACCGGGCGTTGTTGGTCACCCGCGACGGGTCGATCTGCTCCGTGAAGCCAACGATCGGCGACTCCTTCGCAGTGACCGAGAACTCCCGGGTGACGCCCGTCGACCAGTCCACGTCCGCCTGCAGGAGCCAGTCCGCATCCCCGTTGCCGACCCAGCGGGGCTTGAAGTAGACGTCCAGGCCCTCCGCGATCAGGTCCGAGAGGATGTCGGTCACCATCTCCATGTGGTACCCGTAGTACTTGCGCGTGAACGTCGGTCCTGTGTATCCGCCCACCAGCGTCAATGGGAACGCCATCGACGGCAGCGCCGGGCCCGTGCGGCCGCGAAGGAGCGCAGCCTCCGCCAGTGCGGGGATGGTGCCACTCAGGGACAACTTCCACTTCGCGACGTTGGCGGCGGTGTGATCCCACGCGCCGCGCCGAGCGAGCAACGACCACAGGTCGGCCAGCTTCAGCGTGATCGACGCCTTGCCGCGCTCGTACCGCGTGTGCCCCATCGAATACCCCATGTACTCGAGCACGCCGTCGCGTTCGATTGCGATCATCCGTGACCACGGCTCGATGAGGCTCCGCAGCGTCGCCGGGGAGAACGTGCCGTCGAGTGCGATGGTCACGGAGGATGAGGCGTCTCCTGCGGAGAGCAGCCGCTCGTACGTGTACGCCGACATCGGGATGGTGTCGAGTTGCTGCCCGGTGAAGGCGTTGCACGCGAATGCCTGCAGCTTCGCCACGAGGACCTCCTACGTGTACGTGTCGGTGACCCGCTGGACGAGCGAACGTGCGGTGCTGATCGTCGCCGTGACGCCCGGAATGCCCACCGGGATATCCCATGGCCGGTACGTCGAGATCGCGCCGACCTGCCTCACGCCGGCCGTCGTGAACAGGCCACCTGTCGCGAAGTCGATGTAATGCGCCGCGGCAGGAGCGGTGGAAACGACAACGGTGCGCCCTGCCGGCCCGGTCACGGTGTACCCGCCCGAACCTGCACCGATCAGAAGTCGCGGTGTCGCCGGGAAGTTCCCGTACTGGATCGCTTCGGCCCCTGCCGGGAACTCCCGCACCTCCCCGTACTTCCGGGGGTCCGCGGCCACGAACTGGATGACGAAGCGTGCACGGTGCATCCCGTGCCGGATGCCGGAATCTCGGAACGTAGGCGACCCGGCCCTGCGAGCCATCACCCACAGCGTCTGCGCCTGATGCTCAACGGTGACCTTCACCCGCTTGCCGTCGGCGCAGAGGCCCATCACCACCGACCGCAGGTGCGCGAGCTCACTCGCCGACCACGCGAGCGCGTGACCATCGATCGAGAACACTCGCGCACCCTGGTAGACGTCGGTGTCGAACTCCCCATGCTGACCTGGCCGATCGATCGACTCGCGGCGTGAAGGCCCTCCACCGTCGTCCCAGCCCTCGAATCCGCCAGGTGCGACGAAGAGTCCCTCCACCCGCTCCTGCAGGTCATCGGGCCGCCCGAGGATCGAGACACCGCCCGCTGTGATCCGGAGCATCAGTCCCCCCTCAGCATCGCGGTGAGCTGCTGGTTAGCCAGCTCCACCGCCTCGTACGGGTCCGTCTTGTCGAAGTGGTTGGTCTGGACCACGGAACGTCCGCCACCGCCGCCAGAAGACCCGCCAGAGGCCACAGGGGCGGACGGGCCGGCGCCGGAGGGGAACTCCGGGAACTCCGGACCATCTCCCCCACCGATGCCGCCGACCCACTGATCCCAGAACGCACCGCCCGACGTCTTCAGCTGCGCCCACCCCGAACCGGACAACGGTCCGCGCTTCGCAGGCGAATGTGGGAAGAACCCCATCACCCAGTCGAGAGCGCCAGAGACGGCGTCACCGATCGGGCCGAACATGTCGTCGATGCCGTTCAGGAATCCCTGCATCAGCGCCTTGCCCGACCCGTACAAGGTTGAGCCAAGATCGCCGAGGAACGCCACCGCCCTTGCCGGAATCGATCCGAGGAACCCGACGATCTCTTCGGCCTTCTGGCCGATGAAGTTCGCGGCTCCACCGATCGCCTGCCCCATCTGAAAGCCAGCGTCCGAGAACCACCGGGCGACATCGCCGACAGGACCCTGCAGAGCGATCATCCGCTCGTAGAGCTCCTCCGGGGACGTGTTCCCGGAGATCAGGTCGAAGAAGCCGCCGATCGTGGTGCTCAGACCGTTCCATCCCTCGATGCCCGAGATCAGCAGTGGGGCAAGCAACCCGAGGAAGCCGACGATCGCGGGAAGCGCGTCGGCCGTCGACTTGAACAGTCCCGGCAGTTGCGGCAGTAGCTCCCTCGCGAGCTCCGTGAGGTCCGGGAGGATGTCCGCGAACGCCTTCGCGAGCTCGGGCCCCTGCTCCTCTGCGAGCTCACCGATGATCGGGATCAGGTCGTCGCCGACAACCGACGCCACCTGCTGCGCGATCGGGAGGAACGCGTCACCGATCTTCGCCTGAACGTCATCCCACGATGCCGCGTTGATGCGATTCTTGTTCGCGAGTTCGTCGGATGTGTTCGCGAAATCACCCTGAACCTTGGCGGTCTGCTCAAGCAGCGACCCATATCGGGCCTGGACCTTCTCCGCTTCGGTGAGCGCGCCGACACCATCGCCGATGCCGTTCGCGAGTGCATACGCCTCCACCGATGCGGCAGACAGGTCAATGCCGTACTTCCGCAGCGGCTCCGTCTCGCCGGCAAGTCCGGACTGGAACAGGCGCAGCGCCTCAGCGACATCGGTGTTGAACACAGACGCGAAGTCCGTACCACGCCCGACGAGCGTCTCGAGCGTGCCAGCGATGTCGCCACCCTCGCCGGCGATCGTGCCGATGAATGCGGAGAACTGGGTGGCGTAGGCGTTCAGGTCCCTCTTGCTCAAACCGAACGCCTTCGCGGAGTTCTCGCCGAGCTGCAGCACCGACTCGGCCGCGTCACCGTACGCGACCTCGACCGCGTTGACCGACTCACGCAGGTCGGATGAGATGTCGATCGACCCGAGTACGAAGTCCTTCGCGCCCCGGAAGGCGTCCGCGACGATGTTGCCGATGCCGAGCGCAGCGAATGCCGCGACCAGACCCCCAGCGAACCCCTTCACGCCGGTCAGGACGTTGCTGCGGAACCCCGTCACGCCCTTCTGGCCGGCCTGTGCAAGCTCATCACCTGCATGGTCAGCCGCACGGGCCAGCTCGCCCTGCGAGCGCTTCAGATCGTCGGTGGCGGCCTCGGTGCGTTCGTGCGCTGCACGTAGCTGTCGAGACGACGACTCCATGCGCTCCTGCGCACGGATCACCTGCGACGAGTCCGACGCGTACTTCTTCCGCGCCTCCGCGAGCTGCGCCTCCGCGACACGTGTCTTACCGGCGGCGTCCTGTTCCTTCAGCCGGGCGGCCGACAGCGCGCGGGACGCCTTCGCGACATCGCCCTCGAGCTGCTTCGTCAGCTTCGACGAGGTGCCCTTCGCGGACTGCTCGAACGCCGCTTTGAAGCCCGCGCCGGTCTTCTTGCCAGAGTCGCTGCCTGTCTTCGCGAACGCACGAGAGAAGCCCTGCGAGGCGACCTTCGCGCTCCCGTCCGTCTCCGTGGTGACCTGGCGGCGGAACCCCTTGAAAGTGGGGACGACCGCGACCTCAGTGACAGCAACCTGAGAGCCCATCGCGCTCCTCCTCATCGGTCTCGGAGCGCACTCCTCGCGAGCAACTTCTCCGTCAGTTCCGCCAGCTCATCCGGCGTGACGGTCGGCACCGCATCCACGTCCGGCCAGGGGCGCGGGAACCGGATAGGCTCAGGCGCGCGCACACGGTCGCGGTGCACGTTCACGAACCACTCGGAGAGCGTGAGTGTCGCGACATCGGCGTGCGATGCGACCCAGTCGTATCCGCGCAGCGACGCGAACGTGTGCGACCCGGTCTCCTTGAACAGCTCCTCGATCAGATCCGCCGCCCGCCGGTACCGCAACCGCCTCGATCCCAGATCGTCAAGATCGAGGCCAAGGCGCTGCAGGTCGAACCGGACAGGCTTGCGGTGCTCCTCTACGAACCGGAGGAGCCCGAGGATTCCCCCAGCGGCATCGTCATCGCCTTCTGGAACTCGGTGAACACGGCACGCTGCAGCCGGCGCCGCTCGATCGCGCCCATCAGCGGGTAGGCGTCCTTGAAGTTCTCGCCGAACGTGCGGCCCATGATCTCGAACTGCTCGTCCTCGGAACGGTCCTCGTCGTCGGTGCCCATCGCCATCGCGAGCAGGTCGGCGGGGAAGTCGAGGTCGATGACGAGCTCGTGGCCCGCCTTCGTGGTGTAGCGCAGCACATCGTCGACGACGGTGTACGCGAACGGGGCCGCCTCCGCCTTCTGCGGGGTCTTGGCGGGCGCGGAGGGCTTGCTGGTGGTCGTCTTGCGGGGCGCGGCCTTCCGCGCGGTGGGTGCAGACACGATCGTCTCCTTCGTGGGTGTTCGTGGGTGGTGTGGGTGAAGCGGGGCGCTGAGCCACCCACGAGGACTCAGCGCCCCACACTTGGGGTCAGGCCGCGAGGACCCACTCACCGAAGTGAGCGTTGCCCGTGAGGGCAGACCGGTTGATCTTGAAGGTGATCGCGTAGCCGAGGACCTCGCCGCGGGTCGAGCGATCCTCGACGACGGTCTGCACCTGGACGTTCGCGGCGACACGGCGCCGGATGGCGCCGTTCTTGAAGATCTCCTCGGTGAACACGACGTACTGAGTCGCGTGGCCACCGCCGTCGAACGTGATGTACCCGTTCGCGTCGGGGGTCTGACCGGAGATCAGCTCACGCACCCAGGCGTCCGTCTGCGCGGCGGTCACCGACAGGGTGACGTTCGAGAGGCCGGAGGGCAGCGAGTAGCCGTCCTGCCAGAACTCGATCGCGTCGCCCGTCTGCTCCCACGCCCACTGCGGCCCGCCGTCGTTCTTCAGCAGGCCGAGCTTCTTGAAAGCCGCGGCGAGGTCGAGATCCTCCTCCGCGCCCTCTGCGGGCGTCGGGATGACCGTGCCGAACGGGGCGACGCCGATGAACCCGGTGACGGGCACAGCGACCGCGAGGATGTCGTTTCCGGCGGAATCCGCCATGATGTTCTCCTTCTCTACGAGAAAGAGCCCCCGCGGTCGCGAAGGCTCGAATGGTGGTGTGGGTGGATCAGAGGGGCGAGCCGACGACGGCAAGCTCGAAGGTCAGGTACCGGACGGCCCTCTCACCCTCGTCAGCGACCGGAATCGGGCCGCTGGACGCCGTGACCGCGGCGACGGGGTTTCCGGGCTCCACGCGCGCGCTGTCGCCGATGAGGGCGCGCACGATGCGTGCGAGGTCGTTGGCGTCCTTCGGGAGAACCTTCGTGCCGGCGTAGACGGTGACACCGACCGCGGCAGAGTCGACGTGCAACTCCTCGACGGAGGACCCGTCGTAACGGACGACGACGAGGCGCGACGGGAGCGCACCGGCCGGCACCTTGTTGTCGACCTTCACGTCACGGCAGACGGGTTCGGGGCGGGCGGCGAGCTGGGCGCGAAGCCAGCCTGTCAGCCACAGCTCCAGGTCGTCGTGGATGATCGCTGTCATCGTCGCCTCGCAGACTTCTTCGCCGCGCGGGCCATGACGCCCGTCTTGGCCTCGATGATCAGCGCTTTCGGGTCCGTGGACTGCACGAGAGCCACAGAGCGCCGCTGCTGCTTCACGGTCACGATGATGCTGTTCTTGTACTTCTGGGTGTCGGTGGGAGCGTCGGCGCGGATCTGATCAGCGATGCGCTCACCGGCCTGCACCACAGCACCCGTGATGCCTGGACCGCGTGCGAGCCTGTCCATCTCGTCGTCGTCGAAGACTGTCGCCATCGCTCATCCCTCCGACGCGTCGAGTGGGATCTCCACGACCGGCTGCCATCCCGTGAAGGGATTCGTGTCGGCGGCGGGGCGCACGTTCACGTAGAGGACTTCGCCGCCCGACCACGTCTCCGTGTCTTCGTCGAACGTCCCGCCGCGACGGATCCGGTCGCCCGGCTGCACATCCACCGAAGGCTCGGTGCAGTACAGCGACTTCTCCGTCAGGATCTGCGAACGCGTCGCATCCAACGGGGCCGTGGACGATGAGGTGGCGACGAACGCCTGCTCGAGTTCGCGGTAAGCCAGCGGGTCCTCCCACGACCCCGGCACCTGAGCACCGGGGTCGTAGGGGTCGGTGACCGTCTGTCGGCGTTCGCGCACGACCTGCTCACCGAAGGGGAACTCCATCAGAAGTCCACCTCCTCCGGGAACACGTCGGCGCGGCGCATGCGATTCCCGAAGCGGATCCCGTCGGGCGCGGGTGTCCGCACGGAACGGACGTTGCCGCTCCCCACGATCGCGTCGAGCTCGTCGAGCTGCTCAGGCAGGAACCACTTCAGCAGCGCTGCCCGCGAGTTGTACCGGACGTTCGCCGGGCCGACCGCCTGGGAGTCGACCAGGCCGGGCCTTGCCAGCCGGGTCATGATCGAGTCCGCAGCGGCCGAGATGAACGCTGGCTCGTTGGGCAGGATGACCGGGTTGGTGCCCGAAGGCAGGGTGGTGATCCGGTCCCCGTACCGCGCGTTGAGACGCAGTTCGAGGACCGGAAGCCACGCGGTGACCTTAGTCGTCTGCGCCGCTGTCAGCGTCGGCAGGAACGGCGTCAGCTTCGCCATCGTCAGCTCGAGCACTGGCCGCTCCCTTCTTCGCTGCTGGGCGCTTCCGCGGCGCCTTGGCCTTGCCCTGTGGCTCTGCAGGGGCAGGCGATCCGGGGACCACCCACCCCTGCGAGACATAGGACTCGGCGACGTTGTCAGGCACGGTGACCTGACGCCCCTTCACGGGGTGTGTGAGCGTGATGCTCATCGTCGCCTCCCTGGGTCAAGCGGCCGGGGTGACCGCGGCGACCGGCTCGGCGTTCGTGCCGGCACCCGTGAGGGTGTTGCCGAGCGCGTACGCGTAGCGGGCCTTGAAGCGGAGGGCGACCATGTCGCGCTCCGCCAGGTTGATGCCGCCGACCGTGGCCTGGTCGAGGAACTTCACCTGGATGTCGGAACGCTGTCCGATCTTCACCCGGGTGCGGTCCGCGACGATGGCCGTGGCGAGGGCCGCGTCCCAGGCGCCGTTGTCGACGAACGAGGCGCGCAGGCCCGCGATGTCGTCGGAGAACGTGCCGTCGCCGCCGAGGGTGCGCGACAGGATCGCGGTGCCGTCGGAGGCGCGGAGGTTCGCCAGGCGGAAGCGGAGGCCCGCCGAGGACAGGATGGTGGTCGGGTTCGCGCCCGAGTCCGCCACCGCGCCCGCGGCCTGGAAGATCGACCCGGCGAGGTCGTCCTCACCCGGCGTCGCCGAGATCTGGAAGACGTTGCCGGCGGCGGTGGCCGCGGCGAGCAGGTCGGGGTCGATCCACGTGGTCGGCTTGTCCTGCCCGAAGAGGATCGCCTCGTCGAGCTTCTTGCCGATCGCGCGGCCGCCGAGAACCGACAGGTTCTGCAGCCCGTCCTCGGTCATGTCCTCGAGGACGTCCTCGTGGATCGGGATGATGACCGCGAGCTCCTCGACGACGAACTTCTTGTTGCCCCAGACGGCCTTCGAGGTCGGCTTCACGCCCGCGGGGGCGGTGGACGACTCCGAGACCCACGACGCCTCGGGGAGGGTCGTGAGGACGGGCGCGTTGGTGATCTTCGTGCCGAGCGGGACCGTGCCGAAGGCGCGGATCGCCGCGGAGCCCTCCGAGTCGCCGGCGGCGTCCAGGAAGACGTTCGAGTACTCCTCCTGGATGAGCGTCGCCACATCGGCGCGCGTGATGTCTGCCATGAGATGTCTCCTTCAAGACGAAAGCCGCCCCGGTGTGGGACGGCTGAGTGGTTGATGGTGTGATGCAGGTCAGGAGGCCCTGCGGGTCGCGCCGAGAGCTCGGAGCGCCGCTGCCGCCTTCCCCTTGCCGGCCTCGTTGGCCGTGTCGGTCGGTTCTCCCTTGCCGGGCGTCGGCCGCGTGCGCGGCGTCGGCTTCCCGGCCTTCAGCAGGTACGGCTTGTCGGTCGCGAGCTTCTCGACGAGCTTCTTGATCGCCTCGGTGTCCGGCTCGTCGTCTTTCACCGGCAGCGAAGCCGGGTCGATGACAGCGAGTGCGTCCGCCGGGTCGTTGAAGCCCGCCGCGCTGGCGAGAGCCTTGACCTCGGAGCCGACCAGCTTCGAGAGGAAGCGCTGCGTGACCTCGGTGGTCGCGCCCTGCTTCGCCTCGTCGATCGCCTTCTCGGTCTCGGTCTTCTGCGACTCCTTGTACTTCGCGTACTCGTCGAGCTGCGCCTTCACGGATGCAGCGTCGCCGCCGTACTCACCAGCGAGCTTCTGACGCTCCCTGGCGAGGCGAGCCTCGACGATGCGGTCCAGGTCGGCCTGCGACTGTGGAGGCGTGTACGCGGCCGGCTGAGTGCCGTCCTGGGCGCCCGCCTGGGTGCCGTCGCCTCCCCCGCCGCCATCGCCGTCGGTGTTGAACCGGAGGCGCGGGAAGCGGGTCGCCAGACTCTGCTGATCGGTGAACATGGATCCTCCTACGGAGTGGTGGTGGGTAGACCGGCGGTTTCGACAGGTGCCGTCCCTGCATCCCCGCCAGAAGCGGGTGTGATCTGCGTGAGCTCGCCGCGCAGGCCTGCACCGGCGCGGTTCGCGATCTCACGTGCTTCGTCGGCGGAGAGCACCTTGCCCACGCCGAGGTAGATGGACTGGATCAGGTTCGCCAGTTCGACAGGAGAGGAAGCGTTGCGGAGCTTCTCCGCGGCCGCAACGGCCGTTGCGGCGTCCGTCTTCGTCCATCCGGGCACCATCCGGAACAGCGGCTCCAGAGGACCCGTGATCGACTCGATCTTCTGCACGAAGTCCGACACCTGCGACAGCGACCACGAGGAGACGTTCTCCCACTCGACCTGATCGGTCGTGGATGCCGCCGCCGCCTCGTCACCGAGCATCGCCGCGGCCGTGCGCATCGCGAGCTCATACCCCTCGCCGATCGACTTCTTCCGCGCAGACAGGTTCCGGTGGTACCCGGCTTCCGCCGCCGCGATGCCCTCCGCGCTCATGTTGACCACGGCGCCGAGCAGGTAGTGCGGCGGCACCTGGACCACCGCGGAGAAGTGCTTGATGTGCGCGTCGAGTGCCTGCACCGCCTTGTCGAGGTCCGCAGCCGGGAACGCACCGAAGCGTGCCGTCTCCCCTGCCTCGCCCGAGGCGTGCAGCAGCGAGTCGATCGATGCCCGCAGTTCCGGGTCGACGTCGCCGCCGGCCATCCACTTCTGCGGGAACGCCCCGTACCGCTGCAGCATCTGCAGGGTGAACGTGCCGTCCACGATCCGCTTGTACACCGGCACCTTGTCGGCGATCGACGAGATCGGCGATGCGTCGAGGGTGTTCGAGACACCGACGATCGGCGCTGCGGCGAGCCCATGCTCCTCGAACGTCATGTCGACGGGCGTGTCCGGGGTGCCCTTGAACCGGTAGATGCCCTCCGCGTCGACGAGCATCCACTCGCCCTGCCAGAAGGTCTGCTTGCCGGTGCGGGGCCGGCGGCGGTGGAGGACGTACTTCGGGTAGTCGTCCCACGGGTCGTCGTAGACCGCGTACGTGTCCAACGCGCTCATCGGACGCATCACGACGCTGTCCGCATCCGAGCCAGGGAGTACCGCAACGAACCCTCGGCCGAAGCCGACAGCATCGCGCGTCACGACATCCTGGCGGCCGTCCATGCCGTTCGCGCGCCACGCACGCTCCCAGATGTCCGTGTTCGTGTAGCCGGAGACGATGCAGCCCTGCGCGATCGCGTCGCGGGCGAACCCGAGCCACGGCGACGCCGACTTGCGCAGCAGATCCCGGTACTCGGCATCCGCGTTCTCCGGCATCCATGTGCGCAGCAGCTGCCCGTCGATGTGCTTCTGCAGGGTCTGGAGCGGCGCCCAAGCAGCGCGCGCGTCCGGCTGGATCTGCGCACCGAGAGCTCCCAGTGCCGCGGCATCCATCGGTGGCGTAGTGCCATCAATCAGGACGAGGCTCATGCGTATCCCCTCACTACAGGTCTCTTCTTCTCGGGCGTGGACTCACGCTTGAGCACGCCCCAGACGGCCCAGGTCACTGCCTGCGCCTGCGTGATGGGCTTCTTCGCATCGGAGGCCTCCCACGTCTGCCCGCCGCCCCGACCGAGGTTCCGGACGCCCGCGAACTGCAGCGAGGCCGTGACCTCGGGCTGGTCGCGGTGCACGATCGCGCCAACGTTCGTGTGTTCGATGAACAGGCCATGCGCGCCGGCGATCTCATCGAGGTTCATCGGGAGGTACTTCACGCCTGTACCCTGGAGCGAGGTGATCACCGCGACGGCGTTCTTCGGGTCCAAGACCACGAGCGCGTCGCCGAGGAGAGCCTTCAGCTGCTTGACATAGGAAGCGACCCAGAGTGTGCCTGCGCCCGTCTTCTTGTGCTCGACCGCGATGTGCTCCGCGTCGACCCGGCGGGCTGCGGCTACGGTCGCCGACCCTCCACCTTTCGACACGGCGATAGCGATCACAACGCCGGGCGCTGCGCCCTCTACTGGGTAGGCACCAGCAGCGTCGATCCACGCCTGCAGGTCCAGATCCGACAGCGACTCCGCGACTTCATCAGGTCGGCTCGGCCAGACTGCGAAGCGCTCGGCGAGGAGCTCTTCACGGTCCAGAGCGCGGGCGACCTGCTCCTCGACGGTGGAAGGGTCGATCCACGTGCCCATCGCCGGGACGGCCTGCCGCCACGTCCGAGGGTCGTTCACATCGATCGAATCAACGCGCTTCGGGTCCTCGGCACCCTCTGGCGACCACTCCTGCCACGTCGTGCGCCTCGCACCGGCGCGGCCACGGTCGCGGACCCCCTCGAACACCTCACCGTCGTTGTCCTCACCAGGCACCGTGCCCGCGAAGATCTCCTGACGGTTCGGGATCGTCGACTGCGTGTAGGTCAGCGCCTTTCGGGCCGCCGGCGCCAACTCCTGTGCCTCGTCATAGACGATGTCGTTCGCTGCGAAGCCGCGCCCCGAGCCCTTCGAGCGGGCCACGAACCGCAGCCGGTCGCCGAGCAGCTGCCCCGGCCGCGGCTTCAGCAGGATCGCTTCCTTGCCGTTCGCCGTGTACACGTGCTGGACCATGTCCATCAGGCGGTCGTTCGCCGCGATGATCGCCGCGACCTTCTCGAACGACTCCGTCGCCGTCTTCAGCTCGTGAGCCGTGTGCAGCACCGTGCGGCGCCGGCGGTCCGGCGTCGGGAACAGGAACAGTCGAGACAGGTCGAACCCGACGAGATCCTCGGTCTTGCCGTTCTGCCGCGACACGAGGAGTCCCGCCTCGGACGCCGCCCAGCGGCCATCCGAATCGATGTCATGCCACGCCCACAGCACGTACTCCTGCCAGTCCTCGAGGCGCATACCGGCTGCGGTGACGAAGTCGACCGCCAGCTCGCCCCACGAGCCGACCGAATCAGGCCTGGACTCGAGGCGGGGCCGCTGATCGCCCAGAAGTGCCTGCAAAGATGCCATCGAACGCGTCGCCGCCCTTCGCTTCATCTCCGCCAGACGCCGGCCGCGAGCCGCTCACCTTCACGAGCTCGTCGACCAGCTCCGAATGCCGCTTCGACAGCGTCACGATCTTCAGCGGATCCGCCTCAGCGATCGCCTCCATCGCCTTCTTCACCAGCGCCATGTTCGCGAGCAGTTCCGCACGCGCATCCACGTCACCCTGCGGTGCCGCCGGCATCTCCACAGAGCCGCCTGGAAGCGTCACGATCGGCGCCGACTGCGCGTCGTCCTCGTCACGTCCCGACCGCGCTGCAGAATCGGCCTTCATCGCCGCCATGCACGCCTGATCGACCGCCTCACCCTTCCTCTTGTGCCGCTTGTACGCCGAGAGAGTGCCGCACGGAGCGGGAGGACGAGCCATACCGACCTCCAATGCGATGCGAACGGCAATGCGAATGCGAACAAGCTCAATTCACCCGGAGAGAGACGAGGGCAGGCGGAGCGGGAGGTGTCCCTGGTTGGGTGGGTTGGGGTGTACCCCCGGGGTGCTGGGCGGCTGTCTGCGGGCCTTGTTGGTCTGGGTCAGGCCCGAATGATCTGCGGGTCTCTTGAGGTCGCGAGAACGGCGTGTAGTGCGTCCCACTGGTCGCGCTCGTGCACCTGACGTTCGGCGTCTCCATCGAGGTAGACGATGTCGGCGCTCACGCCTCGCAGATGATCGACGCTGCGGTGGAAGGTGATGGCTCCGCCGCTCGGGTACTCGATGCGCTCGGCGCCGTTCGCCTTGCAGATGCGGGAGGCTCCGGCAGCGTGGTGCTGGATCTCGTCGAACGCATCCCGTGCGCCACGTGCGCTGTCGCTGAGGACTGCGATGCGGAGGCCAGTCTCGTATGCGTCGTTCGTGATACCGGCTGCTGCGTAGCGGTTCATGCTGCTCCTGTCGTGGGTGGGGTCGGAGCGGTCAGGTAGCTGCATGCTCGCGGGCGGGCTCTCGCCCCTCTCCCGGAAGGCGCTTTAGGCCCCATCTCCTGACCGCTCCGTGTACGCGGGATGGTGGTCGCTGGCTGCGTTCCCCATGAAGCGGCACCTGAGCCGCGCCTTCCCTGCCGGTGATCGCAACCGCGCGCGCCGCGGGCTCTGCCGGTGTACGTGTGTGGGGGGAAGCTCAGGAGGCTTCCCAGATCTCTACCTGTGCGGCGTCTCCCTTGCGGCTGTTGCAGCCGAGGTGCATGGGGATGAGGTCCTGCTTCACCAGGTGCCCGCCGTTGCTGAGTGCTTCGTCGTGGTCGGCGCTGAAGGACATCGGATCGGGGTACGGGATCGACAGGTCGAAGCCTTCACCGCATCCGTAGTTCCCGCCCTGCCCGCAGAGCAGCCCCTCTCGCTCGACGCGGCGCTTCAGTGCGGCACGCTTGCGGCGGTACGCCTTGTACCCACGGCCGTGATGAAGATCGCCCACAGTGAACTCCTCGGGGCCTGTCGTGGCCGTGTGTCATCGTGGGAATCGGATGGGAACCACGAAAGGGGATGGCATGACCGAAGGAACAGGAATGCCCGAAGCGGGCCGAGGGGCAGCGAATGTACTGCTCGATGCGGTGATCGCGAACGGTGTCGATGAGGACTGGACGGCCGCGGTCGGTCTCGCGATACAACGACTGGGTGAGATCGACGATGTCTACCGGGTGACGATCACCGACGAGGATGAGGCGCACTTGGAGATCGGCAACCTAATCGGCGGCACGCTCGTCGCGATGCAGTGGCTGATCGCGATCGCAGCGGAGGGGCAGGGCGTGAGCCAAGAGGAGATCATCTCCGACCTGCGGGCCTGGCTTTCCCGGTGATAATCCTGGATGTGATGCAGGC
>Ga0160430_100338_pt1 | contig 29678 bp, 24 predicted proteins | sample HID1971I_E0MG_FD_108274 | JGI IMG/M metagenome (GOLD analysis project Ga0160430, IMG submission 108274) | Enriched millipede-associated microbial communities from UW Madison campus, WI, USA - HID1971I_E0 MG | ecosystem: Host-associated > Arthropoda: Insects > Digestive system > Unclassified ...
CCACCACTTCCTGCGAACGCAGCCAATCGCGCAGCTCCTTGAGCGTCTCCGCGCTGAGGACGACCTCGACGAGCGCGCTGATCCGGTAGCGGCCGCTGGTCTCCTCCTGGATGATGCCCTCCCGATCGAGACGGTCCATCGCGTTGCGGATCGCCTTCTGCTGGCGGGCGGTGCCCCCGTCGACGTCGGTGAAGTAGCTCAGCACCGTCTGCTCGAGGTCTTCGATGTCGATCCGGACGGATGCCTCGCCGGCGGCCGACTCGCGCTGGTAGACCGTGCGCAGGTGCACGAGCACCAGCGTCTCGGCGCGCGTGTAGGGCGCGTCCTTGAGCAGCACCGGCATGTCGATCTCGTCGGAGCGCAGCTGCTGCTTGTAGGCGAACCCCCGGCCGTGATCGACGACCAGGCGCAGGTAGAGGTCGTTCAGCCGCGACTCGATCACCTGCTGGTGGTCGAGCAGGAGCTTCCACTCCCGACGGTTGCGCTCCGCCGAGAGGAACCGTCGCTGGAGGATGTGCACGAGCACCCGCCGGATCTCCGGGTCGAGCGTCCCCCGATCACCGGCGAAGTGCTCCTCGCCGTCGTCTTCCATGGGGACCGGCGCGATGAACGGGTCATCGACGGGCGCATCGGTCGCGATGCTCGCGTCAGACATGTGCTTCTTCCTTCGTGTTGCGTGCCGTCACGGCCCCGAACGCGAACCGTCGCGTGGAGCCGTCGGGACGACGCGCCTCGACCACCGACACGTCCTCGCTCTCGGTCATCCCGTTGCGGTGCGCGATCTCGAGCAGACCGAGGAGGTCGACGGGGCGACGGGTGTCGTCCGCGGCTTTCGTGAACGCCTCCGCGAGGTCGAACTCCCGACCGAGCCCGGCGACGTACTCCTCGAGCTCGGCGTAGCGCGGGCCGCCCCACGCGCGCGTGTCGATGTCGAGGAACTCGACGTCGGCGGCGTCGGTGAGAGGGGCGGGGACGGCGGGCGGGCGGATGCTGCTCACCGTCTGTCGGAGGTGGCCCAGGTCGACGAGCGGGAGGCTGCGCACGGGGGCGTCACTCGCTCGCGTGCCGTCCCAGACATGGAGCGCCGCGATGACGTCGCGCAGCAGATCGTCGATCTGGCGGTCCCGCAGCGGATCGTGCGTCTTCACCTGTCCGGTGATCACGTGCGATGCCCGCCGCTGGGCGGCCAGCACCTCCTCGACGCCGAGTTCCACGCGACGCCCGATGGCGTCGAGCTCGGCGCGCTGGGTGTCGTCGAGCATGCGGGCGAACGGCTGCCGGAGAAGCCCGTGCAGCTGTTCGGCCAGCGCGTCGATCCGCTCCGGGTCACCGATGAGCCGGAGGGCACCCGCGAACGCGCGCCCCTCCGGAGTGGCGTTCATGACGTCCTGCGCGCGCTGCAGATACTCGCGGAGCACCTCGCCGGTCGGGCGCTCGTCACGCCGCAGATGGGCGACGACATCCCGCTGCATCAGCTTGAGCGACTCGGCGACGCGCGTGAAGTCCGCGGGGAGCTCCCGCGCGAGGTGCAGGACGTTCTCCGCCTCCTCGAAGAGCTCTTCGTCGTCGAGCGGATCCGCCCGCCCGGATTCCTCGATCCGGTGGATCTCGGCGTCGAGCGCGGCGCGCTCTTCGCGCAGACGGGCGAGTCGGCGGACGGGGTCTGCCTCGGCGCTGTCCGCCAGGTGCTCGACGGCTTCGAGCAGGGTGCGCACCCGGGAGTTGGACACCCGCGTCCTCCCCCCGCCCGTGCGTCCGGCGATCTCCAGTGCCTCGACCGCGTGCGCGGACAGACGGTACACCTCGACGTCCTCGTCGATCTGCTGCACCAGCCAGCCCAGCCGCACCCAGTTCCTGGCGACGTCGCGGCCCGTTCCCGCCGGCACCCGACGCTCGTCCTCCTCGTCGCCCGCACCGCGCAGCTCATCGAGGATCTCGGTGAGCTCGGCCTGCGCGTCCGCGATCGGGATGGAGGCCCGGTCGGCGGTGAACAGGAGCGAGAGCGCCGCGACCACGAAGGGCGCGAACCGCCCGTGGAGCAGATCCAGGGTCGGTGTGCTGAATGCGGTGACAGCGCGGGAGAATGCCGCTTCTGCTCGTGTTCCTGTCACGTATTCACACTACTCGGGACCCCCGAGGTCCTTCGACGGGACGCGCGCCGACGACGATCCGGGTGTCGCGCCACGCTGCCGGGTGCTACCGCTCGAACTCCGTCCGCGTGAGGGAGGTGCTCTCGCGCGATGCCGGGATCAGGAAGGTCACGGTGTCGGGCAGGTAGCGATCCTCGCCGTACTCGATCGGCTCGCCCGCGGGAGTGTGGCTGACCCGACGCACCCGCAGCAGCGGGCTCGCTCGGCGGACGCCCAGGAGCTCGGCGTCGGAGCTGGAGACCGGGACGGCGTCGATCGCGTGCTCGGCGAACGCGGTGACGACTCCGTGCTCACGGCTCAGCGTCTCGACCACGGAGGCCTCGTCGTCCGCGATCGCGGCCACCCGATCGGCGATCCAGTCCGGGTAGCAGGTGCGCTCCAGCATCACATCGCGCCCGTCGATGCTGCGGCTCCGAGTCACGCGGAGGACCCGCGTCCGGGGGCTCACCCACAGGCGCCGCGCCTCGGCCCCGGTTGCCTCCCCGAACTCCTTGCGGCGGACCCGCCCGCCCGGCGTCATGCCCTTGGAACGCGCCCACTGCGCGAAGGATCGCAGCTCCTCGAACGACTGGCTCTGACGCCCCGAGCGGACGATCCAGCCCGACCCCTGCACCGGGGACACGAGACCTCGATCCTCGAGTCCGGCGAGGGCGCGCCGCACAGTGCCGCGGGTCGTGCCGTAGTGCAGAGCCAGCTTCGTCTCGGAGGGCAGGGTCGTGCCGGCGGCGAACTCCCCGTCGATGATCCTGGTCATCAGATGGCTCATGATCTCGCGGTGCGAGCGCGCGGTATCCGGGGGCACCGGCTCAGCCTATGTCCGCCGAGGAGCGCGCGATCGCGCGAAGCGGACAGCCGTTCACAGTTGTCCCCCGGATCGTGCGGAGGGGCGCCGATCGTTCAACCGTCGTTCATCTGCGCGCCGCCCCCTGCACACCGTCGAGCGGGGTAATCGTCCGGTGACCCCGTCGACCCCCTCCGCCCACGACCGCCGCTCCGGCTGGCCGTCCGCCGTACTCTTCGACCTCGACGGCACCCTCGTCGACAGCGAGAGGCTGTGGCTCGACGCGATCCGCTCCCGCCTCGAGAGCATCGGCGCACCGGCGTCGTCGGAGGTCCTCGCCGGGTTCGAGGGACTCGCGACCATCGACGCCGCCCGCGCCCTGAGCCGGGTCGTCGGACTCTCCGCGCACGAGAGCCTCGTCGCCGCAGAGCTCGAGGACCTGACGATCGGCGCCTTCGCCGGGCGTCTGCCGTGGATCCCCGGCGCCGAGGAGGCGCTCGGCCGTCTGCGCCGCGAGGGGATGCCGCTCGCCCTCGTCACGAGCTCGACCCGCCGGTGGGTCGACGCGGTCGGTGAGAGCGTGCACCTGGGGGCGTTCGACGCCGTCGTCACCGCCGACGACGTGCAGCACACGAAGCCGCATCCGGAGCCGTATCTGCGCGCCGCAGCCCTGCTCGGCGTCCACCCGGCAGCGTGCCTGGTCTTCGAGGATTCCGCGGTCGGCGTCCGGGCGGCGACCGCAGCCGGGTGCCGGGTCGTGCAGGTCCGGTCCGACGACCACGATGCGAGTCGCCCGACGGCCCGCATCGCCGACCTCCGCGCCGTGACCGGGCCGTGGGTCGCCTCCCTGCGCGCCGACGCACCCGCGCTCCCCTGACGTCCCCCCTCCGCTCCATCCCGTCCGAAGACAGACACCACCCCACGTGAGGAAACCATGCCGACCCCTGACCTCCCGCTGAGCACGCGCACGCGCTCCGAGGCGACCCTGCACCGCACACGGCGCGGAGGGGCACTCGCGGCCGCCACCGTGCTCGCGCTGCTCCTGCCCGCCGTCACCGCCGCAGCGAGCACTCCGGCTGCCACTCCGGCCGCGCAGCCCATGACCCAGCAGCGCATCGATGCCGCGAACGACGCGTACAACGACGTGGACGCGACGCTCGAGTTCCTCACGATGTCCGACACCGAGCTGAGCGGCTCCGCCACCGCGGACAAGACCGCCGAGCAGGTCGCGTATGAGGGCGCGAAGCCACACTTCGAGGCGATCCGCGCATGGGCCGACGCGAAGGGGTTTGACCCGCGCGTCGTCGTCGACAACGGCGATGTGGTGGGCGCGAACGACCCCGAGTACGCCGCCCACCAGGCGGGCGACAGCGAGAAGGTCGCCGGCTGGTACCGCGCCGTCGAGCGGGTCATGCGCGAGACCTTCCCCGAGTCCCAGGTGCTGCTCACGCAGGGCAACCACGACATCGCGGACCTGATGGGCACGACCTTCGAGGCCGCGCGGGAGGACGTCCCCGCCGACGCACCGGAGTGGTTCTACCCGAACGCGGGCACCGACTACGTCAGCAACTTCCATACGACGGTCGACGGCATCGACTTCATCGGGCTCGACTACAACGGCACGAACACGTTCGGCTACACCGGGCAGCGCTCGGGCTATCAGGCCTACCTCACCCGGACGCTCCAGGAGATCGCCGCCCAGCCCGACTACGACCCCGGCAGGCCGATCTTCGTCTCGATCCACAGCGGCTACGCCGGCACCTCGCTGGGCGGCCCGTTCCACGCGGACTACGACATGGCCGGTCCCGACCTGCAGCGCATCCTCGCCGACTACCCGCAGGTGCTGCTCGGCTCCGCGCACACGCACTTCTCGTCGAACCCGGAGACGAGCATCTTCCAGAAGGACTTCACGGTCTACGAGAACGCCTCGATGAACTACATCTACCAGGACGTTCCCGGCGACTTCCTCGGCGGCGGCTACTTCGGCGGCAACCAGGGTGACGCCGCAGCCGGGGTGTCCCAGAAGAGCGCGAACTTCGTCTCGGTGCTCGACGACGGCACCACCGTCATCCGTCGCTTCGACGTCACGCACCAGCGCTGGATCGGCATGCCCTGGGTCGTCGACACGACCGCGGGCAAGAGCGGCTTCACGTACACCGCCGGTCAGCGCAGCACGGTCGCACCGTGGTGGGATGCCGCCGCGGTCACGGCGACCGATATCGCCGAGGAGTCGCTGACGCTGCACTTCGACCAGGCCGAGGACGACGAGCTCGTGAACTACTACGAGATCGAGATCCGCGACCAGGCCGGCAAGCCCGTCTCGTTCACCGCGAACCAGGTGCCCGACTTCGGGAACAACACGGCGAAGTCCTTCTCCGGCGCGTTCAAGGCCTATTCCCGGTTCTACATGACCCCGAACACGATGGGCTTCGACATCCGCGGCCTGAAGGCCGCCAAGAACTACACCGTCACGGTCACCGCCTACGACGACTTCCAGAACGCGTCCGCGCCACTCGTGGGCACGGTGCGCACCGCCGGCCGACTCGTCTTCCCCGACTTCCCCGCAGCGCCCGCCCCGGCCCCCGACGGCGAGTTCCTGCACCTCGCCTTCGAGGGCGACCTCAGCGACACCGGCACCCACGCGGACGGCGGCCCCGCCGCGAAGCCGGTCGGTGCGGTCAGCTACGTCGAGACCGACCGCGCCGGCGCCTCCGGCACAGCCGTGCGCATCGGCGCCGGCACCGGCAGCTACGTCGACCTCGGATCCCGCCCCGAGTTCGACCTCGGCACGGACAAGGACCTCACCATCGGCTTCTGGACGAAGGTCACCGGCGTCAACGGCTACGGCGCGATCATCAGCAACAAGAACTGGGCGAACTTCTACCGCTCCGGGATCAACCTCGCGCCGGAGGGCTCGAACACGGGCAAGCTCGAGTTCACCCTCGGCGACGGCACGAACGGCGTCTACGCGACCGGCGAGGTGAGCGACTATCGCGGATCCTGGCACCACATGACGGTCACGGTGGACCGCACGCGCAACGTCGCGAGCACCTACATGGACGGCGTGCTCGCGAAAGAGACGAGCATCGCGGGCATCGGGAGCATGACCAGCGGCCTGAACATGCTCGTGGGCGTCGACGGGAGCAAGAGCTACGGGGTCGGCCTCGACATGGACGACCTGCGGATGTGGGACACGGCTCTGTCCGCGACCGCGGTCGCCGGCCTCTTCGCCGCCGATGATTCGACCAAGGAGACCGCCGCGCTCACCCAGGCCGTCGAGTACGCGACGGAGCTGATGGAGGCGAACGAGGTCGAGGCCGGAAACGGTCGGGTCTTCGATCAGGCACTCGGCGATGCGCTCGCCACGGCGACGGCCGACAGCACCGCGCTGCTCGCCGGGTCGGTCGCCACGGCCGATGCCGCAGCCGCCCGGGCCGTCGGCGGTGTGCCGTCGAAGGAGCAGCTGCGCACGAGCTTCGACGCGCTGAAGTCCGCCGTCGACGCCGTGGAGGCGCAGACGGTCCGCTTCGTGTATCGCACCGACGTCCGCGGCGGAACCGTCTCACCGGCCGAGGGTGTGGCGGACCGCGGCAGCGAGGTGCGCCTGGCGTTGCGCCCGGCCGCGGGGTTCCGGATCGAAGGCTCCACGGTCACGGCCAGCGGTGTCGAGAGCTACGCCATCGAGGGCTCGGAGCTGGTGCTCACCGGTGTCGCGAGCCGCGTGCTCGCCACGGTCGACTTCGCCGTGGTCGACGACGGTGGTCCTGGTGAGGGCCCGGGTGAAGGTCCGGGCGAGGGCCCTGGCGAGGGCGGCGACGGAGACGGCGGCTCCGGGAACGGCGGCACCGGCGTGAAGCCCGGGACCGACGGCTCGTCCGATCCGCTCGCCACGACCGGCGCGGATGGCGCGATGGGCTGGGTGTGGACAGGACTGGCCGCCACGCTGCTGGCCGCCGGCATCTGGCTGCTCCGACTGCGCCGCAAGGCCTAGCCGCATTCGAACCGGCCCCCTGCATCCGCTCTCGTCCTCGGACGATCGGCTGCAGGGGGCCGCGTCGTCGCCGGCGCAGCGGAGCGCCTCCCCGCCGCGGGTCGTGTCCTCGCCGGATGCCGGGTCCGCGCGCCGGGTCAGCGGGCGTCGGACAGGCCGAGCGCGGCCAGGGCGTCCCGAGCCTGCGCACCGGCGGTCGCACGATCCGGTGCCGGACGGAGCCCCAGCAGGCGCTGCCGGTGCGGCTCTCCGAGGAGCAGCGCGAAGAGCTCTTCCGCGCGATCCGCCTCCTCGCCCGGCAGCAGCGCCTGCAGCCGCACGATGTACCCGCGCGGTCCTTCCTCGTAGAACCGCCGAGCGAGTTCGGGGAATCGTCGCGCCTCGCCGATCATCAGGCTGTGCAGGCCGACCGCCTCGTCGGACTGCAGCATGAAGGCGATGTCCTCGGCGAGCCGGGCGAGACCGTCGTCCGGCTCCGCCTGCCGGAGCGTCCGCTCGCGGAGGCGCTCGACGGCGGCGAGGAAGATCTCGGTGCGGTCGCCGATGTAAGCGTAGATGGTCCGTTTCGTGACGTGCGCCTCGGCGACGATGTCATCGAGCGTGACCTGCTCGAAGCCGCCCCGGATGAAGAGGCGGACCGCGGCGTCGAGGATGTCGTCACGGCGCTGCGCGCGCTCGTCCGCGGTCGGCCGACCCCGCTTCCGTCGCGGCGGGTCGCTCTCGTTCTCCGGCATCAGATCCCCTTCGTGCACAGGACAACTATGATCGATTCTAGAATGAAACGGAACTGGTTTCATTAATCGAGGCACTCGCACCGATGCCTCGAAGGCGAGAAGGAGAACCCTCATGCCCCCATCCCGCACCACCCGGACCCCGAAGGCTCAGGTCTCACGTCCGGTGCACACCGCCCCGTCCGACGATCAGCTGCGGGCCCTTCATCGTCAGATGGTCCTGATCCGCCGCTTCGAGGAACGTGCCGCGCGCGCATACGCCGAGGCCAAGGTCGGCGGGTACTGCCACCTCAACCTCGGCGAAGAAGCCACCGTCGTGGGGCTGATGGCCGCGCTCGCGGGGAGCGACTACGTCTATGCCAACTACCGGGAGCACGGCTACGCGCTCGCCCGGGGGATATCGCCGGAGCGGGCCATGGCCGAGCTCTACGGACGGACCGACGGCGTCTCGCACGGCTGGGGCGGCTCCATGCACATGTTCGATCTCGAATCCCGATTCATGGGAGGCTACGGAATCGTCGGCGGACAGGTCCCGCTGGCCACGGGCACCGCGCTCGCGATCGACTATCGCGGCGGGACCGAGGCCGTCATGTGCCTGATGGGCGATGGGACCACGAACATCGGAGCCTTCCACGAGTCGCTCAACATCGCTGCGCTCTGGGGGCTGCCGATCGTCTACGTCGTGAACAACAACGGACTCGGGATGGGGACGACGGTCGAGCAGTCGTCGGCAGAACCGGAGCTGCACAAGCGGGCCTCCTCCTATCGCATGCCCTCCGCGCGGGTCGACGGCGGTGATCCGGTCGCCGTGCTCGAGGCCGCGCGCGTCGCCCTCGCCAGCGCCAGGGCGGGCCGCCCGTACCTGCTCGAGACGATGACCGGTCGGATGAAGGGACACTCCGTCGTCGATCCGGCCCGTTACCGCTCCCCTGAGGAGGCGGCCGCGGCGAGGGCCGCCGATCCGGTCGCACGTTTCGCCGCGGACCTGCGTGAACGGGGCGTCCTCGGACAGGACGAGATCGAGCGGGTCGATGCCGAGGTCACCGCAGAAGTCACCGCGGCGGCCGCGTTCGCCGATGCGAGCCCCGAGCCCGACGTCTCGACGCTCTTCGACTACACCTACGCCACGCCGGTGCCGAACGACTCCCGACGGCTCCCCGGCGAGGCGCTCTTCCCCGCTCCCCCGCGACCGCACGCGCTCCTCTCCGCAGGGGGTGTCCGTTGAGCATCATCAGCTACCGCCAGGCTCTGCACGACGCCCTCCGTCTCGAGATGCTGCGAGACGACGACGTGTTCCTCATCGGCGAGGAGATCGGACTCTTCGAAGGGTCGTACAAGATCACCGCCGGTCTGCTGGACGAGTTCGGGCCGAAGCGCGTCCGGGACACCCCCATCGCGGAAGAAGGCTTCACCGGCGCCGCGATCGGGGCGGCGATGGTGGGACTGCGCCCCGTGGTCGAGATCATGACGATCAACTTCTCGCTGCTCGCGCTCGACCAGATCGTGAACCATGCGGCGAAGATCTACGGGATGTTCGGCGGCCAGGCCCATGTGCCCCTCGTCATCCGCACGCCCGGGGGCGGCGGGCAGCAGCTCGGCGCCACCCATTCGCAGAACATCGAGCTGTACTACGCGTTCGTGCCCGGCATGAAGGTCGTCGCCCCGGCTACTCCCGCCGACGCGAAGGCGTTGATGATCGCGGCGATCCGCGACGAGGACCCCGTCCTCGTCCTCGAGAACCTCTCGCTGTACAACACGACCGGCGAAGTGCCCGACGACCTGGAGCCGGCGGAGATCGGGCGCGCGTCGGTCATGCGCGAAGGCAGCGACATCACCGTGGTCGCCTACTCGCGGATGGCTCTCGTCGCCCTCGAAGCCGCCGAGCGCCTGGCCGCCGACGGCATCGACGTCGAGGTCATCGACCTGCGGAGCCTGCGACCGCTCGACCGGGAGACCATCGTCGCCTCCGTCCGCAAGACGACCTGCGCCGTGACCCTCGAAGACGACTGGCTCACCTACGGCATCGGCGCGGAGATCGCCGCGACCATCAGCGACGGCGCCTTCGACTGGCTGGACGCCCCCGTCCGCCGGGTCGCCATGGCCGAGGTGCCGATGCCGTACGCCAAGTCGCTGGAAACCGCAGCGCTGCCCTCCGTGGAGGACGCCGTCACCGCCATCCGTGAAACGCTCGACGCCGTCGCCCGGCGCCGATGAGAACGAAGAAGACACCATGATCGACATCCTCATGCCCCGCCTCTCCGACACGATGACCGAGGGGGCCATCGCCGCCTGGCACAAGAAACCGGGCGACGACGTCGCCGCGGGCGACCTCCTGCTCGAGGTCGAGACCGACAAGGCCCTCATGGAACAGGAGGCGTACGACTCCGGTGTGCTGGTGGAGATCCTCGTCCCCGAGGGCGCGAACGTCGCCATCGGCACCCCGATCGCCAGGCTCGACGACGGCAGCGGCTCCCCCGCGCCCTCGGCGGGACCCGCCGCGGGCGTGCAGGAGCGTCCGTCAGCAGCCCCCGACCCTGAACCGACGACCGCCGCACAGGTGGCGCCGACAGCGTCGAGCAGCCTCGGGATGACCACCGGACGCGTGGCAGCGACCCCTCTCGTCCGCCGCATCGCGCGGGAGCAGGGGATCGACCTCGCTGCGGTGTCGGGCACGGGGCCCGGAGGACGCATCGTCCGAGCCGACCTCGACGAGCTCCGCGCCGCGCCCGCTCCGGCGGCCGAAGACCTCGCCGCGGACACGATCCCGTTCGACGCGACCCGCAGGACCATCGCTGCGCGGATGTCGGAGACCACGTCGATCCCGACGTTCACCGTGACGTCCTCCGCACGGGTCGACGAGTTCCTCGCACTGCGGGCGCGGATCAACGAGAGCACAGGGACTCCGGCTCGCGTCAGTGTCAACGACCTCGTGGTCAAGGCGGTGGCGCTGGCCCTGCGGGCTCACCCGGAGATCAATGCGTCATACTCCCCCGCCGGCGGCGGCGGCACCCTCCTTCACCGTGACGTGCATGTCGGCGTCGCGATGGCCGCCCCCGCAGGACTCGTCGTCCCCGTGGTCCGTTCGGCGGATGCCGCGACGATCACGAGCATCGCCGGCCGCACGCGCGATCTCGCCGAGCGGGCCGCCGAGCGCCGACTCACCGCGGCAGAGCTCGCCGGCGGCACCTTCACCGTCAGCAACCTCGGCATGTTCGGCGTCGACCGGTTCACGGCGATCATCAACCCGCCGCAGGGCGCCATCCTCGCGGTCGGCGGAATCCGTGAGGAGCTGACGCTCGTCGACGACCGGGTGATCGTCCACCGGCGGATCGGCTACACGCTCACCGCCGATCACCGCATCATCGACGGCGCCCTCGGAGCACGGTTCCTGGCGACTCTCACCCATCTGCTCGAAGAGCCGCTGCAGCTCCTGCTGTGAGCCGGGGTGCGGGGACCCCCGGGTTCCCGCACCCGCTCATCGCGGGAGAACCCTCATCGGCGTGTGCCGTCGCCGCATCTCCCCACGCGGCCACGTGCGGCCACGAGCCACCCGCCCCGCGTGATCCGGAAACGACGAAACCCCCGCCTGAGCGGGGGTTTTCGTTCTGCTGGGGTACCTGGACTCGAACCAAGAATAACGGAACCAGAAACCGTCGTGTTGCCAATTACACCATACCCCAAGGGCGAAACCGGAGCCTCGCACCGAGAATCAAGCCTACCCGAGCGGCGGCGGAACACCAAAACCGGTGCCGTACGCCGCCGCCCGGGCGCGTCGCGTCTCAGCTCGCGAGGAACGCGGAGAGGGAGCGCAGACGACGCAGGGACTCATCCTTGCCCAGGAGCTCCATCGACTCGAACAGCGGCGGCGAGATCCGGCGGCCGGTGATGGCCACGCGGGGCGGACCGTAGGCGACGCGCGGCTTGAGCTCGAGCTTCTCGACCAGTTCCCCGGCGAGAGCCTCCTGGATCTTCTCCGGCGTGAACTCCTCCAGCGGCTCGAGAGCCACGACGCACGCGTCCAGGACCTCGGCGGCGTTGGCCGGGAGCCCCTTGAGCGCGTCCTCGGCGTAGGAGACGTCGTCCGTGAACAGGAAGCCGACCATGCCGGGGACCTCGCCCAGCAGCTGCACGCGCTCCTGCACGAGGGGTGCGACGCGGAACGCCATCACCAGCTGCTCATGCGTGGGCTCGTCGAACAGACCGGCGGCGGCGAGATACGGGATCGTGCGCTCGGCGAAGTCCTTCTCCCCCAGCATCCGGATGTGATCGCCGTTGATCGACTCGGCCTTCTTCTGATCGAAGCGCGCCGGGTTCGGGTTGACGTTCACGATGTCGAAGGCGGCGGTGAACTCGTCGAGCGAGAACACGTCGCGGTCCGGCCCGATCGACCAGCCGAGGAGGGCGAGGTAGTTCAGCAGACCCTCGTGGATGAAGCCCCGATCACGGTGCAGGAACAGGTCGGCCTGCGGGTCGCGCTTGGAGAGCTTCTTGTTGCCCGTCTCCCCCAGCACCAGCGGCATGTGCGCGAAGCGCGGGACGAACGTCGTGACGCCCGCATCGATGAGCGCCGCGTACAGGGACAGCTGCCGAGCCGTCGACGGCATCAGGTCCTCGCCGCGCAGCACGTGCGTGATGCCCATGAGCGCATCGTCGACCGGGTTCACGAACGTGTAGAGCGGGACGCCGTTCGGCCGCACCACCACGAAGTCGGGGAACGAGCCGGCGGGGAAGGTGACCTCGCCGCGGATGAGGTCGACGTAGGTGACGTCCTCGTCCGGCACGCGCAGGCGAAGCGCGGGCTGACGGCCCTCGGCGCGGAACGCCGCCTTCTGCTCGTCCGTGAGGTCGCGGTCGAAGTTGTCGTAGCCGAGCTGCTTGGCGCGGCCCGCGGCCTCGTTGCGGGCGTCGATCTCCTCGGCCGTCGAGTAGCTCTCGTACAGCGCGCCGGTGGCGATGAGCTTGTCGATCACGCCGCGGTAGATGTCATGACGCTCCGACTGGCGGTACGGCGCGTGCGGCCCGCCGACCTCGACTCCCTCGTCCCAGTCGATCTCGAGCCAGGTGAGCGCGTCGACGAGCTGACGGAAGCTCTCCTCGCTGTCACGGGCGGCATCGGTGTCCTCGATGCGGAACACCATCTTCCCGCCGTTGTGGCGGGCGTAGGCCCAGTTGTAGAGCGCGGTGCGGACCATGCCGACGTGCGGCAGTCCGGTCGGCGAGGGGCAGAAGCGGACGCGGACGTCGGCACCACTGACAGTCGTGGTGAGGGGGTGAGGGGTAGCCATAGCCCTTCGATTCTACGGGGCGGGGCCTTCCGCCGCTGAGCCTCGACGATGCTCAGATCAGCGTGCAGACCGCGATCGCGGCACGATGCTCCAGCGGCAGCGCGCCGTCGACGAGACGCTCCTCGACGACCTCGTCGAAGGCTGTCCGGAAGTTCCGCCTCGCATCGGGGCCGAGTCCCGCGAACAGGGCCCCGGCGCCGGCGACTGCTCCTTCGACGGAGGTCCACAGCGCGGCCGGCGCCGCCGTCCAGGTCCAGGTGTGCTCCACGACCTCGGTGCGCCCCATCCCCGCCTCGTCCAGCATCCGTCCGAAGCCCTCGGCCGTCCGCTCGAACTCCTCGCTCTCCGGTAGCCCCCGACCCGCCACCGGCTCGATGCCGGCACGCTGGGCGACCTCCGCCCACAGCCAGGACGGCGAACGGGTCCAGGTCGTCGCGATGACCCTCTCCCGGCCGACGCGACCCAGTTCCGCGGCCGACGTGCGCGGGGACCCGACGTGGTTGAGGACGAAGTTCGCCACCACGACGTCGAACGATCCATCGGGGAACGGAAGCTCGGGAAGCCCGGCGTCGAGGACGGGGACGAGCGGATGCGTCCGCAGGGACACCTCCCGCATGCTGCCCTCCGGCTCGCACGCGGTGACGGCCCATCCCTCGCCAGCCCACGCCGCCGCGAGCCTGCCGTCCCCCGAGCCGACGTCGAGCAGGCGTCGACCCCGCGCCGCTCCGAGCGCCTCGCGCATCGGCGGGAACGTTCCCGCGCAGAGGGCGGCATAGGAGGCGGAGTAGGCCTCGCCGACGCCCACCCACTCCTTCATCGAGCGCCCGTGCGCGCCAGGGGCGACAGTGCGACGATCGCGAGGACCAGCACGAAAGCGGCCACGCCGAGCCCCGCGTACTGGAAGTTCGACAGGACGACTCCGGCCAGCACGGAACCGGCCGCGGCGGAGAGGCTCATCAGCGAGTCGCTGCGGCCCTGCCGGCGCGTGCGGAGCTCGGGCGCCGACGCCTCGGTGAGCAGCGCGGCGCCGGCCACGGTCGCGGCGCTCCAGCCGAGTCCGAGGAGGATGAGCGCGACCATCACTCCCCACGCCTCGGTGCCGGTGAAGATCGCGAAGCCGAGCGCGCCCGCGAGGAGCACCTGCCCGAGCAGGACCACGCGGAGTCGGCCCCACCGGTCGGCCAGGACGCCGAACACCGGCGACAGCGCGTACATGCCGCCCACGTGGAGGGCGATCGTGATCCCCACGAGGGCCGAGACGTCCGCCGAGGTCGCGGCCATCCCGCCCGTGCCGTGCGCCATGTGCGAGAGATGCACGGGGGTCATCGCCATCACCGAGGCCATGACGACGTGCGAGCCGGCGATGGCGAAGATCGCGTAGCGCGCGACCCGCGGACGGTCGACGACGGTCGCCCCCGTGGCGGCCGCCGCCGCGCGCGCCAGCCGCTGCGCGGCGAGCAGCGGATCCGGCCGGAGGGCGACGATGTAGAGCACCAGCGCCGCGCACTGGGCGACGAACGAGAACAGGTAGGACCCGGTCTGCGGCGGCATCCCGATCGCCTGCCCGACGATCTCCCCCGGCCCGAGGAGCAGGGGGCCCGCCACCCCGCCGATCGTGGTCGACCAGACGACGATCGAGAGGTCCCGGCCGCGATGCTGCGGGGCGGCGAGATCGGTGGCGGCGAAGCGCGACTGCAGGTTGCCCGCGTTGCCCGCGCCGATCATCAGGATGCCGGCGAGGAGAAGGGGGAAGATGCGGAGCGACGCGGCGAGGATGACGACGGCGATGCCGATGAGCGCGAACAGGTTCCCCAGCGTCAGGGCGCGACGGCGGCCGACCCGAGCCGCCAGGCGCGCGAGCGGGATGGCGCACACCGCCGCCCCCAGCGTCACGGAGGCCGTGGCGAGGCCGGAAAGAGCGTCGCTCCCGGAGATGTCCGCTGCGAGGAGCGCGCCGAGGGAGACCGTCGCACCGAAGGCGATGCCGCCGAGCACCTGCCCGAACGACAGCACCAGCACGGTGCGTCGCTGGACCGCCGTCTGCTGCGCCGCCGTCAGGGCGACATCGGTCATGACGCGGGTACGGCGTCGCGCACGGTGTTGCGCAGGATGCCCAGCCCCGAGATCTCGACCTCGACCACGTCGCCCGCCTCGAACGTGCCCACGCCCGCCGGAGTACCGGTCATGATGACGTCACCGGGAAGCAGCGTGAACACGGCGGAGGCGTACTCGATGATCGCGGGCACGGAGTGGATCATGTCGGTCAGCGGCGCGTGCTGGCGCACCTCGCCGTTGACGCGCGTCTCGATCGTGGCGTTCGCCGGCTCGAAGTCGGTCTCGATCACCGGTCCGAGCGGGCAGAAGGTGTCGAAGCCCTTCGCCCGCGACCACTGGCCGTCCTTGCGCTGCAGATCGCGCGCGGTCACGTCGTTGCCGATCGTGTATCCCAGCACGTAGTCGAGTGCGTTCTCGGCCTTCACGTTCTTGGCGATCTTCCCGATCACCACGACGAGCTCGCCCTCGTACTCGGTGCGCTCGGACAGCGTCGGGCGCACGATGGCGTCGCCGGGACCGACCACCGCGGTGTTCGGCTTGAGGAACAGCAGGGGCTCTTCGGGAGCCTCTCCCCCCATCTCAGCGGCGTGGTCGTGATAGTTCTTGCCGACGCAGACGACCTTCGACCGCGGGATCACCGGAGCGAGCAGTGCGGCGTCGGCCAGTGGAACCCGTGCACCCGTCGTCTCATAGCCCGTGAACATCGGGTCTCCGGCCAGCACCACGAGCTCGCGCTCGTCGATGATCCCGTACATGATGGCTTCGTCGTGGCTGAACCGGGCGATCTTCATGGGATCCAGCCTACCGAGCACCCCGGCCGCCGCGGCCCTCCGGGAAGGACGAGACCCACCGTCCCGGAGCGGGGCGGTGGGTCTCGTCGGTGTACGCGGTCCCGAGCGGATTCAGGCGTCGAGGCGCAGGAGCCAGCCGTGCTTGTCCTCGCGGCGACCGTACTGGATGTCGGTGAGCTCCTCGCGCAGGGAGAGGGCGAGCTCACCGAGCGGCTGCGGCTCGTCGAACCCGTCGCCGACCAGCGCACCGATCGGGGTGACCACCGCGGCGGTGCCGCAGGCGAACACCTCGACGATGTCGCCGGACGCCACGCCCGCACGCCACTCGTCGATCGAGATCGGTCGCTTCTCGACGGTGTAGCCCCGGTCCTCCGCCAGCTGCAGGAGCGAGTCGCGGGTGATGCCCTCGAGGATGCTGTCCGACTCGGGCGTGACCACGCGGCCGTCCTTGAAGACGAACACGACGTTCATGCCGCCGAGCTCCTCGACGTCGCGCTTCTCGTTGAGGAAGACGACCTGGTCGCAGCCCTTGGCGCTGGCCTCGCTCTGCGCGAGCAGGCTCGAGGCGTAGTTGCCGCCGGTCTTCGCCTTGCCGGTGCCGCCCTTGCCCGCGCGGGCGTACTCCTCGGACAGCCAGATGCGCACCGGCTTCACCCCTCCGGAGAAGTAGGCGCCCGCCGGGCTCGCGATCACGTAGTAGGCGACCTTCTGCGCCGCGCGGACGCCGAGGAAGGCCTCCTTCGCGAACATGAACGGCCGCAGGTACAGGCTCTGGTCGGCGCCGGTGGGAACCCAGCGACCGTCGACCGCGATGAGCTCGCGCAGCGACTGGATGAAGTACTCGGTCGGCAGCTCGGGCAGCGCGAGACGACGGGCGCTGGCCTGCAGACGTGCGGCGTTGCGGTCGGGCCGGAACGTGTGGATCGAGCCGTCCGCGTGGCGGTAGGCCTTGATGCCCTCGAAGATCTCCTGCGCGTAGTGCAGGACGGACGCCGCGGGGTCGAGCGGAATCGGTCCGTAGGGCTGCACGCGCGGACGGTGCCAGCCGCCCTTGACGGACCAGCAGATGTCGACCATGTGGTCGGTGAAGACGACGCCGAAACCCGGATTCTCCAGGACCTCGGCGAGCCGCGCGGGAGACGCGGCAGTCAGGTTCTTCGTGACGGCGAACTCCAGGGGAGCCACGGTCGCCTCGGCATCGATGGTCGTCATCTCATCATCCATTCCTCGTGGGTGGGCGCATCCTCGCGCCCGTTCAGCCTACGCCTGCGGTCAGAGGCGTGCAGTGATCGCGGAGCCGATCTCCGCGGTGGTGCGCGCGCCGGTGCGGGCGGCGATGTCAGCCTCGACCGCCGCGCTGATCCGCGCGGATTCGGCGGTGAGGCCGAGGTGGTCGAGCAGCAGCGCGATCGAGAGGATCGCGGCGGTCGGGTCGGCCTTCTGCTGGCCCGCGATGTCGGGCGCCGAGCCGTGCACGGGCTCGAACATCGAGGGGAAGGCGCCGTCGGGGTTGATGTTCCCCGAGGCGGCGAGCCCGATGCCGCCGGTCACGGCTCCCGCGAGGTCGGTGAGGATGTCGCCGAACAGGTTGTCGGTGACGATCACGTCGAAGCGCGAGGGGTCGGTGACGAGGAAGATCGTGGCCGCGTCGACGTGCAGGTAGTCGACCGTCACGTCGGGGTGCTCGGCCGCGACCTCGTTCACGATCCGCTGCCAGATCGCACCGGCGTGCACGAGCACGTTCGTCTTGTGCACGAGCGTGAGTTTGCGGCGGCGGCGCTCGGCCAGCTCGAAGGCGTAGCGCACGACGCGCTCCACACCGAAGGCCGTGTTGACGGAGGTCTCGTTCGCGACCTCCTGCGGGGTGCCTCGGCGGATCGTGCCGCCGTTGCCGACGTACGGTCCCTCGGTGCCCTCGCGGACCACGACGAAGTCGATCTCGCCCGGCGCGGCCAGGGGTCCCGGTGCACCGACGAACAGCTTCGACGGGCGCAGGTTGACGTAGTGGTCGAGCGTGAAGCGCAGCTTGAGGAGGAGGCCGCGCTCGATGTTCGCGTCCTTGAGGCGCGGGTCGCCGGGGGTGCCGCCGACCGCGCCGAGCAGGATCGCGTCGTGCGCGGCGATCGCGGCGAGGTCCTCGTCCGTGAGCGTGTCACCGGTCTCGAGGAAGCGTCCGGCTCCGAGCGAGAAGCGCGTCTTGTCGAAGACCACGTCGCTGGAGGCGGTCACGGCGTCGAGCACCTTCTCCGCCTCGGCGATGACCTCGGGTCCGATGCCGTCACCCGGGATGACGGCCAGCTTCACGACACGCGACATTGACACTCCTTGCACACAGCGCGGGATGGACCGGCCCCTGCCCGACGAGGGTCGAGCGGGCCGGTCCTCCCAGCGTACTGGTCAGTGCGTGGGTGCCTTGCGCAGTGTGACGGCGGCGATGACGGCCGCGAGGACGACGAGCCCCGCGCCGATCAGCGAGGTCACCATGACGCCGGATCCGAAGGCCTCCGTCGCCGCCGCCCACAGGGCGTCGCCGAGCTGGCCGGGCAGGGCGTGTGCGGCGGTGTACGCGCCGGCGAGGGTCTCACCGGCGGCGTGTGCGACATCGGCGGGCAGGCCTTCCGGAAGCACGAGTGCGCCGCGGTAGAAGGCGGTGATGATGCCTCCGAGCACCGCGGTGCCGAGCACGGCGCCGAGCTCGTACGCGGTCTCGGACACGGCGCTGGCCGCGCCGGCCTTCGCGGCGGGGGCGCTCGACAGGATCAGCTCGTTGGAGATCGTCTCCGCCGCCCCGATCCCGATGCCCAGCACCACGAACGCGACGATGAGCGGCAGGACGCCGTGCTCGTGCGTCGTGAACGCGACGATCAGGTATCCGGCCACCGAGAACGCCAGGGCGACGGGGATCACGATGTGCGGCGGCACGCGACGCGAGACCGGCACGACCGAGAGCCCGGCGACGATCATCGCGAGCATTCCGGGCACGAGGGCCAGACCCGCCGTCATCGGGGACAGCCCGAGGACGAGCTGCAGATGCTGCGACACGAAGTAGAGGAAGCCCACGAGCGCCACGACGCTGAGCAGGTTCACCAGGATCGCGCCCGAGAACGAACCGCGGCGGAACAGCGCCATGTCGAGCATCGGCGACGTCACCCGCAGCTGGCGCCGGACGAACAGGTAGCCCATGCCGAAGCCGAGCAGCGCCCAGGCGGCGGCCGTGAGGCTGGGCCCGTCGACGGCCAGCGACTTGATCGCGTAGACCACGGGGATCATGGTCGCCATCGAGAGCACGATGCTGACCAGGTCGATCTTCCCGGGGTTCGGATCGCGGCTCTCGGGAACGAGCAGCGGGGCGGCGATGAGCAGCGGGATGAGCACCGGCACCGCGATGAGGAACACCGATCCCCACGCGAAGTGCTCGAGCAGGAACCCACCCACGATCGGGCCGAGTGCGGAACCTGCCGAGAACGCCGACGCCCAGACCGCGATCGCCATGCGGCGCTGATCGCGGTTCTGGAAGATCGAACGCAGCAGGGAGAGCGTCGACGGCATCAGCATGGCGCCGAAGAAGCCGAGGAGCGCCCGCGCCGCGATGAGCAGCCCGGCGGTCGGGGCGAACGCGGCGAGACCGGAGACGGCCGCGAAGCCGATCGCTCCGATGAGCAGCAGCTTCCGGCGTCCGAATCGGTCACCGAGGGTGCCCATCGTGACGAGGAGGCCGGCGAGCACGAGGGGGTACACGTCGATGATCCACAGCTGCTCGGCGCCGGTGGGCGCGAGGGCGATGGAGATCTCGGGGAGCGCGAAGCTCAGCACCGTGTTGTCCACCGACACCAGCAGCACCGGCAGCATGAGGACGATGAGTGCCGCCCAGCCGCGGGCTCCGACGCGGGGAGCATCCGTCTCTGTCGTCGGGATCGACGCAGTACGGGTCATGGAACACCTCTCAGGATCGTGATGGCTCGGTTAGTGAACCGTCCGGATGGTATAGTAACAGAATTCCCACCCCTCCCCTGTGCAGAGGATCCACGATGCCCCGACCTCCCCTCGCTCGCGAGAAGGTGCTCGACGCCTTCGAAGAGATCCTCATCGCCGACGGGGAACGGGCGGCGACGCTCGACGCGACGGCCAAGGCGGCGGGCGTCTCCAAGGGCGGACTGCTCTATCACTTCGGCTCGAAGGACGACCTCGAGGCCGGACTCCTCGCCCGCCTGGACGACCTGACGACGCTGGACCTGGAGCGGATGGCAGCCGCGGACGAGGGTCCGGTCGCCTACTACGTGCGCACGTCCGTGATGGAGGACGACGCACTGGACCGCGCCCTGATCGCCGCGACCCGGCTCGCCCAGGGCGGCTCGATCCCCGCCGCCGACATGCTCCGCGACACCCGACGGCGCTGGGCCGAGACGATCCGCCCGCACGTGCGCGACACCGCGAGCCTCGACCTCGTCATGCTGGTCAGCGACGGGCTCTACTTCAACAACTCGCTCGACGTGCACGGACCGGAGCGGCTGGTCCCCCGCAGCGAGGAGCTCGCCGAGCTGATCGCCCTCGTGCTCCGCGCGACGGCCTGACCGCCGGACACGCAGAGAGGGCGGGAGCTTCGCGCTCCCGCCCTCTCTCGGTATGGCTGCGGATCAGACCTCGGTGATCTCGATCTGACGGAACAGGTCGGCGTCGATCGCGTCGCGCACGTCGTCGAGCAGCTCGTCGGAGACCGGCGAGTCCAGCGTCAGCACGCTGAGGGCCTGGGCACCGGCGGCCTGACGGGCGATCTGCATGCCGGCGATGTTGATCCCGGCCTCGCCGAACTTCTGTCCGTAGACCGCCACGATGCCGGGGCGGTCGGTGTAGAGCATCACGACGTGGTGCTTCTCGATCGGCAGCTCGAGCGCGTGGTCGTTGATGCCCACCAGCTTCTCGGACTGCTTCGGACCGGTGAGCGTGCCGGACACGGAGAGCTGGGTGCCGTCGGAGAGGGCACCGGTGAGGGTGATGACGTTGCGGTACTCGTCGCTGACGTCGTCCTTGAGCAGGCGCACCGCGATGCCGCGCTGTTCGGCCAGCAGCGGCGCGTTCACGTAGGAGACCGTCTCGCTGACGATGTTCGTGAAGACGCCCTTGAGCGCCGCCAGCTTGAGCACGCTCACGTCGTACTCGTTGAGCTCGCCGTGCACCTCGACGTCGAGGCTCGTGAGCGGCGACGTGGCGAGGGCGGCGAAGATCTGACCGAGCTTCTCGACCAGGGAGATGCCCGGGCGCACGTAGGGGTCGATCACGCCGCCGGCCACGTTGACCGCGTCGGGAACCAGGTCGCCGCCGAGGGCCAGACGCACGGAGCGGGCGACCGAGACGCCGGCCTTCTCCTGGGCTTCCTCGGTGCTCGCACCGAGATGCGGGGTGACGACGACGTTGGGCAGCTCGAGGAGCGGACGAGCGGTACCGCCCTCGGCCGGCGGCTCCGACGTGAAGACGTCGAGCCCGGCGCCCGCGATCTCACCGGCGACGAGGGCGGCGTGCAGCGCCTCTTCGTCGATCAGGCCGCCACGGGCCACGTTCACGACGAACGCGGTCGGCTTCATGGCCTTGAACTGCTCGGCGCCGATCATGCCGGTGGTCTCCGGCGTCTTCGGCATGTGGATCGTGAGGAAGTCCGACTCGGCGACGAGCTCGTCGAGCGAGAGAAGCTGCACGCCGAGCTGCTGCGCACGGGCGGAGGTCACGTAGGGGTCGTACGCGACGACGCGCATGTCGAACGCGGCGAGGCGGGCGGCGACCAGCGCGCCGATACGGCCGAGGCCGACGATGCCGACGGTCTTCTCGAACAGCTCGGCACCGGTGAAGGAGCTGCGCTTCCAGGCGCCGGCCGACAGCGACGCGTGCGCGGCCGGGATGCGACGGGCGAGACTCAGGATGTGACCGACCGTGAGCTCGGCGGCCGAGACGATGTTCGAGGTCGGCGCGTTCACGACCATGACGCCGGCGGCCGTGGCGGCCTTGATGTCGACGTTGTCGAGGCCGACACCCGCACGCGCGACGACCTTCAGCTTCGGCGCGTGGGTCAGCGCCTCCTCGTCGATGCGCGTCGCCGAGCGGACGAGCACCGCATCGGCGTCGGCCAGCGCGGCGAAGAGCGCCTCGCGGTCGGTGCCATCGACGTCACGGACGTCGAAGTCGGGGCCGAGGGCCTCGATCGTGGCGGGAGAGAGTACTTCGGCGATGAGCACGACAGGCTTCGGCACAGTGGATCCTTCGGGGCAGCGCGGCAGGCGGGAGGGGCCGATGCGCCGCACACCATGGGGGCGCGATCGCGTCAACTCTACCCGAGCGTCCGAGGCCCTCCGTGCCGTGTGACCGTGTGCGACTCAGGCGCTGGGCATCGTCAGGCTGAGCGCGATCAGGCTCATCCAGAACACTGCGACGATGCCGAGGCCGGCGAGGAACACCAGTGCGAGCTCGCCCACCCTGCGACGGCGGCCGATCACGTAGGCGAACGCGAACACGATGGCGGGGAACGCGACACCGAACAGCAGCGTCGCCCACCCGCCGCCGGTCAGTCCGGTCTGCGCCATCGTGATGAGGTGAGCGACGGCGTTCCACACCGCGTAGGCGTAGAAGAGTCCCGCCAGTCCGATGACGAGACCGACGAGCCAGCGCGGCGAACCCGCGGAGACCTGAGGAGCGGTCGACGACTCGCTCATGATCCGATCACCCCCACGGTGACGAAGGGCCACGGGACGAGGAGGACCACCCCGGCGAGCAGCACGGCGACCCGGATCCAGGAGGCTCTCCCCCGCGTGAGCACCCAGCTCGCGAGGAACCACAGGGCCGGTGCGGCGATCGCCAGCACGAACCAGGGCAGGAACATGAGGTCGGACACGAGGAACGAGGCGAGCGGCTGCAGCCGCAGCCCTCCGACGATCCAGCCGATCGTGTAGAGGAGGTAGACGCCCCCGATCACGCCGACGATCAGCAGCATCGGGGTGCTCAGGCCCGCCGGCTCCTCCGGGTGGGCGGAGGTCACGGTGCCGTCGTCCTCGATCGTGCCGACCTCGCCGCTGCCCTTGCCGACGGCGTTCCAGCCGCGCGGAAGAGCGGGATCCTGGGGCGGAGTCGCGTCGTCGCCGTCCCAGCTGAGGGCGTCGTCGGAATCGGAAGTCATGTCCCCAGCGTAGGACACCCGGTCCACTAGGCTCGGGGTTGCCTTCAGCCGGATCGGCGGGCATCGGAGGGAAAGGGAGCACCGTGGCCGAGAGCGACAAGACGAACGCCGGCGTCGAGCCGTCCGTGAAGGACGACGCGAACGTCGAACCGCCCGCCGGCTGGGTCCCGACCCCCGAAGCCAAGGCCACGGCGACGCGCTTCCGCTGGATCGCCGCCGTGCTCTGGGCCGTCGCGATCATCGGCGAGGGCGTCGGCATCTTCTGGCTCCTGCGTCAGCGCGTCTTCGTCGGCGAGGACGGCGAGCTGCTGCGCAACCCCGACACCGGTCTCCTGGAGGAGCACGGCGTCTCGGCGCAGTTCCCGCAGTGGGCCTTCATCGCCCTCCTCGTGCTGCTCGTCGTGATCGCGGCCCTGTCGATCACCGGGTCGGTGCTGTGGAAGAAGGCGAACCGCCTGGATCCGGCGCGCAAGTCCGACAAGGTGCGGTTCTTCGTGCAGAACCAGCTCGGTGCGATCATCGCCATCGTGGCGTTCCTTCCGCTGGTCATCCTGATCTTCCTGAACAAGGACATGTCGAAGGGGCAGAAGACGACCGCCGGCATCGTGGGCGTCGTCCTCGCCGCACTCGCCGCCATCGTCGGCATCGACTTCGCGCCGTCGTCCGTCGAGCAGTACACCGCCGACCAGTCCGCGGTCATCCAGCTCCTCGGCAAGGACCAGGTGGTCTGGGTCGAGGGCGGCAAGGTCTATCACGTCTGCGATGAGGTCTCGGCGATCCAGACCGGCAGCGAGATCATCACCGGCACGACCGCTCAGGCCGTCGAGGCCGGCAAGACCCGACTGACGCTCCAGTTCGCCTCGGAGCTGCGCGCCTGCGACCTGCCGGTGCCGGAGAACGATGAGGAGATCACCGAGGCGCTCCGCCAGATCCAGGCCGGACAGGTCGACACCGTCCTTCCCGCGCCGGTCTGGGCCGACTCCGTCGAGCCGCCGCTCGTGGTCGAGGACGCCCCGGCCGAGTGACCCGGCTGCGGCGCTAGTCGGCGTCGAGAGCGGCCACCAGCCTCTCCTCCGCGGAGGAGAGGTGCGCGTCGAGGAGAGCTGCCGCCCGATCGGCGTCCCCGGAGGCGACGGCGTCGAGGATGTCGGCGTGCTGCGCGGCGATCTCGGCGGCGTCCAGCAGCTGCCGTCCCTGCACCTGCGCCATGCACAGCCGCACCTCGTCGAGAACGCTCCGGTACATCCGTCCCGTCCGCTCGCTCTCGAGCGCGTCGATCAGGGCGGTGTGGAACCGGAGGTCGGGGTCGACGGTCGCCGGGTCCGGCCCCGGCGGCATCGCGAGGATCTCGGCGTTCGCGTCGAGTGCCGCCTGCGGCACGGTTCCGGTGACGGCGAGGTCACGCAGGGCCGCACTCTCCAGTCGCGCCCGCGTGCGATAGACGTCCCGCACGGTGGCCGGGTCGATCGCCACGACGCGCGCGCTCCGATGCGCGGTGCGGACCAGGAGCCCCGCGGCGACGAGTTGCTCGATGGCCGCTTTCGCGCTGGGTCGCGCCACGCCGAAGGCCTGCGACACCGCAGCCTCCGTGAGCGGGGTGCCCGAGCGGATGTCGCCGCGGAGGATGCGTCCGCGCAGCTGTGCCGTGACGGCATCCACCACGCCGACGATCCCCAACGGTGCGTCCGTGGTCGTGGTCATGCGGTCAGCCTATCGAAGCCGTGCGATCTCGGTACACTTGTCAGACAATCTTTCGACGGAGCAGAGGAGCACCGTGCCGACCACACTCGCCGAACCACTCGACCCCGCACTGCTGGGCTCGACGACGCAGGTGCACTCCCGATCCATCGACCGCTTCGCACGCGCCCACGATGCGTCCCATTACCTCCTGATCCCGGACGCGGTGCTCTCCCCCGCGGACGCCGAGGGCGTCGCCCGTGCCTTCGGAGCGGTCCGCGCGGCCGGACGCACCCTCACCTTCCGCTCCGGTGGCACCAGCCTCTCCGGCCAGAGCGTCAGCGGAGACATCCTGGTCGACACGCGGAGCAACTTCCGCGACATCCGCGTCGAAGAGGACGGTGCCTTCGTCCGGGTCGGCCCGGGCGCGACCGTGCGTCAGGTCAACACCCGCCTGACCCGCCATCGTCGCAAGCTCGGACCCGACCCCGCGAGCGAGATCGCCTGCACGATCGGCGGCGTCGTGGCCAACAATTCCAGCGGCATGGCCTGCGGCATCACCGAGAACTCCTATCAGACGATCGAGTCGATGACGCTCGTGCTTCCGAGCGGCACGATCCTCGACACCGGTCGGCCCGATGCGGATGCCGTGCTGCGCGCCGCCGAGCCCGCGATCACCGAAGGGCTCCTGGCCCTCCGCGCACGCCTGCTCGCCTCGCCCGAGCACGTCGCGTTCCTCCGCCAGCAGTTCTCGATGAAGAACACGATGGGCTACGGGCTCAACGCCCTCCTCGACTTCGACGAGCCGGTGCGCATCCTCGAGCACCTCGTCATCGGGTCCGAGGGAACGCTCGCGTTCGTCGCGGAAGCCCGGTTCCGGACGATCGAGGTGCGACCGGCGATCGCGACCGGCCTGCTGGTGTTCGAGACCCTCTCCGCCGCGATGACCGCACTGCCCGACCTCACCCGTCTGGGTCTCGCGACCATCGAGCTGATGGATGCCGCATCGCTCCGCGTCGCGCAGGGGCTCAGCGACGTGCCGGCCGCCATCGCCGAGATCGAGGTGCAGGGGCACGCCGCGCTTCTCGTCGAGGTGCATGCCGCCGACGCCGATGCGCTCGCGGACGCGAGCGCCGGCGCGCAGGCGCACTTCGAGGCACTGCCCCTCGCTGTCGCTCCGCGGCTCACGACCGACGCCGCCGAGCGCGCCGCCCTGTGGCATGTGCGCAAGGGCCTCTACACCGCCGTGGCCGGAGCACGCCCCTCGGGGACGACCGCGCTGCTGGAGGACATCGTCGTCCCCGTCCCCCGTCTGCTCGCGACCTGCGAACGGCTGATCGAGCTGTTCGCCGAGCACGGCTACGAGGGCTCGGTCATCTTCGGCCACGCGAAGGACGGCAACGTCCACTTCCTCCTCAACGAGCGCTTCGACGACGCCGACAGCGTGGCACGCTACCGGAGGTTCACGGACGACCTGGTCGACCTGGTCCTCTCCCAGCAGGGATCCCTCAAGGCCGAGCACGGCACCGGTCGCATCATGGCGCCCTTCGTGCGTCGGCAGTCCGGCGACGAGCTCACCGACATGATGTGGGAGATCAAGGGCCTGCTCGACCCCGACGGCATCCTCAACCCCGGTGTGGTCCTCTCGGACGACCCCGACTCCTACCTGCACGACCTCAAGCGGGTGCCGACGGTCGAGAGCGAGGTCGACCGTTGCGTCGAGTGTGGCTACTGCGAACCCACGTGCCCGAGCAAGAGCATCACGCTCACACCGCGTCAGCGCATCGTGATCCGCCGCGACATGGCGTGGGCCGAGGAGCAGGGCGACACCGAGCTGCTGCGCGACCTGCAGAAGGACTACGACTACGACGGCGTGCAGACCTGCGCCGTCGACGGCATGTGCGGTGTCGCGTGCCCGGTCGACATCAACACCGGCGACCTCGTGCGCCGGCTGCGAGCCGAGCAGACGAACGCGGTCGAGGGCGCGCTCTGGGGGACGGCGGCGAAGCACTGGAGCACCGTGACCCGTGCCGGCGGCGTGGCGCTGACCGTCGCCGATGCCCTTCCCGCGCCGCTGGTGCGCGGAGTGACGCAGGTCGGCCGGGCCGTCCTCGGCGCCGACACCGTCCCGCTCTATGACGGCGGGCTCCCCCGCGGCGGCTCCAAGCCCCCGCGGCCCGGTGCGCCCGCCGACGCCCAGGCGGTCTTCTTCGGCGCCTGCATCGGCACGATGTTCGGTGCGGAGGACGAGGGCCGGGGATCCCGCGATGCGCTGCGCGACCTCCTGGATCGCGCAGGGATCCCGGTCGTGATCCCCGAGGAGAACGGCGGGCTCTGCTGCGGGACCCCGTGGAAGTCGAAGGGGCACCTCGACGGCTACCGGCTCATGTCGGACCGGGTGCTCGATTTGCTGTGGGAGGCCAGCCGCCACGGCGAGCTCCCCGTGGTGTGCGACGCCGCATCCTGCACCGAGGGCCTCGACGTGATGCTCGCCCAGTCGGTGGCGAAGAACCCGAAGTACCAGGGCCTGCGGATCGAGGACGCCACCACCTTCGTCGCCCGCGAGGTGCTGCCGCGCCTGAGCGTCGCGGAGAAGCTCCCGACCGTGGCCGTGCACCCGACCTGCTCCACGACCGCGCTGGGAGCGACGGGCGCACTGACCGCGATCGCAGCGGCGGTGGCGGACGACGTCTTCATCCCCGAGGGCTGGGGCTGCTGCGCGTTCGCCGGCGACCGCGGGATGCTGCATCCCGAGCTCACCGCCAGTGCGACGGCCCAGGAGTCGGCGGAGATCGCCGCGGCCGAGGGCGAGCGGGGCGGATTCGACGCCTTCGTCTCGGCCAACCGCACGTGCGAGATCGGGATGACCCGCGCCACGGGGCGCCCCTACCGCCATGTGATCGAGGTGCTGGAGGAGCTCACCCGCCCCTGAACGGCCGGACAGAACGAAAGAACGGGCGCCCCCGAGGGGACGCCCGTTCTTTCGTCGGATACTCGGGTCAGCGCGCGGCGCTGCCGTCGATGTAGTCCTCGTCCTGCTGCTTCCAGGCGAAGAGCGAACGCAGCTCCTTGCCGGTGACCTCGATCGGGTGCTGCTCCTCCTTGGCGCGCAGCGCCAGGAACTCCTCGGCACCGTTGTCCTGGTCGTCGATGAAGCGCTTGGCGAAGGCACCGGACTGGATGTCGGCGAGGACGCCCTGCATGCTCTCCTTGACGCGCTCGTCGATGACGCGCGGGCCCGAGACGTAGTCGCCGAACTCGGCGGTGTCGGAGATCGACCAGCGCTGCTTGGCGATGCCGCCCTCCCACATCAGGTCGACGATGAGCTTCAGCTCGTGCAGCACCTCGAAGTAGGCGATCTGCGGCTGGTAGCCCGCCTCGGTCAGCGTCTCGAAGCCGGCCTGGACGAGGTGGCTCACGCCACCGCAGAGCACGGCCTGCTCGCCGAACAGGTCGGTCTCGGTCTCCTCGGTGAAGGTCGTCTTGATGACGCCGGCGCGGGTGCCGCCGATGGCCTTCGCGTACGAGAGCGCGAGGTCCCAGGCCTTGCCCGATGCGTCGCGCTCGACCGCGATGATGTCCGGGATGCCACGGCCCGCGACGAACTCGCGACGGACGGTGTGGCCCGGCGCCTTCGGGGCGACGAGGATCACGTCGACGCCCTCGGGAGCGTCGATGTAGCCGAAGCGGATGTTGAAGCCGTGCGCGAAGGCGAGGGTCTTGCCGGCCGTGAGGTTCGGCGCGATGGACTCGCTGTAGATGATGCGCTGGTGCTGGTCCGGCGCGAGGATCATGATGACGTCGGCCCACTCGGTGGCCTCGGCGACGGTCTTGACCGGGAAGCCGGCCTCCTCGGCCTTGGCAGCGGACTTGGAGCCCTCCTTGAGCGCGATGGCGACCTCGACGCCCGAGTCGCGCAGGTTCTGCGCGTGGGCGTGGCCCTGCGAGCCGTATCCGACGATCGCGACCTTCTTGCCCTGGATCAGGGACAGGTCGGCGTCGGCGTCGTAGAAGATCTCGGTGCTCACTATGTGTTTCTCCTTGTTCTTTGCGTTTCGTCTGGCTTCGCGCGCTCGGCGAGCGGCGAAAAGTCGGTGGTCAGGTCTGTCAGCCGCGCAGGACGCGCTCGGTGATGCTCTTGCCGCCGCGGCCGATGGCGAGGAGACCCGACTGCGCGATCTCCTTGATGCCGAAGGGCTCGAGCGCGCGAAGCATCGCGTCGACCTTGCCCTTGTCGCCGGTCACCTCGATCACGAGCGCGTCGGAGGCGTAGTCCACCACGGATGCGCGGAAGAGGTTCACCACCTCGATCACGTTCGAGCGCGTGGCGTTGTCGGTGCGCACCTTCACGAGCATGTGCTCGCGCTGCACCGACGTGGCGAAGTCGAGCTCCACGATCTTGATCACGTTGATCAGCTTGTTGAGCTGCTTGGTGACCTGCTCGAGCGGGAGCTCGTCGACGTCGACGACGACGGTGATGCGGGAGATCCCCGGCACCTCCGTCACGCCGACGGCAAGGGAGTCGATGTTGAAGCCGCGGCGGGCGAACAGCCCGGCGACGCGGGTGAGGAGGCCGGGGGTGTTCTCCACCAGCAGGCTCAGCACGTGGGTCGACATGGATCAGTCCTCCTCGTCGAAGGCGGGCGCGTGCTCGCGGGCGTACTGGACAAAGCTGTTGCTCACTCCCTGCGGGACCATCGGCCACACCATGGAGTCGGCGCTCACCACGAAGTCGATGACCACCGGACGGTCGTTCGTCTCGAGGGCGAGCTTGATCGCGGCATCCACCTCCTCCTCCTTCTCCACGCGGATCGCGAGGCAGCCGTAGGCCTCGGCGAGCTTCACGAAGTCGGGGATGCGGATCGTGCCGTGCCCGGTGTTGAGGTCGGTGTTCGAGTGGCGACCGTCGTAGAACAGCGTCTGCCACTGGCGGACCATGCCCAGCGACGAGTTGTTGATGATCGCGACCTTGATCGGGATGTTGTTGATCGTGCAGGTCGCGAGCTCCTGATTGGTCATCTGGAAGCAGCCGTCGCCGTCGATCGCCCACACGGGACG
>Ga0160430_100342_pt1 | contig 29590 bp, 24 predicted proteins | sample HID1971I_E0MG_FD_108274 | JGI IMG/M metagenome (GOLD analysis project Ga0160430, IMG submission 108274) | Enriched millipede-associated microbial communities from UW Madison campus, WI, USA - HID1971I_E0 MG | ecosystem: Host-associated > Arthropoda: Insects > Digestive system > Unclassified ...
TACATCCCGACCAACGTGATCTCGATCACCGACGGCCAGATCTTCCTGCAGTCCGACCTCTTCAACGCCAACCAGCGTCCGGCGGTCGACGTGGGTATCTCGGTCTCGCGAGTCGGTGGTGACGCGCAGGTCAAGTCGATCAAGAAGGTCTCGGGTACGTTGAAGCTCGAGCTGGCTCAGTACCGCTCGCTCGAGGCGTTCGCGATGTTCGCATCCGACCTCGACCAGGCGTCGCGTCGTCAGCTCTCGCGCGGTGCGCGTCTGACCGAGCTGCTGAAGCAGCCGCAGTACTCGCCGTATCCCGTCGAGGAGCAGGTCGTCTCGATCTGGGCCGGAACAAAGGGCAAGCTCGACACGATCGAGGTCTCCGACGTGCTCCGCTTCGAGCGCGAGCTGCTGGACTACCTGCGTCGCAACACGAAGGTGCTCGACACCCTGCGTGAGACCAACGTCCTCGACGACGACACGGTCGCAGAGCTCGAGAAGCACACCGATGCGTTCATCCTGGAGTTCCAGGGTGGCAAGGGTGCCGGCATCGGCGCTCCTGGCCACGAGGAGCACGCGGCTGCCGAGGCGGACGACGTCAACCAGGAGAAGATCGTCAAGGGTCGTCGCGCGTAACCGCGTGAGGGACTGATTTCATGGGCGCTCAACTCAGGGTCTACAAGCAGAAGATCTCTTCTGCTCAGACGACCAAGAAGATCACGAAGGCGATGGAACTCATCGCGGCTTCGCGCATTCAGAAGGCGATGGCACGCGTCAAAGCGTCCAGCCCCTTCGCGCGAGCCGTGACGAGGGCTGTGTCTGCCGTCGCGACGCACTCGAACGTCGACCACCCGCTCACCCGCGAGCCCGAGACGATCCGCCGCTCTGCGGTCGTGATCTTCTCCTCGGACCGCGGCCTCGCCGGAGCCTTCAACTCGCAGATCCTCCGTGAGGGTCTCGAGGTGGCTGAGCTCCTGCGTGGGCAGGGCAAGGAGCCGGTGTTCTACCTCGTCGGCCGCAAGGCCGTCGGCTACTTCCAGTTCCGTCGCATCGCGGCGGCAGCGGAGTGGACCGGCGACACCGACACCCCGTCCTTCCATACGGCGGAGGAGATCTCGCAGAAGCTGCTCGAGGACTTCTCCCGCGGTGGCGAAGACGGCGGTCTCGACGAGATCCACCTCGTGTACAACCGTTTCGTCAGCATGATGACGCAGTCGCCGGAATCCCTGCGTCTGCTCCCGCTGGAGATCTCGGAGGCCGACGAGACGGAGGCGGGCAACACCATCTACCCGCTGTACGAGTTCGAACCGGATGCCGAGACCGTGCTGGACGCGATCCTGCCGGTGTACATCCAGAGCCGCGTCTTCAACGCTCTCCTGCAGTCGTCTGCCGCAAAGCAGGCCGCGACGCAGAAGGCGATGAAGTCGGCCAGCGACAACGCCGACAAGCTCATCACCGACTACACCCGTCTGCGCAACAACGCGCGCCAGGCGGAGATCACGCAGCAGATCGCAGAGATCGTCGGCGGCGCCGACGCGCTCTCATCGAGCAAATAGACCATCAGGAGAGAGACGAAAATGACCCCCACCGCTACGGCTGACCAGCCGGCGACCGCGGTCGTCGGGCGCGTCGCACGCGTCAACGGTCCGGTTGTCGACATCGAGTTCCCGCACGACTCGATCCCCGACATCTACAACGCACTCAAGACCACGATCGTGATCGGCGACGATTCCGTCGAGATCACGCTCGAGGTCGCTCAGCACCTGGGCGACGACCTCGTCCGTGCCATCGCGCTGAAGCCGACCGACGGCATCGTCCGCGGCCAGGAAGTGCGCGACACCGGCGAGGCCATCTCGGTCCCCGTCGGCGACGTCACCAAGGGCAAGGTCTTCAACGTGATCGGCGAGGTCCTGAACCTCGAGCCCGGCGAGACCATCGAGGTCACCGAGCGCTGGCCGATCCACCGCAAGGCGCCGAACTTCGACCAGCTCGAGTCGAAGACCACCATGTTCGAGACCGGCATCAAGTCGATCGACCTCCTGACCCCCTACGTGCTGGGTGGAAAGATCGGTCTGTTCGGTGGAGCCGGTGTCGGAAAGACCGTCCTCATCCAGGAGATGATCCAGCGCGTCGCGCAGGACCACGGTGGTGTGTCGGTGTTCGCGGGTGTCGGTGAGCGCACCCGTGAGGGCAACGACCTGATCCACGAGATGGAAGAGGCGGGTGTCTTCGACAAGACGGCCCTCGTGTTCGGCCAGATGGACGAGCCGCCGGGAACGCGTCTGCGCGTCGCCCTCTCGGCTCTGACGATGGCGGAGTACTTCCGCGACGTGCAGAAGCAGGATGTGCTGCTCTTCATCGACAACATCTTCCGCTTCACGCAGGCCGGTTCCGAGGTCTCCACGCTGCTCGGCCGCATGCCGTCCGCCGTGGGGTACCAGCCGAACCTCGCCGATGAGATGGGTGTGCTCCAGGAGCGCATCACCTCGACGCGAGGTCACTCGATCACCTCGCTGCAGGCGATCTACGTGCCGGCCGATGACTACACCGACCCGGCTCCGGCGACCACCTTCGCCCACCTCGACGCGACGACCGAGCTCTCTCGTGAGATCGCGTCCAAGGGTCTGTACCCGGCCATCGACCCGCTGACCTCGACGTCGCGGATCATGGACCCCCGGTACTTGGGCGACGACCACTACCGGGTCGCGACCACCGTCAAGCAGATCCTCCAGAAGAACAAGGAACTGCAGGAGATCATCGCCATCCTCGGTGTCGACGAGCTCTCCGAGGAAGACAAGATCGTCGTGTCGCGTGCACGTCGCATTCAGCAGTTCCTCTCGCAGAACACCTACATGGCGAAGAAGTTCACCGGTGTCGAGGGTTCGACCGTCCCGCTCAAGGAGACCATCGAGTCGTTCGATGCGATCACCCGCGGTGACTTCGACCACGTCGCCGAGCAGGCCTTCTTCAACGTCGGTGGCATCAGCGACGTCGAAGAGCAGTGGGCGAAGATCCAGAAGGAGAACGGCTGACCATGGCGCTGCATGTCAGCCTCGTCTCCGCAGACGCGGAGGTCTGGACGGGAGAGGCGAGCCTCGTGGTCGCCAAGACCGTCGAGGGTGAGATCGGCTTCATGACCGGCCACGAGCCGGTGCTGGCCATCCTCGCCGAGGGTCAGGTCCGGATCACCCAGACGGATGGCAGCAAGGTGCTGGCCAACGCACAGGACGGGTTCCTCTCCATGGAGGGCGACACCCTGACGATCGTTGCCGGCAACGCGGCTCTCATCGCCTGAGCAGTTCACCTCGACGCGTCCGCCTCGGGCACCCCTCGCCGGGTCCCGGGGCGGACGCGTCTGTCATTCAACGAGGCATCATGAAGATCCTGCTTCCGCCGTCCGAGACCAAGCGTCCCGGCGGCGATGGCGCTCCGCTCGATCTCGCCGCGCTCGCGCTCCCCGCACTGCACGCCCAGCGGTCGGCGGTGGTCGAGGCGCTGGTCGATCTCGCGGCCGATGACGAGGCATCGCGTCGGGTGCTCAAGCTCAGTGCGCGACAGCTCGGCGACATCGAGCACAACCGCCTGCTCAGGACGGCCGCCACGATGCCGGCGGTCGACCGGTACACGGGGGTGCTCTTCGACGCACTCGATGCTTCGACGCTCTCGGCGGCGTCTCGCCGCTGGCTCGCAGCGCACGTGTGGATTCACAGCGCCCCGATGGGCCCGATCGGCGCGCTCGATCCGATTCCCGCGTACCGCCTGGCCGCCGGCACCGCACTGCCCGGCGTCGCCGCGCTTCGCCGGCACTGGGCGGATGCCACGACCGAGGCGATCGCGGGGGAGGCGCCGTCCTTCGTCCTCGACCTTCGAAGTGAGGCATACGTGGCGCTCGGACCGGTGCCCGACTCGGTCCCTTCGGCGTACGTGCGCGTCGTCACGGACGACGAGGGCGGATCACGCGCGCTCAATCACTTCAACAAGAAGTCCAAGGGGCTCCTGGTCAGGGCACTCGCAGAGACCCGTCCGAGGATCGCATCGCGCCGCTCCCTCCGAAGCTGGGCCGAGAAGCAGGGAATCGTCCTCCGTGACGGCTCCGATGCCGGAACGCTGGAGCTCGTCGTCTCGGAGTGATCCTGGTCTGGGAGTGATCCGCAGCGACGGCTGTTTTCTGCGGAGACCCCTGGCGCCGTCACACGGGGAGTTCTGCCCGCGTGGGTCGTTGCCCGCCGACAGGGCGACCGATATGGTTGTGTCGCGGCGCGGAGAGCGCTCGCTCATTCCCATCCGGAGGGGATCATGGACTCTTATTACGATGCAGGATATGCCGCGTTCATCGGCATCATCGTGCTCATCAGCGTCATCATCGCGATTGCAGGCTATGTAATCGGCTCGCTGTTCCTGATGAAGATCTTCGACAAGGCAGGCGTGCAGGGCAAGTGGCGCGCGTGGGTGCCCGTCTACAACACGATGATCTTCTTCAAGCTCGGCGACCTGAGCCCGTGGCTCGTGCTCTACGGCCTCGGCGGAACGATCCTGCTGTCGTGGATCGGCATCGGTGCGATCTTCTCGATCGCCCTCGCCGTGCTGTCGCTGCTCGCCGCATGGCGCATCGGCCTGAAGCTGCAGAAGGACGCCGTCTGGGTCGTTCTGTACTTCTTCCTCTCGATCGTCTGGCTCGGCATCAACGCCTTCGACAAGTCGCGCTGGAACCCGAACGTCGTGCCGGCCTCCTGGGCCTCGAACGGCTTCCTCGGCGACCGCACCGTCTGGGACGGCATCCCCGCTCAGGCATCCGCGGCGGCTCCGCAGGGCTACTCGGCTCCGCAGGGCTACGGCGCACCGCAGCAGGGCTATGCCCCGCCGGCACCGCAGGGATACGCGCCCCCGGCGCAGCCCGGCTATGCGCCCCCCGCTCAGCCCGGCTACACACCTCCGGCTGTGCCCGAGACGGGCGCTCCCGGCGTTCCGCCGGTCCCCCCGGCAGCTCCGCCGGCACCGCCCACGACGCCGCCGGCTCCTCCGGCAGCTCCGCCGGCACCGCCGACCAACCCCACTCAGCCTCCGGCCTGAGAGATGTGAGCAGGGCCCCCGACTCCGGTCGGGGGCCCTGTCGCGTCGGTGGCGGCGTCGACGCGGGCCGGGCTGGGCTAACGTGGAACGCATGGTCATGTCGCAGCGCCGCGTCGGCGCGTCAGGTCTCCTCGTGTCGCCGACAGGTCTCGGCTGTAACAACTTCGGTCGTGCCGGCACCGTCACCGAGACGCTCGCAGGCACTCGCGAGGTGATCGAAGCCGCGATCGCGAACGGCATCACCCTGCTCGACACCGCAGACATGTACGGCGCGGTCGCCGGCACCAGCGAGAGCCTGATGGGGGAGGCGCTCGAGGGGCGCCGTGATCGTGTCGTCCTCGCGACGAAGTTCGGTCACGAGCGCGATATGGGTTACGAATTCCCCGCCGGTCGAGGATCTCGGCGCTACGTCCGTCGTGCGGTCGAGGAGTCGCTGCGTCGACTGCGCACCGACTGGATCGATCTGTACCAGCTGCACCTGCCGGATCCGGAGACGCCGATCGCAGAGACGACGGATGCGCTCGATGAACTCGTCCGTGAGGGCAAGATCCGCTACTACGGACACTCGAACTTCTCGGGCTGGCAGATCGCGGAGGCCGAGTTCGTCTCGCAGCAGCGTTCGACCGGACGGTTCATCTCGGCACAGAACCACTATTCGCTCCTGGCCCGTGCCGCCGAGCGCGAGGTGCTGCCCGCTGTCGAGCGCTACGGCCTCGGATTCTTCCCGTTCTTCCCGCTGCACAACGGTCTGCTGACCGGGAAGTTCACCCGCGAGGGCGGGCCTGCTGAGAGCCGGATCATGTCGAGCCGTCAGCACGTCTGGGAGGACGCACCCTGGGCAGCGCTCGAGGAGTTCCAGCGATTCTGCGACGAGCGCGGCATCACGATGCTGCAGGCGACGTTCGGCTGGCTGCTCGCGAACCCACTCGTCTCCAGCGTGATCGCCGGGGCGACGACGGCCGTGCAGGTCGAGGCGAACGCCGAGGCCGGAACCGCCTGGACACCGAGCGCCTCCGATCTGCACGCCATCGATACCCTCTTCCCGCTGCCGGAGGACCCGGGCGCTCGCGTATGAGACCTGCGCGTTCCAGTACGATGTGTGAGTATCCTGCGTCCGTCCGACTGGCCGCAGTCCCATCGGAGGCAGCACGTGGCTGAAACGACGACGACGACGCGAACCGTCACGGTTGCGCAGCGCCATCTGCTGCTGTCCTGGGCCGGGGTCACCGATCAGGGTCGACGGCGCGACAACAATCAGGATGCATTCCTCGCGGAGTATCCGTTGTTCGTCGTCGCAGACGGCATGGGCGGGCACGCCGGCGGCGAGATCGCCAGCCAGAGCACCGTCACGCGACTGCAGGGCGTCGTCACGGACGGCGCGGTCACCCGATCGGCCATCGAGCAGGCGCTCGAGCGCGCTGTGGCCGACATCGCCGACCACCCGGAGACAACCGACGAGGGCACAGGCACCACGCTCACCGGCGTCTTCCTCGATCTCGAGGCGGAGCAGCCGCAGTGGGTGTCGTTGAACATCGGCGACTCGCGCGTCTATCTTCTGCGTGACGATCGCCTTGTGCAGGTCACCACCGACCACTCGGTCGTGCAGGAGCTGATCGCTGCCGGCAAGCTGAGCCCGGAAGAGGCCGAGGGTCATCCGTACAGCAACGTGATCACGCGTGCAGTGGGAGCGAGCGAGCTGACGCCGCCGGACTACCTGACGATCGACGTCCAGCCGGGTGACCGCTTCGTCATCTGCTCCGACGGTCTGACGAAGGAACTCACGGACTACGGCATCCAGCACTTCCTGCGCGAGCACGCCGAGCCGGGCCCGGCGGTCGATGCCATGCTCGCCGCGGCGCTCGAGAACGGGGGCCGCGACAACGTGACCCTCATCATCGTGCAGGTCACCGACGTCGACGCGGACGTCGACGACTCGTCCTCCCCGGATGCCGATACCACCGAATAGCATCTGAGGTCTGTGGAAGGTCCGCTTAGGGCGGCCACAGTCGTGTCGAATAGTCGGCATGGATTCCTCGCCGATCGCGCTCCCAACGACTCCTGCGCTGACACGCCGTCCGCCTCTGCCGTTCATCGCAGCGATCGTGCCGGTCGCTGCGGGTGTCGTGTTGTGGCTCGTCTCGGGGTCGCTGTATGCCCTGTGCTTCGCTGCGCTCGGGCCGGTGATGATAGCAGCGTCGTTGATCGACGGCGTGCGAGTCAGACGCCGCGAACGTCGGTCGAACGAGGCTGATGCGGATGCCGCATGGGCGCGCGCCGAGGAAGAACTCGCCCGGCGACACCTGGAGGTCCGAGCACGGATGCGGCATCGATATCCGGATGTCGCCGCGTGCATCGCCCAACCACCGCTCCGGGGCCTGCGACCGCCCGACGCCGACACCGAGATCGTGATCGGGCGAGGCGCGGTGCCCAGCGGCATCCGCAGCGGCGGGGGAGACGGCGATCGCGCTCGAGAGTTCGAACGACGATGCAGCTCGATCGCGGATGCGCCGGTCCGGATCGCGCTCGGGAGCGGTCTGTGCATCCGGGGTCCGCTGCCGGTGACAGCGGCCGTCGCGCGAGGGCTGCTCGTGCAGCTGTGCCTGCGCTTCGGCACGGCGCAGGTAGCGCTCGTCGGGGACCTCGCCGCGGCGGGCATGAACCTGCCGGTCCCTCAGACCGCTCGCGTGCGGCCGGGCGCGTTCCACATCGGCATCATCTGCGTGGAGTCCCAGGTGACAGTGAACGTTCGTGAATCCGATGCCGACGCCGTGCTCTGGCTGCTGCCCGCTGACACCGAGGTGCCGCCCGGCGTCACCACCGTGCTGGATGTGCTCGAGCCGGATGCTGCCACCGTCCGGACGGCCGATGGGATCATCGACGTCGCCGCCGAGGGCGTGTCGCGCGCGCAGTTCCGGGCGATCCTCGCCGATCGGATGGATCGTGGACATGAGCCCGACGAGGTCCCTTCGTCGGTGACGCTCGGTGATCTCGCACAGGAGGCGTCGCCGCGCGGGTTGAACGTGGCGATCGGCAGGGGCGCGAGCGCGGATGCCGTCGTCGACATCGTCGGAGACGGTCCGCACGCGATCGTCACCGGGATGACGGGTACGGGCAAGAGTGAACTGCTCGTGACCTGGGTGACGGCGATCGCACTGGCATACGGTCCGGATCGGGTGAACTTCGTGCTCGCCGATTTCAAGGGAGGCACGGCCTTCGAGCCGCTGCGCGCTCTGCGGCAGGTCGCTGCAGTGATCACCGACCTCGACGAGGAGGGCGCGCGGCGGGGCGTGTCGAGCCTCCGGGCAGAGCTCCGCAGACGTGAAGCGGTGCTCGCGAAGGCCGGGGCGCGCGATGTGAGCGAGACTTCGATGCCGAGACTCGTCATCGTGGTCGACGAGTTCGCCGCGTTGCTGCAGGAGCATCCGGACCTCGGGTCGGTCTTCACCGACGTCGCAGCGCGCGGGCGGGCGCTCGGGCTGCATCTGATCCTCGGCACCCAGCGCGCGTCCGGTGTGATCCGCGATGCTCTCGCCGCCAACTGTCCGTTGCGGATCGGATTGCGGGTGGTGGATGCGGCAGACAGCCGGCTCATGATCGGGTCTCCCGCAGCGGCGGAGATACCCGGCGGAGTAGAGTCGCGCGGACTCGCGTTCCTACGCCGTCCCCAGGACTCGGAACCGCAGCCCATCAGGGTCGCCAGAGCTGATGCCGCTGTTCTGAGCGGCGCGGTGAGTCGCTGGGCGGATGCGGAGGCGCCGCACAGTCCCTGGCTCCCGGCGCTGCCGCCGGTGCTCCCGTTGCGCGAGATCGCAGGTGGCGCCGGTGCCGGTGATGTCGTCGTCCTCGGACGCGCCGACGAGCCGGATCATCAGCGGCAGCCGGACCGGACGCTCCGGCTGGGCATCGACCGTGGACTCGGGATCCTGGGAGCGCCCGGATCGGGGCGCACGACTGCGCTGCGAGTCCTCGCGGCGCAGCACCCGGACGCGCAGTGGGTGCCGGCGGACCGGGAAGGCGCGTGGGATCTCCTCTCCGAGTGGGCGGCGGGCGCCGAGCCACCGCAGCGCCTGATCCTGTGCGATGACCTGGACCTGCTGGTGGCCGGATTCCCTGCGGACTACGCCCAGACGTTTCTGCAGCGCTGCGAGCAGGTGCTGCGGTCGGCGACGCGCACGACCTTCGTGTTGACCGCGTCGAGGGCCTCAGGTCCCGTCGGGCGAGTCCTGGACGCGCTGCCGAGCCGCGCTCTGCTCCGGTTCTCGAGCAGAGTCGAGCATCTTGCAGCAGGCGGCGAGGCATCCGGGTTCCTGCACGACCGCCCGCCAGGCCGTGCGCGGATCGATGAGCGGGAGGTGCAGATCGCCTGGGTCGATGCCGACCGGCTGACCCCCACGACCGGGGACCACACGCCGCGATGGACGCACCCGGGCGGCGCATCGGGCATCGTGACGGTGAATCCAGCAGCGGTGGCGACGCGATTGGCGGCGACGTTCCCGCAGTGCGCGGTGATCCCGGTCGGCGGTGATGCACCGACGGCCGGCTCCCCGACCCTGATCGTCGGAGACATCGAGAGCTGGCAACGGAACCCGACGGCCTGGCAGCGCACGCGTGCCGATGGCACAGTGCTGTTCCGCGTCGAGAGTCCGACCGACCTGCGGCACCTGGGCGGGGTGCGCGAGCTTCCGCCGTATGCCCTCCCGCACGCAGGCCGGGCCTGGGCCGTGCGTGCGGACCGGAGCCCGCAGCGCGTCTACCTGCCCGCTTTCGATCCTGCGCAGTCGCACAGCGAGCCGTCGGATCAGCACCGCGGGGAGCACGCACCTGCCGCACGGTCCAGGCGCGAGCTGCGCCAGCGTGCCGCGCTGACCGAGGTGCGATGAACCGCTGTGCACAGGCGGTCCGTCGCCGACCGGTTGAGCTCCTTCTCAGCTGATGATCGGTGGTGAACGGGCGGTCACTCGCCGATCAGCAGAGCTCGGTATCAGATACCGCTGCCGGGACGGATGCGACCGACCTCGACACCGGCGCCGAGCACCGAGAGCGGCAGCGCCTCGGCGAGAGCGGCGACGTCGGCATCGCTCAGCGCACCGGCGCGAGCGAGGAGCGTCGCGGCGACGAGGGTCGACGCGCGAGCGGAGCCGTCGAGCATCTTCAAGCCGACAGTCGTGCCATTCGGCGCGACCATGACCATGACGCCCTCGGCGCCGCCCTTCGTGAAGACGCCGAGCTTCTCGATCGCGATCGTGTCGGGACGGCCGGGACCCTCGATCGTCCAGGGGTTCTCGCGGACGGCGCGAACCAGTGAGCCGGCGACACGGTGCAGGGCGAAGGGGGAACGGTCAGACGCCGTGCCGATGCGGTGGATCGCGCGGGTAAGCCCGGTGAGGGTGATCGCGTGCACCGGCGCACCGCAGCCATCGATGGCCGTGTGCGCGATCTTCTCGCCGGTGAGCCGCTCGATGACATCGCGGATATGCGCCTGCAGCGGGTGCGCAGGGTCGAGGTAGCCGTCGGTGGGCCAGCCGGTGGCGACGCAGGCGCGCAGCATGGCTGCGTGCTTCCCCGAGCAGTTCATGCGGATGCGTTCGGGTGCGCCGTGCTCGCGCACCATCTCGTCGCGGGTCGCCGTGTCGGTCGGCCAGGCCGGAGGGCAGGCGAGGTGGTCCTCGGTGAGGCCGCCTTCCGTGAGCATGTCGCGAACGGTCGCCGCGTGCCGGTCGGTGCCGACGTGGCTCGCGGTGGACAGCGCGAGCTGCTCGCCCTCCAGCACAGCGCCCGCAGTGATGCACGCGACTGCCTGCAGGGGCTTCAGACTCGAGCGCGGCAGGATCAGTGCATCCGGGTTGCCGTGCCGGGCGATGACCTCGCCATCCGGCGACAGCACCACCGCCGCACCCGCATGGCGGGATTCGACGAAGCCGCTGCGTTCGACGACAGCGAGCTCTACGGCATCCTGAACAGTGAGAGTCTCCAGCACCCGACAAGCCTACCGGTGGCAGACTTGGACGCATGGCAGCGAACCCGACCCCTCACGTCCTCGGCGAGCATCGGTACGCCCTGACCTCGACCTGGACCGGGAACAGCGGCACCGGGACGAGCGGGTATCGCGACTACCGTCGTGACGTCACCATCGAAGTCGAGGGCAAGCCTGAGCTGCTCGCCTCCGCCGACAAGCCGTTCCGCGGCGATCCGAGCCGATGGAACCCGGAGGACATGCTGCTGGCGTCGCTCTCCGAGTGCCACCTGCTGTCGTACCTGCACGCCTGCGTGACCGCGGGCGTCGTCGTGATCTCGTATCGGGATCAGGCGACGGGGATGATGCGCGAGGACGGCTCAGGCGGCGGCGCGTTCGTCGAGGTGACGCTGCACCCCGAGGTCGTCGTCGCTGATTCGTCGATGATCGAGGCCGCCGAGCGGGCGCACGTGCAGGCGAACGAGTGGTGCTTCATCGCGAACTCGATGAACTTCCCGGTGCATCACGAGGCGACCGTCACCGCGCAGAACTGAGGGCGGCTGCAGCAGCCGCCGAGCCGGAGGTCCGCGTCTCAGCGACGTTCGTGCGGCAGGGCCTGCTTGATCTTCTCGATGGCGCCCTGCGGTGGGGCCTCGTTGTAGGCGCCGGCGAGTTCCTGGCCCGAGAGTGCGTGGATCGCTGCCATGATCTCGTCGGTCGCGAGCCGGCGGGCGCGCCCGCTGGTCGCCGGTCCGTGCGGGGACAGGTCGAGCGGATCTCCGAACCGCACCGTGATGCGCTCGGACAGCGTCGGCATCTTGGCACCGACCGGCATCACCTTGTTCGTGCCGACGAGCCCGACGGGCACGACTGGCGCGCCGGTCTGCAGCGCGAGGAACGCGACACCGGTGCGGCCCTTGTACAGGCGTCCGTCGGTGGAGCGGGTCCCTTCCGGGTACAGGGCGACGGCGAGGCCCTCGTCGAGCAGCTGGCGCTGCACGTCGAGCGCGTCGAGCGCCGCCTGTCCGGCGCCGCGGCGCACCGGGATCGCGCCGATGGACTGGAAGAAGGTCTTGCTCATCCACCCCTTGAACCCGGTGCCCTCGAAATAGCTCGACTTGGCGAGGAAGTGCACGGGGCGCGGAGCTGCGACCGGGATTGCGATCGAGTCGATGAACGAGAGATGGTTGCTCGCGAAGATCACGGCACCGCTCTGCGGCACCTTCTCGCGGCCCTCGATTTTCGGGCGGTAGACGAGCCTGGCCAGTGGAGTGATGAGACCGCGACCGAGGCGGTACGCGAAACCGGCGTGCCGTGGCTTGGATGGATCTTCCGGTGATGCCGTCGGCTCTGGCGAAGACGTGTCCTCTGGCGAGGATTCGGGCTCGACGAACGGCTCAGAGGTCATCAGAGCAGGTTACTCCCGGATTCATGCCATCGCTGGAATGAAGAATCGCGCCGCGCCTCTCAGCGCGGGCAAAGGGGGATGGGGGAGGATGGAGTGTCCTGCCCTGCCCGCGAACCTGAGGTCTCACTGTGCGCAAGCGTCCGCTCGTCTTCCTGTCCACCGTCGCGGCTGCGACCCTGATGCTGGCAGGCTGCGCCGGTGGCGCTGCGCCCGAGAGCTCGGGTACGCCGGATCCGACGGCGTCGAGCGAGTGCGCGCTGGACGCGCAGCCCGGTGCGACGTCTGACTCCGTCGTCGTCGAGGGCGATGGTGCGGATGCCAAGGTCACGGTTCCGGCGGATGCCGCCTTCGCGGGCGTCGAGCGCACAGTCGTGACGCCCGGCGATGGCGAGGAGATCTTCGTGAACGACCTCGTGTCGGTCCGCTACCAGATCGTGGATGCCGCGAGCGGCGAGGTGCTCGACTCCTCCGCGCGCGGTGAGGATGGACTCCTCCCGGTGCTGCTCGACACGAACCAGTCGTCGCTCTTCGTCGCGGCGCTCGAGTGCGAGCCGCTCGGTTCGAAGATCGCGCTGGCACTCCCGGGCGCCGTTTTCGGTGAGGGGCAGACAAACAAGGTGGTCGTCGCTGAGGCCGTGGAGCACCTCCCCGAGGTCGCCACCGGCACTCCGGTCGACCCGACTCCCGGCATGCCGACCGTCAAGCTCGACGACAAGGGCGCCCCGACCATCACGATTCCGGATGCCGACGCACCAACCGAGACCAAGGTCGCTGTGCTCAAGCAGGGCGATGGTGCGACCGTCGCTTCGGGCGACCTGGTCGTCGTGCAGTACCGCGGCGTCAAGTGGTCGGACGGCGAGGAGTTCGACTCCAGCTGGGGGCGCGATGCGGTTCCCGCGCAGTTCCAGACGACCGGCGTCGTGACGGGCTTCCGGATGGCACTCGAGGGGCAGAAGGTCGGCTCTCAGGTGATCGTCGAGATGCCGCCGGCTGACGGATACGGCGCGTCCGAGGGGAACGAGCTCCAGAAGGAGAGCCTCGTCTTCGTGGTGGATATCCTTGCGACGACACCGGTCCAGTAATAGCACCTGCATTTGATTCGGCCGCGGATCGTAGAAACTCGCCCGGGCCTCGCGAAACGAGACCGGGCGAGTTGTCCATCAATCGCGGCCCACGGAATGGTGCGCAATGGACTCGCTTGTTTAGAGTCCGTATCTGTGAAACTACGACGACACGTGCGTTATTTAGTCTCGTACCAGAAGGTCCAGGCCTCGAACGGGCTGCCAGCTCCACTAACTACGCACCGGTCGGCTACGTTGAATCCTTGGACTTTTTTGTAGTGCTTGCCGAGATTGCAATCCATCTGAGTTCTGTACAGCCCGGATTCCTTGATCGTGCCGGCCTGTGCTGCGGCAGGTATTGCGATGGCTGCTCCGGTGAGCAACAAAGAAGCACCCAGAATTGCGCTCAGGCTACGCGTCATCGGCCTATTTCTCATGTTGTGTCCTCCATGAATTCGGTTCTGCGATGTAGCACATCGCAGCTGACTGAATTCATCGTTTCACGACCTCGCTCTCGTGTACAGCCCTGTGGGATGCGATATGCGGGTATTTGACGCAGTCCAGGCGAAGGAATCCATAATGAGGGCCGCGCGTGTTCCTTCAGCTACCGGGACATGGGCGAGACGTTGACGTTAAATATTGGCGTCAATGACAGTTTGTGCTAAGAACCGCGGGTCGTCACCCGCCCGTGAGCAAGTGGTGTGAGTCCCAGCATCGACGACATCCTCGACGTGGTCAGCCCGAGGTGTTCTACGACCCATCTGCTCGCGTCGGTGGCGTGACATAGGCTGGCGATATGCGTCGAATCATCGTCCTCGGCTCCACCGGCTCCATCGGCACCCAGGCGCTGGATGTGATCCGGGCGAACCCGAGGCGCTTCGAACTCGTCGGCCTCGCGGCCGGCACGAACGCCGAGATGATGGCGACGCAGGCCGAGCAGTTCCAGGTCGAGCACACCGCGCTGGGTGCTGTCGAGGCTGAGCAGCTGGTCCGCGACGTCGAGGCCGATGTGGTGCTCAACGCGATCACCGGTTCGATCGGACTCGGCTCGACGCTCGCCGCGCTGAAGGCCGGCCGGACCCTGGCGCTCGCGAACAAGGAGTCGCTGATCGTCGGCGGTGCCCTGGTGCAGGCCGCCGCCGCAGCGGATCAGATCGTGCCCGTCGACTCCGAGCACTCCGCGATCGCCCAGGCGCTGCGGAGCGGCACACATGCCGAAGTCCGACGCCTGGTCGTGACGGCGTCCGGCGGCCCATTCCGCGGCAGCAGCCGCGAGGAGATGGCATCCGTGACGCCGGCGGAGGCCCTGGCGCATCCGACCTGGGACATGGGGCGCATGGTCACGACGAACTCGGCCACGCTCGTCAACAAGGGCCTCGAGGTGATCGAGGCGCATCTGCTGTTCGACGTCGCCTACGACGACATCGAAGTGGTGGTGCACCCGCAGTCGGTCGTGCACTCCATGGTCGAGTTCATCGACGGGTCGACGATCGCCCAGGCCTCGCCGCCAGACATGCGACTGCCGATCTCGCTCGGCCTCGACTGGCCGCATCGTGTCGGCGGCGTGGGTACACCGATCGACTGGACAGCGGCGACGTCATGGACGTTCGAGCCGCTCGACCACACGGCGTTCCCCGCTGTGTCGCTCGCGAAGGCGGTCGGACGCGCCGGCGCGACCTTCCCCGCCGTCTACAACGCCGCGAACGAGCAGGCGGTCGATGCCTTCCATGAGGGGCGTCTGCCCTTCCTCGGTATCGTCGACACGATCGCGCGGGTCGTCGACGCGCACGAGCCGCCTGACGCGCTCACGGTCGACTCGCTCGCCGAGGCCGAGCGCTGGGCTCGTGAGAAGGCTGATCGCCTGATCGCTGCCGCGGTCTGACCGCGGGACTGCGCGCACTCGAGCAGCTGATCCCTGCAGACCGCGCTGCCCTGCTCAGTCCTCGTCAGGGTACGGCACCGGCCAGTGCGAGTCGGGAACCGGCCAGCCAGCCGCCTTGAGCGCGCGGCGCGCGAGCTCGCGCGCCGAGTACGGCGTGCGGACGCCGCGGATGTCGCGGTAGTCCTGGTGCCCTGGCCCTGCCCAGAGGATCGCGTCGCCCTCGCCGACGAGCGCCACCGCGGCGACGATCGCGCGCTCCGGCGGGGAGTACTCGTGGATCTCGGCATCCGGTCGTGCCGTGCGGGCGCCTTCGACCAGGGTCGCCCTGATCGACTCCGGGTTCTCGAATCGCGGGTGGTGATCCGTGACGACGAGGATGTCGCTGCCTTCGACGGCGGTGCGTGCCATGTCGAAGCGCTTGCTGGCGTCGCGGTCGCCGTCTGCGCCGAAGAGCATCACGACGCGGCCGGGGGTCACCCGGCGGACGGCCGCGAGGGTCTTCTCGAAGGCGTCGGGGGAGTGGCCGAAGTCCACGAACACGGCCGGGCCGCGGTCGCCCGACACCAGCTGCGTGCGACCGGGCAGGTAGGCGTGGATGCCGCCGTCGCGTTCGAGCGCCGTGACGATCCGATCCCAGGCGTAGCCGCCCTCGAGCAGCATCACGATCGCCAGTGCGGCGTTCGCGGCCATATGCGGTCCGATCACCGGGACGGTGGTCGTCAGTGAGCCGGCCGGACCGGTCATCGTGAACGTGGTGCCCGAGGCGCGCTCGTCGTCGATCACGACGACCCAGTCGGCCCTGGCGGCAGCATCCGGATCCGCAGCGATCGACGGCGTTCCCACCGTGACCGTGGGGATCTCGGCGCGCTCGACGACGATGGCGCCGGACGCCGAATCGAGGCAGATGACCGCGCGGCGTGCCCGGTCAGGGCGGAACAGCGGCAGCTTCGCCTCGAAGTACTCCTCCATGTCGGCGTAGTCGTCGAGGTGGTCGTGGCTGAGATTCGTGAAGCCGGCGACATCGAACACGAGGCCGTCGACGCGATGCCGAGAGAGCGCTTGTGCGCTGACCTCGACGGCGACGGCTTCGACCTGACGCTCGCGCATGAGTGCGAGGAGGGCGTGCATCTCGGATGCCTCCGGCGTGGTGAGCCGCGAGACGATCACCTCGCCGGCGATATGGCGCTCTGCGGTGGAGGAGAGTCCCGCGACCACGTCGAGCTGCTCGAGGATGCCCTCCAGCAGGTGCGAGACGCTGGTCTTGCCGTTGGTCCCGGTCGTCGCGAACAGCAGCGGGAGCGGGTCGCCGGCACCGGTGCCGTACACCCAGGCGCTCAGGTCGCCGAGCACGCTGCGTGGGTCGTCGACCACGAGGATCGGCAGGCCGACCGTCTCGGCGATGGCCGCACCGGCTTCGTCGGTGATGATCGCGACCGCGCCCTTCTCGGCGGCGGCCGTCGAGAACTCGGCTCCGTGGCGATTCACGCCCTGGATCGCGACGAACGCCTCCCCGGCACGGAGATCGGCAGTCGCCAGTGTGATGCCGGAGACGACGACGCCGTCCACATCGCCGCGCACGCTGCGGGCGAATCGAGAAGCGAGTTCGGACAGCTCACGCCGGGGCGGGTTCGCGGGGCGGAGCACGGGAGGCAGGCTCGGTTGTTGTTCAATCGACATGTCGCGTCAATGATCTCATGGCACAGCCGGGATTCCTCTTCGGCGCGACCTGGAACAGCGGCGAGCCGTGGTCCGTGTGGGCGGATTCCTAGATGCAGCCCTGTACCGTGAGCAGGTGGAAATCCTCCTCTATCTGGCCGGCATCCTCTTCATGCTGATCGGCCTCGGATTGTCGATCGGTCTGCACGAGGTCGGACACCTCGTTCCCGCGAAGCTCTTCGGCGTGCGCGTCGGCCAGTACATGATCGGGTTCGGACCGCGTCTCTGGTCGAAGAAGATCGGCGAGACCGAGTACGGCTTCAAGCTGCTGCCCGTCGGCGGATTCATCTCGATGTCGGGCATGTATCCGGCGTCGTCCACCGCTGGGCCCGCCAAGGGCGTGTTCCGTGCGCTGATCCAGGACGCTCGCTCGGCCAATGACGAGACGATCGCTGCGGGCGCAGAGGACCGCGTCTTCTACCGACTGCCGGTCTGGAAGCGCGTGATCGTCATGCTCGGCGGACCGTTCATGAACCTCGTCCTGGCCGTCGTCATCTTCACCGTGCTGCTCTCCGGCATCGGGATGCAGCAGGGCACCACCACGATCGCCTCGGTCAACGAGTGCGTCGTCCCCGCCGGTTCCACCCAGACCGAATGCCAGCCCGGGGATCAGGCGACCCCGGCGGCGGAAGCCGGCATCATGCCGGGCGACGTGCTGGTGTCGATCGACGGCACCCCGGTCTCGACCTTCGCCGAGGCGACCTCGATCGTGCAAGCGTCTCCCGGTCAGTCGCTCGATGTCGTCGTCGAGCGCGACGGCGCGCAGCAGACGCTGCGCATCACGCCGATTGCCGCTGAGCGTACCTTGACGGATGCCAGCGGGCAGCCGCTGCTCGACGACTCGGGTGCGCAGATCGTCAAGGAGGTCGGCTACGTCGGCATGGCGTCGCAGATGGGATTCGTTCCGCAGCCGCTGACCGCGGGTGTCGAGATGACCGGCGACACCGTCGCCAGGGTCGGGTCGCTCATCGTGACGCTGCCCGTGCGGCTGTGGGACGTCGGCGTCGCCCTCGTCACCGGCGGGGAGCGCGACCCGAACGGTCCGCTCAGCGTCGTCGGCGTCGGGCGGCTCGCCGGCGAGGTCGCGGCGACGGAGGCGCCGGTGCTGAACCGCATCTCGGTGCTGCTCGGCCTGCTGGGTTCGCTGAACGTCGCCCTGTTCGTCTTCAACCTGATCCCGCTGCTGCCACTCGACGGTGGTCACATCGTGGTCGCGCTGTGGGAGGGGATCAAGCGGGGCTGGGCGAAGCTGTTCCGTCGCCCACCGCCCGCGCCGGTCGACGCCACGCGTCTCGTGCCGCTGACGGTGGTCGTCGCGACGCTGCTGATCGCGATGGGCGCGCTGCTGATCATCGCCGACCTGTTCAAGCCGATCGACATCCTCGGCTGAGTCCGTCGACGCGGCTGGACTCGACGCAGCTCAGCGCAGCGCGTGCTCGACGAGCCGCTCGAGGGTGCGGATGCCGTCTCGCGACAGGATCGACTCGAGGTGCCCCTGCACCGACGCGAAGTGCTTCCCGCGAAGTGCATAGACGTCACCGGTGACGGGATCCGCGGAGATCTCGACGCCGTCGAGCGCGGTGGTTCCCGGTGCGACGCGGGCAGTGAAGGTGTTGTAGAAGCCGATCGAGGCGTCCTCGCCGAACACCGGGACCGACTTCTGCAGGCCCTGGTGCGGAGCATCGAGCGGCGTGAGCGCGATGCCGAGCCGGTCGGCGAGGATCTGATGGCTCAGGCACACCGCGAGCAGCGGTGCGTCGGCGTCCAGGCGCCGGCCGACAGCCTCGCGCATGCGGGCGATGCGCGGGCTCTCGGTGTCCCGCGGGTCGCCGGGACCGGGGCCGGTCACGACGAGGTCGGCAGCATCCAGTTCGGCATCCGTCGCGGCATCCCACGGAACGATCGAGACGGCGAGACCGAGGTGGCGCAGCTGGTGTGCCAGCATGGTCGTGAACCGGTCTTCCGCATCGACCACCACGGCCGTGCGGCCGGCGAAGCGCCCAGCGGTGTCGTCGCCCTGCGGGTTGAGCCAGAACTCGGCCAGCCGGGAGTTGCGTGACGCGAGCAGCTCGGCGACCACCGGGTCGTCGGCGAGGCTGCCTGCGGCACCCGGTGCATCTGCGTCATCCGCCTCGCTGCGGGCCTCGGCGGCGCGGTCGCGATCGATCGCCCCGATGGCCCCGAGCACGCCGGCTGCCTTGCCATGCGTCTCGCTGACCTCGCCGTGCGGGTCGGAGTGCCGCACGAGCGTGGCGCCGACCGGCACGCGCAGCGCGCCGTCCTGCAGATAGACCGTGCGGATGAGGATCGGCGCGTCCAGGTCGTGGCCGCCGTCGGCATTCGGCGTGAAGAGTGCGGCGACGCCGGAGTAGTAGCCGCGAGGCTCGCGCTCGTGGCGTCGGATGACTGCGCAGGCGTTCTGCATCGGCGAGCCCGTCACCGTCGGGGCGAACATGGTCTCCCGGAGGATGTCGCGCGGGTCGAGCCGGCTGCGGCCACGGAGCATGTACTCGGTGTGGGTCAGTCGGGACATCTCCTTCAGGTGCGGGCCGGTGATTCGGCCGCCGTCGGAGCACACCGCGCTCATCATCTTCAGCTCCTCGTCGACCACCATGAAGAGCTCCTCGGTCTCCTTGGTGGAGGAGAGGAAGTCGACCAGGGTCTCGCGCGTCGATCCGCCGGCGGGGTGCCGGAAGGTGCCGGAGATCGGGTTCATCGTCACGACGCCCTCACGCGCCACGACGTGCGCCTCCGGGCTCGCGCCGACGGCGATGTGGCCGGGCGTGAAGACCGCGAACGTCCAGTACGCGCCGCGTTCGTGCGTCAGCAGCGCTCGGAACCACGTGAGTGCGGCCGTGCGGTCGTCGACGTCGATGTTCGCGGTGAAATCGCGGCGGATCACGAAGTTCGCGCCCTCGCCGCGGCCGATCTCGTCGGCGATCACGGTCTGGACGATCGCGGCGTAGTCCTCGTCGGCGATGTCGAAGCCGTCGTCGCGGAGGGGGACGGATGCCGTCGGCAGCTCCGCGAGGAGTTCGGCTGTCGGCAGATGGAGGTGCTCGTCGACGACCAGGCACCGCAGCGGTGCGCCGTCGTCCTGCGCCACGAATCCGCGTTCGCGGACCTGGCGGTAGGGGACGAGCGAGAAGACCTCGCGCGCGGTTCCGTCGATCTTCAGCGGGATGTCGGCGAGCAGGTCGACGTCGACGACATCGCCGGTGAGCAGCTCGACGGTGTCTGCGCCGTCGCGCGCGATCAGGACGAACGAGGCGTCCGGGTCATGACTGAGCTCGGCGAGTCGTGAGGGGGTCATCGATGTCTCCTGTGCAGGGCTCCGGCTCGGCTCAACGAAAAGACCGCCCCGGAGGCGGTCTGGATTCGTGGGAACGCGAACACACCGCCTAGGAGGCGGGCCACCAGGTGACGTTCGCGAGCATGGGCCGAAACTACCACACCGGCGGCGTTCGCCCACGGCGCATGACGGCCAGCGCCGAGCGCCCGGCATCCAGCCTCCGTGCATCCAGGCGACGTAGAATCGAGGTGTGCCAGCAGTCAATCTCGGGATGCCGAAGATCCCCGAAGTCCTCGCCCCGCGCCGCAAGTCTCGCCAGATCAAGGTCGGCAAGGTGCTCGTCGGAGGCAACGCTCCCGTCAGCGTGCAGTCGATGACGACGACGAAGACCACGGATATCAACGGGACGCTGCAGCAGATCGCCGAGCTCACGGCCTCCGGCTGCGAGATCGTCCGTGTCGCCGTCCCACATCAGGACGACGCCGACGCGCTCAAGATCATCGCGATGAAGAGCCAGATCCCCGTGATCGCCGACATCCACTTCCAGCCGCGGTACATCTACACCGCGATCGACGCCGGCTGCGGTGCCGTCCGTGTGAACCCCGGCAACATCCGCGAGTTCGACGGCAACGTCGGCAAGATCGCCGAGGCCGCGAAGGCCGCTGGCGTCTCGCTCCGCATCGGTGTGAACGCAGGATCGCTCGACCGCCGCATCCTCGAGAAGCACGGCAAGGCCACCGCAGAGGCGCTCGTCGAGAGCGCCGTCTGGGAGGCATCGCTGTTCGAGGAGCACGACTTCCACGACTTCAAGATCTCGGTCAAGCACAACGACCCGATCGTCATGGTCAAGGCCTACCGCCAGCTGGCCGAACGCGGTGACTGGCCCCTCCACCTCGGCGTCACCGAGGCTGGGCCGGCGTTCCAGGGCACGATCAAGAGCGCGACCGCCTTCGGCATCCTCCTCGGTGAGGGCATCGGAGACACGATTCGCGTCTCGCTGTCCGCGCCGCCCGCTGAAGAGGTCAAGGTCGGCCACCAGATCCTGCAGTCGCTGAACCTGCGCGAGCGCAAGCTCGAGATCGTGTCGTGCCCCTCGTGTGGTCGCGCGCAGGTCGACGTGTACACGCTCGCCGAAGACGTGACCGAGGGGCTCAAGGACATGACGGTGCCGCTGCGCGTCGCCGTGATGGGGTGCGTCGTGAACGGACCCGGTGAGGCGCGTGAGGCCGACCTCGGTGTCGCCTCCGGCAACGGCAAGGGCCAGATCTTCGTGAAGGGCGAGGTCATCAAGACAGTCCCAGAGGCCGAGATCGTCGCGACGCTGATCGAGGAGGCGAACCGCATCGCCGCCGAGATGGGTCCGGACGCATCCGTCGGCACGGCCCAGGTCATCACCGTCTGACCGGATCGTCCGGCTGTCACAGGCTGAGCAGCAGCGTCCGACTTGTATCGTCTGACCCCGATCGCACCGGTCGTGTCCGGTGCGTCCCCCTGAGGAGAACCATGTCTGCCACGCTCGTCTCCTTCGCCGATGGCTCCACGTCAGGCGACGCCGTCGTCACCCGGGTCGAGTCATCGCCGGTCGGCACCGTGATCGTCACCGACGCGACGCCGTTCCACCCGGTGGATCACACCTGGCCGGACCAGCCCGGCGACTCGGGCACGATCGCGATCGGGGATGAACGAGTCGTCGTCGCCGAGGCGCTCATGGCTGCCGTCAGCGATGAGGGTGAGTTCGCAGTCGGCGTCGACATCCCGGTCAAGCGCGGAGCCGAAGGCTGGACGTGGCTGGTCGGACACCTGCTCGAAGGAGAGGCTCCTGCAGGATTCGTCGACGGCGCACCGGTGCGCCTCGAGGTGGATGCCGCGCATCGAGCGGGTCTGAGCCGCGGCCACACCGCATGCCACCTCGCCTCACTGGCGCTCGACCTCGCTGTCGCAGATCTCTGGCGCAAGGATCCGGGTGCAGATGCCCTCGGCAACCCGGACTTCGAGGGACGGGCGAATCAGTCGAGCCGTATCCATGACGACGGCAGCGTCGACGAATACCGCCTCGGCAAGAGCCTGCGACGCGCCGGCTTCGACACCGAGACGTTCGCCGCGACCCTCGCCGACCACGTGGACAGCATCAACGCACAGCTCTCGGCGTGGGTGGCGTCCGCCGCGTCGAGCCGCATCGTGACGGAAGGGCCGACGATCATCGACCGTCGTCGCTGGCACTGCGAGCTGCCGGAAGGTGAGGCCGTCATCCTGTGCGGCGGCACGCATGTGGCTTCCCTTGCGGAGTTCGCCTCGATCTCGGTCGCGCTCGACCTGAGTGATCCCCAGCTGCTCGTGATGACGACCACGGTCGTGCCGGCAGCCTGACGCCCGGTGTGTCGGTGGGGCCAGATCATCGATCGCGGTGGTGCTGGTGCCCCGAACGGCGGAGACGGCGCGTTCAGAGCGCGAACTCGACCTCACCGCGCGCGATGTCGGCGCGTACCACCCGCAACGCGACCACGTCGCCGGGCTTTGCACCCGCCGGTATCGGTGCGGATGCGGTCACCACAGGCTCGGCGAGCTGGACCGATGCGCGCTCTCCGCGCAGCGCGATGACGGTCGCGTTCACGACCGAGCCGACGAGCGGCGTGAGCAGCCCCGCTTCGACCGCGTTGATCGTCGCGGAGTTGAGTCGAGAGGCGCGTTGGCCGGATTCCTGCATGAGCGCCGGCAGCTCGGCGAGGGACTCGCGCGCCCAGGCCGGAGCTGCTTCGCCGTTGGAGGCCGCGAGGCAGATCGCGAGGGACCAGCGGTCGACCAGCCTGCGCAGGGGAGCGGTGGCATGCGCGTAGGGTGCGCCGATCGCGGCCTGTTCAGCGTTCGTCGGCGAGGTGCCGTCGAAGACGACGTAGCCGGCGCCTCGGAACAGCATCGCCGCGGCCTCGAGGACCGGCAGTGTCATCGGATCCGCGCGATCGAGCTGCCGGAGGTAGTCGCCGTAGCGGCCGGCGGTCCACGGTCTGCCGAGCGCCTCGGTCTGGTGGCGGAACGCGTCGAACGAGGCCTCATCGGGTTGTGGCATGGTGCGCAGCACGCCGACGCGGGCATCGAGCATCACCTCGGCGGCGGCCATGCCGGTCATCAGGGAGAGCTGTGCGTTCCACTCCTCGACCGGGAGTGGATGCCGTCGCTCGATCGCGTAGCTCCCGTCGTCGGCCTGGACGATCTCTTCGCTCGGCAGATTCAGGCTCGCACCGCCGCGCTGCTGCTCCTGCGCGATCCGCAGCGCGCCGATCTCCGGCAGTAGCGCCCAGGGCCCGTCCTCTCCGCGGTCGAGCGACCGCTGGGTGGACACGTAGTCGAGCTGCGCACGCGAGCGGATGAGCGCCCGCTCGAGGCGGTGCTCGGTCACTGCGCCGGCGCCGTCGAGCGCGAAGGTCCAGACCAGTGCAGGCCGATCGACGTCGGGGAGCAGCGAGGCGCGGTCCTCGCTCAGCACGCGGGGATGCAGCGGGATCGATCCGTCGGGGGCGTAGAGCGTCTGACCTCGACGGCGCGCCTCGGCGTCGACAGCGCCGCCGGGCTCCACGAAGCCGGGAACATCGGCGATCGCGTAGCGGACGGTGAAACCTGATCCCGCCCGTTCCAGATGGAATGCCTGGTCGAGGTCGCGCGATCCTTCGGGGTCCAGCGTTGCGAACGGCACGTCGCGCAGGTCGAGGTCCGGTTCGCAGGCCTTCGACGCCTCGGCCTCCGCGATGACCTCGGCCGGGAAGTCCACCGGGGCGTCCAGTGAGTCACGCAGCGCTGTGAGCGCTACGGAGAGCTCGGTCTGCGCGGCGGACGGGGCGACGTGCGATCGGCGCTGAGGCATGCCCCCACCCTAGGTCGAGGCGTCCTCGATCACCTGCGTCGAGCAGGCGACCCGGTCCACCCGCATCGCCGTCTCTGTCGTCGAGCAGCGACCGCGGCATCCAAAAAACCAGATCAACCGCGCAAACCGGGATATCGCAGCTTCAATTGAGGCGGGAGCGATCTCGCTGACACCGGCCCCGATGTCGATCACCCGCGTTAGCGTGGTGGCATGACCACTCCAGCTGCCAAGGCCCAGACTCTGATCGGACTCTATGACGCTCCGGAGATCCTCCGTGTCGTCAACGTGTGGGATGTGGTGTCGGCGCGCGCCGTCGCCACGCTTCCCGAAACGCATGCCATCGCAACCGCAGGACACGGCATCGCCGCCTCGTTCGGCTACGACGACGGCTCCATCCCGCGCGACCTGATGCTCGACATGGTCGGACGCATCGCGGCGTCCGTGAGCGTGCCGGTCACCGCCGATCTGGATGACGGCTACGGCGACGCGGGGGAGACCACCCGACTCGCGATCGCCGCCGGCGTCGTCGGAGCCAACGTCGAGGACCGCCTCAAGCCCTTCGACGAATCCGTCGCCGCCGTCGAGGCGATCGTGAAGGCCGCAGAGGCCGAGGGCGTGCCCTTCGCCCTCAATGCCCGCACCGACGCCTTCGTGCGTGCCGGCGGACGCTCGGCCCAGGAGAGCGTGGCCGACGCGATCCACCGCGGCCGTGCCTACATCGATGCCGGCGCGACGGCGGTCTTCGTCCCTGGCCTGCTCGACGCGAACATCACGCGCCAGCTCGTCGAGGGCATCGGTGAGCGCAAGGTGAGCGTGATCGGTGTTCCCGGTGCGCTCGCGGCATCCGAGTACGAGAAGATCGGCGTCGCCCGCATCTCCTACGGCCCGCTCCCGCAGCGTGTCGCGCTGACCGCACTGCAGGAGCTCGCCGCGAGCCTGTACAAGGGCGGCGTGGTGCCGTCCGGACTTCCCGCGCTCAACTGACGAGCCTCGACCAAGACGAGTGACCGCGGATCAGTAGACTTGCTCCGTGGTCACTCGTCTTTCGAATTTCTTCCTCCGTACGCTCCGTGAAGACCCCGCAGGTGCCGAGGTCGCCAGCCACCGGCTGCTGATCCGCGCCGGGTACATCCGACCGCAGGCCGCCGGCATCTTCGCCTGGCTGCCGCTCGGGCTTCGCGTGAAGTCGAAGATCGAGACCGTCGTCCGTGAGGAGATGGGCTCCGCGGGCGCTCAGGAGGTCCACTTCCCGGCGCTGATGCCGCGCGAGGCCTACGAGGCGACCGGCCGCTGGGAGGAGTACGGCGATCTGCTGTTCCGTCTGCAGGACCGCAAGGGCGGGGACTACCTGCTCGCGCCGACCCATGAAGAGGCGTTCACGCTGCTCGTGAAAGACCTGTACTCCTCGTACAAGGATCTGCCCCTCACGATCTATCAGATCCAGGACAAGTACCGCGACGAGGCACGCCCCCGTGCAGGCCTGCTGCGCGGACGCGAGTTCACGATGAAGGACGCCTACTCGTTCGACGCGTCCGACGAGGGACTCGACACGAGCTACCAGGCCCAGCGTGACGCGTACGAGCGCATCTTCCAGCGGCTCGGGCTCGAGTACGTCATCGTGCAGGCGGATGCCGGTGCGATGGGCGGCTCTCGCAGCGAGGAGTTCCTGCACCCGACCCCCGTCGGCGAGGACACCTTCGTGCGCAGCGCAGGCGGATACGCCGCGAACGTCGAGGCGTTCACCACCGCCGTCCCCGACGCGATCCCGTTCGACGCCGACGCACAGCCCGTCGTCTTCGACTCCCCGGACACCCCGACCATCGAGACCCTCGTGGCACATGCGAACGCGGTGCTCGACGGCGAATACACGGCGGCCGACACGCTCAAGAACGTCGTGCTCGCGCTGACCCATCTCGATGGCTCGCGTGAGCTCGTCGTGGTCGGAATCCCCGGCGACCGCGAGGTCGACCAGAAGCGCGCCGAGGTCGCCTTCGCTCCGGCAGAGGTCGAGACCGCCACACCCGAGGACTTCGCGAAGCATCCGCTGCTCGTGAAGGGGTACATCGGCCCCTGGTCCGCGACCGGCGCGATCCTCGGTGAGGAGTCCGCCACGGACATCCGCTACCTCGTGGACCCCCGCGTCAGCGAGGGCACGAGTTGGATCACCGGTGCGAACATCGACGAGAAGCACGCGCATTCGGTCGTCGCCGGCCGCGACTTCACGGCAGACGGCATCGTCGAGATCGCGAACGTGCGCGCGGGGGACCCCGCACCCGACGGCTCCGGTCCGGTCGAGCTCGCTCGCGGCATGGAGATCGGCCATGTGTTCCAGCTCGGCCGCAAGTACGCGGAGGCGCTGGGGCTCAAGGTGCTGAACGAGAACGGCAAGCTCGTCACGGTGACGATGGGCTCGTACGGCATCGGCGTCACCCGCATCCTCGCGATCATCGCCGAGCTGAACAACGACGACAAGGGGCTGTTCTGGCCGGCATCCGTCGCGCCGTTCGACGTGCAGGTCGTCGCGGCCGGTCGTGACCAGGTCGCGTTCGACGTCGCTGCGGAGATCTCGGCGCAGCTCGAATCCGCAGGCCTCGACGTGCTCTACGACGACCGTCCCAAGGTCTCGCCCGGCGTGAAGTTCGGCGATGCCGAGCTGGTCGGCGTGCCGAAGATCGTGATCGTCGGCCGCGGCGCCGCCGAGGGCCAGGTCGAGCTGTGGGACCGTCGCAGTGGTGATCGTGAGGCCGTGTCGGTCGCAGAGGCGGTCGCGCGACTCGTCGCCGGTTGATGCCATGATCGACGAGGCTCTGCCGGAGGCGCTCAGCGCCGAGGTCAACGCCGTGCTCGATGCGGCGGGCGTGAGCACTGATCGCCGATTGGTGATGCGGCTCATGCGCACGTCGATCCTGCTCGGCGAGGACGACACCGAGCGGCTCGACCTGAAGATCGCCTCGGCGGCGCTGGCGGAGATGCGCGACGCGTTCCGCCTGTTCGCGCCGTACCGGGGGATCCCGAAGGTCACCGTCTTCGGTTCGGCGCGCACCCTGCAGGACGATCCGCTCTACCTGCAGGCCCGCGACGTGGCAGCCGTGCTCGCGAACGACGGCTGGATGGTCGTCACCGGCGCGGGTCCAGGCATCATGCAGGCTGCGGCCGAGGGTGCGGGCCCCGAGCTCTCGCTCGGCGTGTCGATCCGTCTGCCGTTCGAGGAGAAGCCGAACAGCCTCGTCGCCGGCCAGGATCACGTGGTCGCGATGAAGTACTTCTTCACGCGCAAGCTCATGCTCATCAAGGAGTCCCAGGGGTTCATCTGCCTGCCCGGCGGTTTCGGCACGCTCGACGAGATGTTCGAGCTGCTCACGCTGCAGCAGACGGGCAAGGCCGAGCCCACCCCGATCGTGCTGCTCGACGAGAAGGGCGGAACCTTCTGGCAGGGACTCCGTCGGTTCATCGACGAGGATCTCGCGCCGACCGGCGTGATCTCCGAGGGTGACTTCGATCGGGTCATCATCACGGACTCCGTCGAGGATGCCCGGCGGCAGATCGCCGGCTTCTGGCGCAACTACGACTCGCTCCGCTGGATCGGCGACACGCTGGTGCTGCGGTTGCGTGCCGAGCCGACCGATGCCGAGATCGCGGGCCTGAACCAGGAGTTCGCCACGATGCTGGCCGTCGGTGCGATCGAGCGCGCCGAGCCGAGCCGAGTCGAGGTCGCCGACGGCGATCTGGTGCATCTGCCGCGGCTCGCCCTGCATCTCGATCAGCGTCAGGTCGGCAATCTGTTCCGCCTGATCGGCGCGATCAATGCGCTGCCGTCGGCGCCCGCTGTCTGACCGAACAGCGGCAGCCGTGGAGGCGTCGTGGCAGCAGTGCCGCGCACACGGTATCGTTGTACGGATGTCGCGTGTGCACACAGACGCGACGAGAGCTGAATAGAGGAGGCCGTCATGGACATCGAACTGAGTCTGCTGCGAGGGATCGAGAAGGAGAAGGCGATTCCCTTCGATGAACTCGTCTCGATCATCGAACAGGCCATCCTGACGGCGTACTCCAAGCACGTCTCGTTCGACGGCGCTCCCGTCGAAGGTGTGCGCGTGCATCTCGACCGCAAGACCGGCCATGTCGCCGTGCTCCAGGTCGTGCGCGATGAAGAGGACGCGATCATCGGCGAAGAGGACGCCACGCCGGACGACTTCGGCCGCATCGCCGCCTTCGCAGCCAAGCAGGTCATCAGCCAGCGTCTTCGCGACATCGCGGATGACGTCGTGCTGGGCGACTTCAAGGACAAGGAAGGCGACATCGTCGCAGGCGTCATCCAGCAGGGGCCCAACCCTCGCATGATCCACGTCGACCTCGGCACGGTCGAGGCCATCCTGCCTCCTGAGGAGCAGGTCCCCAGCGAGCAGTACACCCACGGGTCGCGTCTGCGCGTCTACGTCACAAGCGTCTCCAAGGGCATGAAGGGGCCGCAGATCACCGTCTCGCGCACCCACCCGGGCCTCGTCCGCAAGCTCTTCGCGCTCGAGGTGCCGGAGATCGCGGCCGGTCTCGTCGAGATCGTCGCGCTCGCCCGTGAGGCGGGCCACCGCACCAAGATCGCCGTCGTCGCGAAGGACCCGGCGATCAACGCCAAGGGTGCCTGCATCGGCGAGATGGGTCGCCGTGTCCGCGCGGTCACCGAGGAGCTCTCCGGAGAGAAGATCGACATCGTCGACTACGACCCGGAGCTCGCGCCGTTCGTCGCGAATGCGCTGTCGCCGGCGAAGGTCACGAGCGCCTTCATCCTCGACGCCAGCACCAAGGCCGTCCGAGCCCTCGTCCCCGACTACCAGCTGTCGCTGGCCATCGGCAAGGAGGGCCAGAACGCCCGACTGGCTGCCAAGCTCACGGGCGCCAAGATCGACATCCAGCCGGACAGCGTGCTCGACTGATCCGCGGTCATTTCCGCCGACTCGGCGGCAGCTCGCACAGAGCGAGACGAAACGCAGGTGTAAGATGGAACCCGTACGAACGTGCGTCGGTTGCCGCACGCGTGCTTCCCGCTCCGCTCTGCTCAGGGTGGTGAACCAGAACAACATCCTCGTCGTCGACGAGCGTGCGGTTCTGCCGGGGCGCGGCGCGTGGGTGCATCCGACGGCTGAATGCATGGATGCCGCACTGCGGCGTCGAGCATTCGGACGAGCACTGCGTGCGTCCACTCAGCTGGACACACGGACCTTCGAACAGCACCCACCGAGAAACAAAGGCTGAACAGCTATGGAAACAAAGTGAACGGCTCGAAATGAGACCCGTCCGCGACTAGTGGTCTGCCCTGTCTGGGTGGACCGACTCAGACAGGAGAATTGTGGCTGGTAAACCACGCGTACA
>Ga0160430_100345_pt1 | contig 29427 bp, 25 predicted proteins | sample HID1971I_E0MG_FD_108274 | JGI IMG/M metagenome (GOLD analysis project Ga0160430, IMG submission 108274) | Enriched millipede-associated microbial communities from UW Madison campus, WI, USA - HID1971I_E0 MG | ecosystem: Host-associated > Arthropoda: Insects > Digestive system > Unclassified ...
GACGCAGATGCCCGATGAATTCCTCCGCGCAGTCGCCGGCTTCGAACTGCCGCCCGTGGGGGAGTACGCCGCTGGACTGGCCTTCCTGCCTCGCGATTCGAGCGAACGCCGCCAGCAGAAGGCAGGGATCGAGAAGATCGCCCGTTCCGAGGGGCTTCGCGTCCTCGGCTGGCGTGAGGTCCCCACCGCCAACGAGAACCTCGGCAAGCTCGCCGATGAGGCGCGTCCCGCCTTCGAGCAGCTGTTCGTCAGCGCCGGCGGAGCGACCCACACCGATGCGCCACTCACCGGCATCGCCCTCGACCGCGTCGCCTACCGTCTGCGCAAGCGTGCGGGCCACGAGCTCGGCGCCTACTTCGTCTCGCTCTCGGCGCGCACCCTCGGCTACAAGGGCATGGTCACCACGCTGCAGCTCGAGCCGTTCTACCCCGACCTGCAGGATGAGCGCTTCGCCTCGGAGCTGGCCGTCGTGCACTCCCGATACTCCACGAACACGTTCCCGTCCTGGCCGCTCGCCCAGCCGCTGCGGATGCTCGCGCACAACGGCGAGATCAACACGGTCGGCGGCAACCGCAACTGGATGCGCGCCCGCCAGTCGCAGCTCGAATCCGAGCTCCTCGGGGACGTCGCTCCGCTGCTCCCGATCTGCACCGACGGCGCCAGCGACTCCGCTTCGTTCGACGAGGTCCTGGAACTGCTGACCCTCACGGGCCGGAGCCTGCCGCACGCGATCATGATGATGGTCCCGGAGGCGTACGAGAAGCAGGCCGACATCACGCCGGAGCTGCGTTCGTTCTACGAGTACCACTCGAACCAGATGGAGCCGTGGGACGGTCCCGCCGCGCTCATCTTCACCGACGGCACGCTCGTCGGCGCCACCCTCGACCGCAACGGCCTCCGCCCGGGACGCTGGACCGAGACCACCGACGGCCTCGTCGTGATCGGGTCCGAGACCGGTGTGCTGCAGTTCGAGCCGGAGCGCATCAAGCGTCGCGGTCGTCTGCAGCCGGGCAAGATGTTCCTGGTCGACACCTCCCAGCGCCGCATCGTCGAGGACAGCGAGATCAAGCACGACCTCGCCACCATGCACCCGTGGCAGGAGTGGCTCGACGCCGGTGCCGTCCGGCTCGCCGAGCTGCCCGAGCGCGAGCACATCGTGCACCCGCCGGCCTCGATCACTCGGCGCCAGCGCACGTTCGGCTACACCGAGGAAGAGGTCCGCATCCTCCTCACGCCGATGGGCCAGACCGGTGTCGAGCCGCTCGGCGCCATGGGATCGGATACGCCGATCGCCGTGCTCAGCAAGCGTCCGCGCCTGCTGTTCGACTACTTCACGCAGCAGTTCGCGCAGGTCACCAACCCGCCGCTGGACTCGATCCGCGAAGAGGTCGTCACGAGCCTCAAGCTCGGCCTCGGCCCGGAGAGCAACCTCCTCTCGTGGGGACCGGAGCACACGCGCACGGTGTCGCTCGACTTCCCGGTGATCGACAACGACGAGCTCGCGAAGATCCGCCACATCGACAAGGCGATGCCGGGTCGGTCGAGTGCGACCATCCGCGGTCTCTACCACTTCGATGCCGGCCCCCAGACGCTCCAGGAGCGCCTCACCGAGATGTGCGCGGAGGTGGACGCGGCGATCGAGGACGGCGCGGAGTTCATCATCCTGTCCGACCGCGACTCGAACAAGGACCTCACGCCGATCCCGTCGCTGCTCATGGTGTCGGCGATCCACCACCACCTGATCCGGCGTGAGAACCGCATGAAGGTCGGGCTCATCGTCGAAGCCGGAGACGTCCGCGAGGTCCACCACGTCGCGACGCTGATCGGCTACGGAGCCTCCGCCGTCAACCCGTACCTGGCGATGGAGACGGTCGAGCACCTCGTGCGCACCGGATACATCACGGGCATCACGCCCGAGAAGGCCGTCAAGAACCTGATCTACGCGCTCGGCAAGGGCGTGCTGAAGATCATGTCGAAGATGGGCATCTCCACGGTCTCGTCTTACGCGGGCGCTCAGGTGTTCGAGGCGATCGGCCTCAGCCAGGAGTTCATCGACGCGTACTTCACGCGGACCGAGTCCAAGCTCGGCGGCATCGGCATCGAGGAGATCTTCGCCGAGAACCAGGCGCGGCACGACTACGCCTACCCGGAGGACGCGGCGGCACGTGCACACGAGCGTCTGTGGACCGGCGGCGAGTACCAGTGGCGCCGGGACGGCTCTCCGCACCTGTTCAACCCGGAGACGGTGTTCAAGCTGCAGCACTCCACCCGGACGCGCCGCTACGACATCTTCCGCGAGTACACGAAGCTCGTCGACGATCAGGCGGCGGAGCTGAAGACCCTGCGCGGTCTGTTCACGCTGCGCACCGGCACCCGCAAGCCCGTCCCGCTGGACGAGGTCGAGCCGGTCTCCTCGATCGTCAAGCGCTTCTCCACCGGGGCGATGAGCTACGGCTCCATCTCCCGCGAGGCGCACGAGACGCTGGCGATCGCGATGAACAGCATCGGCGCCAAGTCGAACACGGGCGAGGGTGGCGAGGACCAGGACCGTCTCGTCGACCCGGAGCGCCGCAGCGCGATCAAGCAGGTCGCCTCCGGGCGCTTCGGAGTCACCAGCCTGTACCTCACCGAGGCAGACGACATCCAGATCAAGCTCGCCCAGGGCGCGAAGCCGGGCGAGGGCGGTCAGCTGCCCCCGACCAAGGTGTACCCGTGGGTGGCGCGCACCCGTCATGCGACGGCCGGCGTGGGACTCATCTCCCCGCCGCCGCACCACGACATCTACTCGATCGAAGATCTCAAGCAGCTCATCTTCGACCTGAAGCGGGCGAACCCCGAGGCGCGCATCCACACCAAGCTCGTGAGCCAGTCCGGCATCGGCGCGGTGTCGGCCGGTGTCGCCAAGGCACTCAGCGACGTCATCCTGGTCTCCGGCCATGACGGGGGCACGGGCGCGAGCCCGCTGAACTCGCTCAAGCACGCCGGCACGCCGTGGGAGCTCGGCCTCGCCGAGACGCAGCAGACGCTCATGCTCAACGGCATGCGCGACCGCGTGGTCGTGCAGGTCGACGGCCAGCTCAAGACGGGTCGCGACGTGATCATCGGCGCGCTGCTCGGTGCGGAGGAGTTCGGTTTCGCGACCGCTCCGCTGGTCGTCAGCGGCTGCATCATGATGCGCGTCTGCCACCTCGACACGTGCCCGGTCGGTGTCGCGACGCAGAACCCGGTTCTGCGCGAGCGCTTCACGGGCAAGCCGGAGTTCGTCGTGAACTTCATGGAGTTCATCGCCGAGGAGGTGCGCGAGCTCCTCGCCGAGCTCGGCTACCGGTCGCTCGACGAGATCGTCGGCCGTGCCGACCTCATCGAGGTGAACGCGGCCGTCGAGCACTGGAAGGCCGAGGGACTCGACCTGACGCCGGTGCTCGAGGGGCCGGTCTTCCCGGCCGGGGAGCCGCGCCGCAGTGCGCGGACCCAGGACCACGAGCTCGACAAGCACTTCGACGTGCAGCTCATCGACATCGCGAAGGGGGCGCTGCTCAACGGCGAACCCGTCGTGGTGGAGCTGCCCATCGCCAACACCGAGCGTGCCGTCGGAACGATGCTGGGCCACCAGGTGACCTCGCGCCACGGTGCGGCCGGTCTGCCGCAGGGCACCATCGACGTCACGCTGCACGGAACGGCGGGGCAGTCGCTCGGCGCGTTCCTGCCGCCGGGCATCGTGCTGCGCCTGGAGGGCGACGCGAACGACTACGTCGGCAAGGGCCTCTCGGGCGGTGACATCACGATCCGTCCGCCGCGCGGCTCCGCGATCGCTCCGCACGAGAACGTGATCGCCGGCAACGTGATCGGATACGGCGCCACCTCGGGGACGATGTTCCTCTCCGGTGTGGTCGGCGAGCGTTTCCTCGTCCGCAACTCCGGGGCGACCGCGGTCGTCGAGGGGGTGGGAGACCACGCACTCGAGTACATGACGGGCGGATTGGCCGTGATCCTCGGATCGACGGGACGCAACTTCGGCGCCGGCATGTCCGGGGGAGTGGCGTACGTGCACGCGCTGGACACCAGCAAGGTGAACGCGCAGTCGCTCGGCAGCGGCGAGCTGCTGCTCGAGCCGCTCGATCGTGCGGATCTGGAAGTGCTGCGCAGCCTGCTGGTCGCGCATGTGGAGCGTACGGCCTCGCCGCGCGCCGCTGCTCTTCTCGAGACCTTCGAGGAGAGCGCTGCAGAGTTCGTGAAGGTGCTGCCTCGTGACTTCGCCGCCGTGCGGAGCATGCGCGAGGAGGCGCTGGCCGAGGGGATCGACCCCGACGGCGACATCGTGTGGAACCGCATCCTGGAGGCGACCGGTGGCTGACCCCAAAGGCTTTCTGAAGGTGACCGAGCGGGAACTCCCCGCACGACGTCCGGTGCCGGTGCGCATCATGGACTGGAAAGAGGTCTACGAACCGGGCGACAAGCAGGTCCTGCGTCGTCAGGCCGGCCGCTGCATGGACTGCGGTGTGCCGTTCTGCCACCAGGGCTGCCCGCTCGGCAACCTGATCCCGGAGTGGAACGACCTCACCTGGCGCGGCGAGGGCCGCGAGGCGATCGAGCGTCTGCACGCGACGAACAACTTCCCGGAGTTCACGGGCCGGCTGTGCCCCGCGCCGTGCGAGAGCTCGTGCGTCCTCGGCATCAACCAACCGGCGGTCACGATCAAGCAGATCGAGGTCTCGATCATCGACGAGGCCTTCGCCAAGGGCTGGGTCGAGCCCGAGCCGCCGGAGCGTCTCACCGGCAAGACGGTCGCCGTCGTCGGATCGGGCCCCGCGGGTCTCGCCGCCGCCCAGCAGCTCACGCGCGCCGGCCACACCGTCGCCGTGTTCGAGCGCGATGACCGCATCGGCGGCCTGCTGCGCTACGGCATCCCGGACTTCAAGATGGAGAAGACGCAGCTCGAGTCGCGTCTGCGCCAGATGCAGGAGGAGGGCACCCGCTTCCGTGCGGGCGTCGAGATCGGCAAGGACATCTCCTGGGCCGACCTGCGCGCCCGGTACGACGCGGTCGTCATCGCGACCGGCTCCACCGTGCCGCGCGACCTGGCCATCCCCGGCCGCGACCTCGACGGCGTGCACTTCGCCATGGAGTACCTGGTGGAGTCGAACCACGCCGTGGCGGGGGACAAGGTTCCCGACCAGATCAGCGCGGAGGGCAAGCACGTCATCGTGATCGGCGGCGGCGACACCGGTGCGGACTGCATCGGCACCGCACACCGTCAGGGGGCGCTCAGCGTCACCAACCTCGCGATCGGCAAGCAGCCGGGCGACGCCCGTCCCGACCACCAGCCGTGGCCGATGATGCCGACCCTGTTCGAGGTGTCCTCTGCGCATGAGGAAGGTGGCGAGCGGGTCTTCCTCGCGTCGACCGTCGAGTTCCTCGCCAACGAGGTCGGCGAGGTCCGCGCACTGCGTGTCGCCGAGACCGAGTACATCGACGGACGACGCGTTCCCAAGAGCGGCACCGAGCGGGAGATCCCGGCCGACCTCATCCTGATCGCCATGGGCTTCACCGGTCCGGAGCAGGACGGCTACACCGAGGAGACGCTTCCGCAGGTCACCGACCGTGGCTCCTTCCGCCGCGATGCCACGTACGAGTCGACGGTTCCGGGCGTGTTCGTCGCCGGCGACGCGGGTCGTGGACAGTCGCTCATCGTGTGGGCCATCGCGGAAGGACGTGCGGCGGCGGCGAATGTCGACCGGTTCCTGATGGGAACCACCGTGCTCCCCGAGCCGGTGCGCCCGAGCGATGTCGCGATCGGCCTCCAGCCCGCGTAGGCTGAGGCCGGCACCGTCGCCTGATTTACATCCCCCATTTCTACCCTGGAGTATCTGTTGAGACGCGCGAAAATCGTCGCCACCTTGGGCCCCGCAACTTCCACGTATGAGACGGTGCGCGCACTGATCGATGCGGGGGTGGACGTTGCGCGACTGAACCTCAGCCACGGTGACTACTCCGTGCACGAGAACAACTACGCCAACGTGCGTCGCGCGGCGGAGGACGCCGGCCGTCCCGTCGCGATCCTCGTGGACCTGCAGGGCCCGAAGATCCGTCTCGGCAAGTTCGAGGACGGCCCGTACGAGCTCGCCAAGGGCGACATCTTCAAGATCACCACCGAAGACATCATCGGCAACAAGGAGATCTGCGGAACGACCTTCAAGGGACTGCCGCAGGACGTCCGGCCCGGTGACTTCCTCCTGATCGACGACGGCAAGGTCCGCGTCGAGGTCGTGGAGACCGACGGCGTCACCGTCACGACGAAGGTCATCGTCGCCGGTGCCGTGTCCAACAACAAGGGCATCAACCTCCCGGGCGTCGCGGTGAACGTGCCCGCCCTGAGCGAGAAGGACGAGGATGACCTGCGCTGGGGTCTGCGCATCGGCGCCGACCTGATCGCGCTGTCGTTCGTGCGCAACGCCGCCGACGTCACCCGCGTGCACGAGATCATGGCCGAGGAGGGCGTGAAGGTCCCCGTCATCGCCAAGGTCGAGAAGCCGCAGGCCGTCGAGGCGCTCGAGGAGATCGTCGACGCGTTCGACGCGATCATGGTCGCCCGTGGCGACCTGGGCGTGGAGCTGCCGCTCGAGGCCGTGCCGATCGTGCAGAAGCGCGCGGTCGAGCTCGCTCGTCGCAACGCGAAGCCCGTCATCGTGGCGACCCAGATGCTCGAGTCGATGATCAACAGCCCGGTGCCGACGCGCGCCGAGACCTCGGATGTCGCGAACGCCGTCCTCGACGGTGCAGACGCCGTCATGCTGTCCGGTGAGACGTCCGTCGGCGACTACCCGGTCGTCGTCGTCGAGACGATGGCCCGCATCATCGAGTCGACTGAGGAGCACGGCCTGGAGCGCATCGCGCCGCTCACGAGCAAGCCCCGCACCCAGGGTGGTGCGATCACCCTCGCCGCCCTCGAGGTCGCCGAGTTCGTCGACGCGAAGTTCCTCTGCGTGTTCACGCAGTCGGGCGACTCCGCTCGCCGTCTCTCGCGTCTGCGGTCGCGCATCCCGATGATCGCGTTCACGCCGGAGCCCGGCATCCGCCGTCGTATGGCGCTCACGTGGGGCATCCGCTCGACGCTCGTCGACATGGTGCAGCACACCGATCTGATGTATCACCAGGTCGACGAGTATCTGCTCGGAAACGGCCTCGCCGCCGAAGGCGACAAGGTCGTCGTGATCTCCGGTTCCCCTCCCGGAATCATCGGATCGACGAACGACCTGCGCGTGCACAAGGTCGGCGATGCGATCCGCGGCGCGGCACCGATCTACAAGGCCGGCGTCTGACGTACAGCATCCAGAGGGGGTGGCGCTTCGGCTCCGCCCCCTCTGTCGTGCGCGTCGGGTAGCTTTCAGTCATGGATCTGCATCGTCGTCGGGGGAGCACGTCATCGGCGTGCTGAGGAAGGCGGGCTGCTGGATCGCCGACTACGTCTACGCGGGCTCCTGGCAGCTTCGTGCCCTCTTCGATCGCACGGACCCCGCCTCCTTCACGTCCGGTGACGGTCCGCACATCGTGGTCCTCCCCGGGGTGTACGAGACGTGGAAGTTCATGCAGCCGCTCGTCACGGCTCTCCACGAACGCGGACACCCCGTCCACGTCGTCGACGCCCTCGCACGCAATCAGCGCCCGGTGGCGGACATGGCCGTGGCGGTGGCCGAGTTCTTGGAGCAGCGCGGCTTGACGGACGTGATCCTGGTCGCGCACAGCAAGGGCGGGCTCGCCGGGAAGCTCGTCATGACCGGGGCCGCGGGGGAGAGGGTCCGCTCCATGCTGGCGATCGCGACGCCGTTCGGGGGCTCACGCTACGCGCGGCTCATGTTGTCCCGCACCCTCCGCGAGTTCTCCCCGGAGGCCCCGTCCATCGTGGGTCTCGCGCGACAGCTGACGATCAACGAGCGGATCGTGTCGATCTACGCGGCGTTCGACCCCCACATCCCCGAGGGGAGCGAGCTGGCCGGCGCCAAGAACGTGCGCCTCGACACCGGTGGCCACTTCCGGATCCTCGCGCATCCCCGGGTGCTGGCGGAGCTCGCCGTTCTCGCCGAGTAGCGGTGACGGGGTCAGCCGCCGACGCCTGCCTGAGCGTCCTCCGCCTGCGTGGGCTTCCTCCGGCCGCCGCGCTGCTGCCGTTCACGGGACCGGGGACGACAGACGTCGATGGAGGGTGCCGGCGGTGGGACTCGAACCCACACGCCCTTTCGGACAAAGCATTTTGAGTGCTCCGCGTCTGCCATTCCGCCACGCCGGCTCGTGTGTCGCGTCTACGACTGTAGCGCAGGGGGCGGACGGGATTCGTCCGCGCCGACCGCCTACGGCCTGCTGACAGGGGCACTCCACTAGGATGGTTCTGTGACCGAGCACGAAGAACAGGCTGAGCAGCCCACGTCATCCGCACCCCGACGCGTCGTCGTCGCCGAAGACGAATCGCTGATCCGTCTCGACATCGTCGAGATCCTCCGCGACAACGGCTTCGATGTCGTCGGCGAGGCCGGTGATGGAGAGACCGCCGTCGCGCTCGCGACCGAGCTGCGACCCGACCTGGTCATCATGGACGTCAAGATGCCGCAGCTCGACGGCATCAGCGCGGCCGAGAAGCTGCACAAGGGCAACATCGCACCCGTCGTCCTCCTCACGGCGTTCAGCCAGAAGGAGCTCGTGGAGCGCGCCAGCGAGGCCGGTGCCCTTGCCTACGTCGTGAAGCCGTTCACCCCGAACGATCTCCTCCCCGCGATCGAGATCGCGCTGGCCCGTCACGAGCAGATCATCACGCTCGAGGCCGAGGTCGCCGACATGGTCGAGCGCTTCGAGACCCGCAAGCTCGTCGACCGGGCCAAGGGCCTGCTCAACGAGAAGATGGGCCTGAGCGAGCCCGAGGCGTTCCGCTGGATCCAGAAGGCGTCCATGGACCGCCGTCTGACGATGCAGGACGTCGCCAAGGCGATCATCGAGCAGCTCGCTCCCAAGAAGTAGAGCGGTGTTCCGACTCGACTCGGAGCACATCCTGCGGCCGGTCCGCCTCGGTGACGGGGCCGCCATCGCACGCGCCTACTCGGAGAACCGGGAGCACCTCGCTCCCTGGGAGCCGACGCGCGATGAGAGTTTCTTCACGGAGGCATCCCAGGAGCAGCACGCGCAGCAGTGCGTGGATGACGCAGCTGTCGGACGGAGCGTCCGATTCGTGATCGAGTCCGACGACGGCGAGATCCGCGGACGGATGAACATCAACAACATCGTCCGCGGGGCGTTCTGGAGCGCCGATCTCGGCTACTGGGTCGGAGCGTCCCGGCTGCGACGGGGACTCGCGAGCCGCGCCGTCGCGCGCACCGCGGAGTACGCACAGGATGAACTGCGGCTCCACCGGATGCAGGCGGCCACACTTCTTCACAACGTCGGATCCCAGCGGGTGCTGCTCGGCAACGGCTTCGAGCGCATCGGACTCGCGCCGAAGTACCTGCGCATCGCGGGGGAGTGGCAGGACCACCTGCTGTTCCAGTTGCTGCTGGAGCAACCGCTCAGCTCGCGGCGGGAAGGTCCTTGATCATGTTCGTGATCCGGATCGTCGAGCACCGTCGGCCCTGATCGTCGGTCACCACGATCTCGTGGACGGTGATGCTGCGCCCGAGGTGCACGGGCGTGCAGACTCCGGTGACCACTCCGGAGGTCGCGGAGCGCGTGTGGGTGGCGTTGATGTCGACGCCCACCGCGAGTCGGCCTGCTCCGGCGTGCAGATTGGCGGCCATCGACCCCAGCGATTCGCCGAGCACCACGTACGCGCCGCCGTGCATGAGGCCGACGGGCTGCGTGTTCCCCTCGACCGGCATGGTCGCGACGCAGCGATCGACGCTGAACTCCACGAACTCCATGCCCATCTTCTCGGCCAGCGCGCCCATCCCGCGGGCCGTGGCCCAGTCGAGTCCCTCGCTCGTCGCGACGTCGCTCATGCATCCTCCTCAGCGGGTGTCTGTCGTCCTCGTTAGGCTGACAGGGTGACGGACTCCGCAAAGCCTACCCTCATGGTCGTCGACGGCCACTCGCTCGCCTATCGTGCCTTCTTCGCCCTCCCGGTGGAGAACTTCACGACCAAGGACAACCAGCACACGAACGGCATCTACGGCTTCCTGTCGATGCTGGTGAACCTCATCAAGGCCGAGCAGCCGACGCACCTGGCCATCGCCTTCGACACCTCGCGTCACTCGTTCCGCACCGACGAGTACCCGGAGTACAAGGCCACCAGGTCGGAGTCGCCGCAGGAATTCAAGGGGCAGATCCCGCTCCTGCAGGACTGCCTCGCCGCGATGTCCATCCCCGTCCTGACCAAGGAGGGCATCGAGGCCGACGACATCCTCGCGACCCTCGCGTCGCAGGGTGCCGAGCAGGGCTTCGCCGTCCTCGTCGTCTCGGGCGACCGCGACACCATCCAGCTCGTCAACGACGACGTGACGCTGCTGTATCCGTCGGTCCAGGGCGTCTCTCAGCTCAAGCGATACGACCCGACGACCGTGCAGGAGCGCTACGGCGTCCGCCCGGAGCAGTACCCCGACATCGCGGCGCTCGTCGGAGAGACCAGCGACAACCTGCCCGGCGTGCCGAAGGTCGGCGAGAAGACCGCGGTCAAGTGGCTCACGCAGTTCGGCTCGCTCGACGACCTGATCGCCCGTGCCGATGAGATCAAGGGCGTGGTCGGCGGCAACCTGCGTGACCACATCGATGACGTCCGTCGCAATCGCAAGCTCAACCGTCTCCTGACCGATGTGGAGCTTCCGGTCGGACCGGCCGATCTCGCGGTGGCTCCCATCGATGCACAGGCCGTTCGCGACATCTTCGCTCGGCTCGAGTTCCGCACCCTCCTGCCTCGCGTGTTCGAGGCTGTCGGCGCCGGAGAGGTCGCGGACGACCCGGCCTCCGTGGTCGTGCTGCCGGTCCCCGGCGAGGTCTCTCCCGCCGAGCTCGCGACCTGGGCTGCGGCGCAGGAGGGGGATGTGGCACTCCGCCTGACGACGCAGGGCGGCGCTCCGGTGCGCATCGGCGCCGCCACCCTCACCGAGCTGCGCGAGGCGGACTGGACCGATGCCGCGGCCGACGAGCTCCGCGGCTGGCTCGAGTCCGATGGTGCGAAGGTCCTGCACGACGCGAAGCCCCAGGTGAAGGCTCTGGTGCGCCAGGGCATCCGCCTCGGTGGTCTCGCCTACGACACGAGTCTCGCCGGCTGGCTGCTGCGGCCGAGCTTCCCCGACAAGACGCTCTCCGATCTGGTCGAGCGCTACCTGGGGGAGAAGCTCCCCGAGGCCGACCCGTCCCAGCTCGTGCCCGAGACCGAGGGGGCGACCCCCTCGCAGGAGGCGTGGTTCTCCCTGCGCGTCGCCGATGCCCTTCGGGAGGACATCCCCGAATCCGTGGCGAAGGTCCTGGTCGACATCGAACTGCCGACCCTGCTGACCCTCGCCGACATGGAGGTCGCGGGCGTCGCGGTCTCCCACGAGGTGCTGTCGACGTTCTCCGGCGAACTCGCGACGCGGGCTGAGGGCCTCGCGCAGGAGGCGTTCACGGTCGTGGGGCGCGAGTTCAACCTCGGTTCCCCGAAGCAGCTGCAGGAGGTCCTTTTCGAAGACCTGCAGCTCCCGAAGACGCGCAAGACCAAGACCGGGTACTCGACCGATGCCGCCGTCCTCGCCGACTTGCAGGAGTCGCACCCGCACCCGTTCCTGAGCCTGCTCCTCCAACACCGCGAGGCCACCAAACTCCGTCAGATCATCGAGTCGCTCGACACGGCGATCGGGGATGATCACCGCGTGCACACGACGTACGTGCAGACCGGAAGCCAGACCGGGCGGCTCTCCAGCACCGACCCCAACCTGCAGAACATCCCGGTGCGCACGGAGGAGTCCCGTCGCATCCGCAGCGCATTCCAGGTGGGCGAGGGCTACGAGGCGCTCCTCACAGCGGACTACTCGCAGATCGAGATGCGTATCATGGCGCACCTGTCGGGCGACGAGGGCCTGATCGAGGCGTTCAACAGCGGGGAAGACCTGCACCGCTTCGTCGGCGCCCGTGTGTTCGGCGTCGAGCCGAGCGACGTGACGCCGGCGATGCGCACCAAGGTGAAAGCGATGTCCTACGGGCTGGTCTACGGCCTGTCGGCGTTCGGGCTCTCCAAGCAGTTGCGCATCGAGCAGTCCGAGGCCAAGCAGCTGATGGTCGAGTACTTCGCGCGCTTCGGCGCCGTGCGCGACTACCTGCGGGCATCGGTCATGAAGGCGAAGGAGGTCGGTTACACCGAGACGATCTTCGGCCGCCGTCGCCCGTTCCCCGACCTCGCCAGCCCCAACCGCGTGCTGCGCGAGAACGCGGAGCGCGCCGCGCTCAACGCGCCGATCCAGGGCAGTGCCGCCGACATCATGAAGATCGCCCTCCTGCACATCCACGATGATCTCCGCACCGAGGGACTCGCCTCGCGCGTCCTGCTGCAGATCCACGACGAACTCGTGGTCGAGGTCGCACCCGGGGAGTGGGATGCCACCGAGCGCATCGTCCGCACCCGGATGGGTGACGCGGCGACGCTGTCGGTGCCCCTCGACGTGCAGGTCGGTCGCGGTCGGGATTGGAACGAAGCCGCGCACTGAGGTCCCCGTGCGGAAGGGGGTCGGGGATTAGGCTGGAAGGCATGACTTCAGCTCCCCGCACCCTCACCGCCATCGACGCCGTCGCCGATGAATGGGTCGACACGATCGCGGTTCTGGCACCCACTCTCGGGACCTACATCGGCCGCGACGAGGTGAACGACCGCTTCGGCGACCTCAGCCCTGCAGGCCACGAGGAAATCGCCGCGGCGACCCGCGCCACGCTCGACCGGCTATCGGCGCTGGAGCCCGTCGACGCGATCGACGAGGTGACCAAGACGGACCTCAGCGCGGAGCTGCGGCTGGACCTCGAGCTGCACGATGCGAAGTGGCACCTGCGCGACCTCAACGTCATCGCCTCCGCCGCGCAGGACGTCCGCTCCGCATTCGACCTGATGCCGACCGCGACCGTCGACGACTGGGATGTCGTCTCGACCCGACTCGCCGCCGTCCCCGCGGCGCTCCGTGGATACGTCGAGACCCTCAGGACCGGTATCGCGGAGGGCGTCATGCCGGCGCGCCGCCAGGTGACCGAGGTGGCGATGCAGATCGATCGCTACACCGCCGACGACGGGTTCTTCGCCGCGTTCGTCGCGCACGCCGATCCGGACGAGGGCCAGCTCCCGGCGTCGCTCGCGCGTACTCTGGCGGACAACTCCGCGGCCGCCCGCGTCGCCTACGACGAGCTACGTCGCTTCCTCGCCGAGGAGCTCGCCCCCGCTGCCGGCGAGGTCGATGCCGTCGGCCGGGAGCTGTATGCGCTGAACTCCCGTCGCTTCCTCGGCGCGACAATCGACCTGGACGAGACGTACGAGTGGGGCCGTGAGGAGCTCGAGCGCATGGTCGCCGAGCAGACGGCGATCGCGAACGAGATCCTGCCCGGCGCGTCCGTCGAGGAGGCCGTCGCGCACCTCGAGGCCGACCCCGCCCGGAAGCTCGTCGGCACCGACGCGCTGCAGAAGTGGATGCAGGAGACGAGCGACCGCGCGGTCGCCGAGCTCGGCGCCTCCCACTTCGACATCCCCGAGGCGATCCGCACGCTCGAGTGCATGATCGCGCCGACGCAGGAGGGCGGGATCTACTACACCGGACCGACCGACGACTTCTCGCGTCCCGGTCGCATGTGGTGGTCGGTGCCGGAGGGCGTCACGGAGTTCGACACCTGGCGCGAGCTCACCACCGTGTTCCACGAGGGCGTTCCGGGCCACCACCTCCAGATCGCCCAGGCCGTCTACAACCGCGCCGAGCTCAACTCCTGGCGCCGTCTCCTGGCCGGCACCTCGGGTCATGCCGAGGGCTGGGCGCTGTATGCGGAGCGCCTCATGGAGCAGCTCGGCTACCTCGACGACCCGGCCGACCGCCTGGGCATGCTCGACGGACAGCGGATGCGCGCGGCACGCGTGGTCCTCGACATCGGTGTGCACCTGGGCAAGCCGCGTCTCGACGGCACCGGTGTCTGGGATGCGGAGTACGCCCTCGACTTCATGCGCCGCAACGTGAACATGTCCGATCAGTTCGTCCAGTTCGAGGTCAACCGCTACCTCGGGTGGCCCGGACAGGCGCCGTCCTACAAGGTCGGCCAGCGCATCTGGGAGCAGGTCCGCGACGGGGTGCGCGCCGCACAGGGCGACGACTTCTCCTTCAAGGACTTCCACAAGCGTGCGCTGGACATGGGAGGCGTGGGCCTCGACACGCTCCGCACCGCGCTGCTTCCGCGCTGACGGGAATGCGGCTCGGGTCGCGTGTGTTCATTCACCTGAATGGAAAGGGATGACATGGGCATCGAATTCGGGCTGGACACCTTCGGCGACATCACGAGGGACGCGGACGGAGAACTCCTCACCGGAGCGCAGACGATCCGCAACATCGTCGCGCAGGCGGAGCTCGCCGACACCGTCGGCGTGGACTTCTTCGGCGTGGGAGAGCACCACCGCACCGAGTTCGCGGTCTCCGCGCCGGAGATGGTGCTCGCCGCGATCGCCGCACGGACCGAGCACATCCGTCTCGGCACCGCGGTGACGGTGCTCTCGTCCGATGACCCCGTCCGCGTGTTCGAACGCTTCTCGACCCTCGACGCTCTCTCCAACGGTCGCGCCGAGGTCGTGCTGGGCCGCGGATCCTTCATCGAGTCCTTCCCGCTGTTCGGCTACGACCTGCGGGACTACGACGCGCTGTTCGAGCAGAAGCTCGAGCTCTTCGTGGAGCTCCTCAAGGAAGAGCCGGTCACGTGGTCGGGGACCATGCGCGCGTCGCTGGAGAACGCGAACGTCTTCCCCAAGACGGAGAAGGGCCTCCGCACGTGGGTCGGCGTCGGCGGCAGTCCCGAGTCCGTCGTGCGGGTCGCCCGCCACGGCCTCGGACTCATGCTCGCGATCATCGGAGGTCCGGCAGGGCGGTTCAAGCCGTTCGTCGACCTGTACCACCGCTCCGTCGCCTCGTTCGGCACCACCTCCCACCCCATCTCGGTCCACTCGCCCGGACACATCGCCGAGACGGACGCGGAGGCGTGGGATGCCGCGTACTCCGGATTCGAGGCGATGAACAACACCATCGGCCGCGAGCGCGGCTGGCCCGCGTACAGCCGTGCTCGGTTCCAGAACGACGTAGGACCGGAGGGTGCCATCTACTCGGGATCGCCCGACCGGGTGGCCGCGAAGATCGCCGACACCGTCACGACGCTGGGGCTCGGCCGGTTCGATCTGAAGTACGCCACGGGCACCCTGTCGCACGAGTCGATGATGCGGAGCATCGAGCTCTACGGCACCGAGGTGATCCCGCGGGTGCGGAAGATCCTCGCAGCCCGCGACTGACGACATCTCGCGCGGACCGTCCGGCGCTCGGCTCTACGATGAGGGACATGGCCAACACCGCCCTGCCGAGCCGCTCATCGCTGGCTGAGCGCCTGGACGTCCTGCCGTTCACGCGTCGACACCTTCGCCTGCTGACCGGGTCCGGACTCGGCTGGGCGCTGGATGCGATGGACGTCGGGCTGATCTCGTTCATCCTCGCCGCACTCACCCAGCAGTGGGACCTGAGCAAGAGCGACGCGGGCTGGATCGCCTCCATCGGCTTCCTGGGCATGGCCATCGGCGCCACGCTCGGTGGTCTCCTGGCCGATCGCTTCGGACGCCGACAGGTGTTCGCCCTCACGCTGCTCATCTACGGCGTCGCGACCGGCGCGAGCGCGCTCGTCGGCGGCCTCGCCGCCCTGCTGGTGCTGCGGTTCCTCGTGGGCCTCGGACTCGGCGCCGAGCTCCCCGTCGCGTCGACGTATGTCAGCGAGTTCGCGCCTGCCCGCATCCGCGGTCGGCTGATCGTGGTGCTGGAGGCGTTCTGGGCGCTGGGTTGGACGGCGGCGGCCGTCATCGGGTTCCTCGTCATCCCGGCATCCGACGACGGATGGCGCTGGGCGTTCGCGCTGGGAGCGATCCCCGCGGTGTACGCGCTCTTCGTGCGCTGGCGGATGCCGGAGTCGCCACGCTGGCTCGCGTCGCGGGGACGTATCGCGGAGGCCGACCGCATCGTCTCGGCGTTCGAAGCGGATGCCCGTGTCGTCACCGCCCCGGCCATCCGGAAGGAGCCCGCCTCCCGCGCGATCGCCGTCACGACGCGCGCGCGACTGGCGACGCTCTGGAACCGCGAGTTCCGGGTGCGCACCCTGTGCCTGTGGCTGGTCTGGCTGGGCGTGAACTTCGCGTACTACGGCGCATTCATCTGGATCCCGAGCATCCTGGTCGATGCGGGCTTCGACCTGGTGCGCTCCTTCGGCTTCACCCTGATCATCACCCTCGCCCAGCTGCCGGGCTACGCGGTGGCCGCATGGCTCATCGAGGTGTGGGGGAGGCGTCTGACGCTCTCGGTCTTCCTCGTCGGGTCTGCCGTGTCCGCCGTCCTGTTCGGCACCGCCACGGCGGAGAGCGCGATCATCATCGCCGGCATGGCGCTGTCCTTCTTCAACCTCGGCGCCTGGGGCGCCCTCTACGCCGTGACGCCGGAGATCTATCCGACATCGCTCCGTGGGACGGGCGCCGGCTGGGCGGCCGGGGTGGGGCGGATCGCGTCGATCGTGGCGCCCCTGTCGGTTCCGGCGCTGCTCGCGGCCGGGGGAGCACCGCTGCTGTTCGCGATCTTCGGCTGCTGCTTCCTCGGCGCGGCAGCTGCGGCATGGGGGCTCGTCGATCGGGGCGGCGCGGCGCTCGACGACCGTTGACGCCCGCTGTCGGCGTACCGCAATAGGCTGGTCCGATGGCAGATGTGCGCTTCGTGGCGATCGGCGACTCGTTCACAGAGGGAGTCGGCGACGTCCTTCCCGACGGGCGCGAGCGAGGGTGGGCCGACCTCGCCGCGCAGGGATGGGCCGACGCCGCCGGCCACCCGATCCAGTACGCGAATCTCGCGATCCGCGGCAAACTCGCCTGGCCGATCGTCGAGCAGCAGCTCGAACCCGCACTGGCGCTGCGTCCCACGCACCTCTCGTTCAACGGCGGCGGCAACGACATGCTGCGACCGCGGACCGACGTCGAGCACATCGCCGATGCGTTCAGCCGGGTGCTGCGCCGCTGCGACGAGGAGGGCGTGACCATGATCCTGCTGTCCGGCGCGAACCCCAGCGGTCAGCTCCCGATGGGGTCGCTCGTGCAGCGGCGCGGAGATCTGCTGTCGGATGCGGTGCTGCGACGGATCGAGGAGCGCCCCGACGTGATCCGCGCCCTGAACTGGCCTGATCGGGAGCTCTCTCGCGGCGCCTACTGGGCCGATGACCGTCTGCACATGAACGCGTCCGGTCATCATCGGGTGGCCGCACGGGTGCTGCACGCTCTCGGCTTCGAGCCGCCGGAGACGTGGTGGGCTCCGAGCGATCGGATGGGGGCAGGGCCGTCCGGCATCGCGTACTATCGCGAGTTCGTGGGCCCGTGGGTGCGCCGTCGCGTCACGCGCACCTCGTCCGGCGACGGACGCACCGCGAAGTACCCGACCTGGGTCGAGCGGGTTCCGTCGTGAATCGTCCTCGACCGACGCGACGAGCCACCGCGTGAGCGACATCGAGCTGGCGCGCATCTCCGCGGGGTCGCTGACGATGACGGATGCCCGCCGTGCCGAGCAGCGCCACGTCGCGCTCGAGCCCTTCGAGATCGGCGTGTATCCGGTCACCGAGGAGCAGCTCGCGGAGGTGCTGGGTGTCCCGGCGCGGCACCCCGACCGCCCGGCCGCCGACCTCAGCTGGCTGCGCGCCGTGCACTTCTGCAACGCGGCATCCGAGTGGGAGGGCCTCGATCGGGTCTACCTGTTCGATGGCGAGGACGTGAGCTGGGACACGACGGCGGACGGCTACCGGCTTCCCACCGAGGCCGAGTGGGAGTATGCGTGCCGGGCCGGTTCCACGGGCCCGCACTACGCCCCGCTGGCGGACGCCGCCTGGACGAGTGCGGACGGCGTCCGGTCACCGCAGAACGTCGGCGGCAAGCTGCCGAACCTGAACGGCCTGTTCGACACCCTCGGCAATGTCTGGGAGTGGTGCTGGGACCTGCTGGACCCGGCGCGCTACGACGATTACCGCGTGTTCCGTGGCGGCGGTTTCGCCGATGACGCCTGGAGCGTCCGCGCTTCGGTCCGCCGCGGGGGAGCACCACGCATGCACCATGATGACGTCGGGCTCCGGCTCGCGCGCGGCGCGTTCGACACACCGGATCGTGCGCAGGGCTGGTCGGCCTCCGCCGACCGCGAGCGCGCGGCGCAGGACGGCCCGCTCCCATCCGGGTGGACACCGCGCCGAGCCTGAGCACTCTGCGGCGGCTCGCTTTGCCGGGACAGGGCGGCGGATGCCAGGCTGGTGTCATGACATCCGCGTACTCCCTCATCGTCTCCCAGGGACGTGTCGCCGACCGCACCGACGGCGCTCTCATCGGTGCACGTCGCGTCGGTGCGGCGCTGTCGACGCTCCTGGCCGTCGAGTCCGTGGTCGTCGGCACTCCGTCGGCGGGCACGGTCGATGACTGGACGGTGGCGCTTCCCGAGGCTGCGGACACCCTGACGGGGCTGCGCGACGCGCTGGGCGACGCCATCGGCCGAGGGACGACACCGGTCCTGGTCACCAACACGTGCGCGGCGAGCCTCGGCACCCTGCCGACCGTCGCGGAGCGTCACCCCGATGCCGTCCTGCTGTGGATCGACGCACACGGAGACTTCAACACCCCGGAGACCACCGAGTCCGGGTACCTGGGCGGCATGGTCCTCGCGGCGGCATGCGGGCTCTGGGACAGCGGTCATGGTGCGGGCATCGATCCGCAGCAGGTGATCGTGGTCGGCGGACGCGACATCGATCCCGCGGAGGCGGATCTCCTCGACGGCGCCGGCGTGACCGTGCTCTCCCCGGCCGAGAGCACTCCTGAGCGGATCCGCGAGCTGGTCGCCGGGCGCCCGGTCTGGATCCATGTGGACTGGGATGTCCTCGAACCGGGCTACATCCCTGCCGCGTACCGCGTGGGCGGGGGGCTGCTGCCGCACGAGGTCGCGGCGATCTTCGCGGCGCTGCCGGTGGAGTCCGTCCGCGGAGTCGAGCTCGCCGAGTTCGAGGCCGGCGACGCGGAGGTCCCCGAGCACGTGAGTGTCGAGCTCATCGTGGAGACCGTCCAGCACTTGCTCCGCTGACGTCTCAGCCCGCGGTCAAGCTCTTGATCATGTAGCGGTTCGGATCCGCCGGCGGGGCGAAGCCGTACTGTGCGTACAGGCCGTGCGCGTCGGCCGTCGCGAGCACGATGCGACGCAGCGGCAGAGGCTCCAGGTCGGCGACGACACCGGCGACGAGCATCTTGCCGACACCCGATCCGCGCACGCGCTCATCGACGAAGACGTCGCAGAGCCACGCGAACGTCACGCCGTCGGTCACGACCCGTGCGTAGCCGACCTGCTCCCCGGCGGCATCCCAGACGCCGTAGTTACGCGAGGCATCGATCGCCGCGTCCTGTGCCTCCCGTGGGCGTCCCTTCGCCCAGTAGGACTGCTCGCTGAGCCAGCGATGCACGCGGGCACGGTCGATTCTCGTCGAGTCGTGGGAGAAGGTGAAGTCGGAGGCCACGCCTCATCCTAGAAGGATTCAGCGGCGTCGCTCGGGATCGAGCCCCATGCGGATGCGGGTCCGCTTGCGTTCGATCAGGATGAACACGGTTCCGAGGATCCAGAGCGGGATCGGCATGAGGAAGGCGATCCGGAAGGCCTCGAGCGTGTAGGTCTCGGGAGTGCCGGCGCCCTGCAGGTCGAGGACGAGACCGATCAGGAAGATCGCGATGAGGGCGGCGATGAAGCCGCCGGCGTTGGTGACGCCGGTCGCCGTGCTCAGGCGATGGGTGGGGTTGTGCGTCCGCGCATGGTCGAACGCGATCATCGAGGCCGGACCTCCGGTGGCCAGGGCGACCGCCAGCACGTACAGGAGCCAGATGGGAGCGGTGTCGGGGAGCGCGATCACGGCGATCCACGCGGCCATCTGCACGCCGACGGCCGGGAGCACGAGTGCCAGTGACCGGTGGTTCGGGAGGCGTCGGGAGAGGTCTCCGATCACCGGTCCCAGAAGCATGCCGGCAACGACATATACGGAGATGATGCCGGCGGCGTGCGCGGTGTCGAGGCCCTCTGCGGCGGTAAGGAAGGGCATTCCCCAGAGCAGGACGAAGGCCGTTCCCGCGAACGGCGTGGTGAAGTGCGACCAGAACGCCAGTCGGGTGCCGGGATGGGCCCAGGCGGCACGGATGCCGACCCCGGTGTCGATCGCGGAGGTGACGACGCGGACGACGCCCGTGTCAGTGTTCACCGTGACGTCGGCGCCGCTCTCGGCGGGATGGTTGCGGATGACGACGGCCACGAGGATCGTGAAGAGGACACCGAGCCCGGCGATGCTCCCGAACGTGATGGTCCAGCTCGTCGCGTGCAGCAGCGCGGCGAGGGGCACGAGGGCGATGAGCTGGCCGGTCTGCCCGATGATGCCGGTGAACTGCACCATGAGGGGTCCGCGCTGGGCGGGGAACCAGGTTGCGACCAGGCGGAGGACGGCGGGGAAGATCGCCGCGTCGCCGGCACCGAGCAGAACGCGAGCGAAGATGGCGATCCCGATGCTGGGGGAGAGGGCCATGGTGAGCTGGCCCGCCGCCATGAGGAGCATGCCGATCGTCATGATCGGGCGCGAGCCGAAGCGGTCGAGGAGCACGCCGACCGGGATCTGCATGCCGCCGTAGACGGCGAGCTGCACGACGGCGAAGAGCGCGAGGGTCGACGCGTCGGCCTGGAACCTGTCGGCAGCCTCGACGCCGACCGCGCCGAGCGAGGTGCGGTTGGTGATCGCGAGCACATAGGCTGCGACGCCGACCGACCAGATCACCCAGGCTCGCCACCCCGGAGTCGACACGGGGGAGGGGGAGACCTGCGGCACGTCTCCACGCTACTCCTGTGACGGCGTCGTTCCGATCGGAGCGCCGTGTCGGATGCCGGCGCTAGCCTGACCGCATGACCACCTCACCTCTGCACCATTCGATCGACTACGTCGAGCTCGTCGTCACCGACCTCGATGTGGCCAAGCGCTTCTTCACCGCGGCGTTCGGCTGGAGCTTCAACGACTACGGCCCCGGCTACGCGGGCATCGCCTCTCCACGTGGGGATAGCAGCGAGGTCGGCGGGCTCCTGCTGGCCGACGAGCCGCGACCGGTGGGCGGACCGCTCGTGCTGCTCTACTCCGATGACCTCGACGCCACGATGGATGCGATCGCGGCAGCGGGGGGCACCATCCTGCAGCAGCCGTATGAGTTCCCGGGCGGCCGGCGACTCCACTTCGCCGATCCGACGGGGAACGAACTCGGCGTCTGGTCCGCGCAGTAGTTCCGGCTCAGGGAGCGACTCAGGGCACGACGGCGCCTCGGACGCTGACGCGGGTGACCTCCACCGTCTGCTCGTCGTCGAAGTCGGAGAAGATCAATCGGGAGGTGTCCGGCACGGTGGAGCCGATCGAGGCGGCTGTGAAGACGTGGGTGGTCGGGCCCATGTCCGCGGTGCACGGGCCCTCGGAAGGGGTCTCGAACGTGGCGATGAACTCGCCGTCCTTCTTCTCGACGGATGTCGCCATGGCGGGGCAGCTGGAGCTTCCCCACGTCACGACGTCGACGCCGCCGTCGTCGTAGGCGACCACGACGGGTCCCTCCGTGAACGGAGCGATCTCGACGCCCGCCGGCGTCCCCGGACGGCGCTCGTCGGCCACGCCTATGGACGGAACCATCGAGCAGGCGGCGAGGCCGACGAGGAGAGCGACCCCGCCGACGCCGATGAGTCCGCGCCTCACGTTCATGACGACAGCGTAGCGACTGCGCCGAAGGCCCGAGGGGTTCACCGTCCGTCGAGCGCGTAGGTGACGTCCCTGAGTTCCTCGCGCAGCCGCTCGCGCGCGCGGTGGTAGCGGCTCCGGACGGTGCCTTCCTTCATCCGCAGCACACGGGCGATCTCGACGAGCGGGAGACCATCCCAATGGCGGAGTGCGATGATGTCGCGATCCGTCTGGTCGAGCAGGCGGAGTGCCTCATGCAGTTCCCCGAATGCCGTGGGATCCGCGAAACCCGAGGCCTGCTCCGTCGAGAGCTGGCTGCGGAGACGGTCCGCGAGCGCGTGGTGCCTCGCGGCGCCGCGACGATGGTGGAGCAGGACGTTCCTGGCGATGCCGAACATCCAGGGACGGATCTCGTCGTCGTCGTCAGGCAGCGCATTCGCGCGCTTCCAGAGGGCGAGCAGGGTCTCGGCAAGGAGATCCGCGGCGAGGTGGGCCGGATCGACACGTCGCACGAAGTAGGCGAGGAGCGCAGGGGAGTGCTCCGGAACGGCTCGCTCGATGCGCCGCCGCTTCTCGTCCGCCCGCCCGCTCACTGCTCGTCCACCCGGCAGCTCAGCCCCATGGCGCCGATGGCGACGGTGTCGCCGTCTTCGCCGAGTTCGAGCACATGGGGCAGGACCGCTTTGGTCATCTCGACGAGCGCGGGGTAGAGCTCGTTGCCCACCCGCTCCTCGCTGTCGGTATCGCCCGGGACGGCGGTGCCCTGCGCATAGAGCTGCTGGCCGAAACCGGTCCAGTCGCGCGCTTCGAGCGAGGCGTCGAGTGCCGCCAGATCGCCGTCCTCGGCGTTGCGCAGCTCGATGTATGCGCCGCAGTTCTCCGAGTGACCCTCATCCGTCGTGTATTCGACCGGAATTCGGATGGTGCGTTCATAGCCGTCCGGCAGACTCACCCAGGGCCACACCGAGAGCTCCGCGGTGGTGATGCTCGCGGCGCCGGTGAGCGCCACTGCCCCCAACACGATCACCGGAACGAACCACCGCGGCCGCGGCATCCGGCCCCGTCGCAGGCGCGCGGGCCTCGTCTCGCTCGCCAGCACGGTCGCCGCCTGCGTCACAGCGGCGGGCAGCGGTGCGATCGATGCCGCGAGCAGGTCGTCGAGCTCCGTATCCTTCATGTCCACTCCATTCGTCGTCTGCACCTACATTCCCGGCAGGGGGCGAAACGTTGCACGACGGGGGATCGATCCTCTCGCTGGAGGCGAAGGGTGGGCGCGCGGGGGTGAACCGATGGAGAGCACGTGACCGCACTGCACGGGTGCGATCAGTAGTTGAAGCAGCGATCGGAGTCCGGTGTGGTCGCCGGCTCGCCCTGATAGAGGATGAACCAGTTCTCTGCGGTCGCCAGGTCGACCTGAGCGTCGAGCAACGTGCAGGTGTAGAAGACGCCGCCCTCGCTCCGGAAGTCAGCGAATATCCGGTTCATGTTGCACGGGGACTCGCGGTCCGAGGTCAGCGTGATCTGGTTCTGCGACGAACCGTCGCTCTCCTCCCAGGTGCCCGAGAAGTCGATGGTCTCTCCTCCGCGCAACTCGGCCGCTGTGCGCGGTGGGTGCCCGCTGCAACCCACGTCCAGCGGCCACGCGGTCGCCTGGAACGTCCCATCGTCGGCGAGTTGGAGTGTCGCGGGGAGGTCGCTTCCCGCGCGCCATGTTCCGTCCGCATCCTCCTCTGTGAGGTTGAAGTCGGAGTCCCCGCAGGCCGCCAGGACCAGTGCGAGAGGGAGGCACGCAAGGAGGGCAGCGAATCGACGGTTCCGCGTGGATGCGAGGGTGGCCACGAGCCCATCATGTCGCAGCGGAGAGCTTCGTGGCATCACCGGGGAGTTGAACGCTGAGGGCCGAGGTCGTCGAGGATCGACGAGACGAGTTCGTCGACCGACGTCTCCCGCCCGATCCTTCGTTCCTCATACCAGGGGAGTGGTTGCCACCCGTCGTACCAGTCGCGGAGTTGCGGCTCCCCGAAGGCCGTCGCGAGCGGACGACCGGCGTGTCGACGAAGGGTCTCTTCGCCTCGGTTCCGTGAGCTAAAGGCTATCGCCGCCACACGTGTGTTTCACGTCAGGGTAGGTACCTGACGTGGACATCGACCTCTTGTCCGAGTTCGATCTCGACGCGATTGGAGAGACTGCGACCCTTTTCGATCCACTGATTCAACTCGTCCTCGTAATGGAACTCGTTCCCTGGCAGCTTTAGGATGAAGTATCCCTCCCACTGAGAGTTCCAGGCGATGAGGTCCTGGATGAGCTGCTCCGAGAGGCCTGAGGTCTCGGGGGCGAGGGGCCCGACTTCTTCACCGGGCGTTTCCTCCGAGACGGGAAAAGTGTCCCAGAGCTCCGCTCCGAGTCTCAGCAATCGGCGCGACATTGTGATTCTCCGTTTTCGTGGTCTATCGGCGAAGCAGGTTTGTGCCGGTGCACTGAAGAGCCGGGAGCGCGCTGATGTTGCTCTGTCCTGTGTTCCGAGGAACCAGCGAACGCTGGGTTCGTATGCCTTCTTGCCGATCTTCTTGTTGTACACGTAAGCGACCCGTGGGTAACACCAGTCGGCCATTCGTACCCCGGCAATGACGGTCTGCCTCGGGTCGACGACAGCTGGGGCATGGGTGACACCGTCATCGATCTGACATAATGTGCATTATCGGCTATATCTCGAGAGGGGTCGTGGCGCAGCGCCCCGGCGGAATGCAGCACGGAGACGAACCGTGGTCGGATGCGAGACTGTTGCGATGACAAGCACCCTCCGCATCGCCGGCCTGGCCAACGCGCGCGACCTCGGTGGCCTCGAGCGTGCCGACGGGACGGTGACGCCGTCAGGCGTCTTCGTCCGCGCAGAACGACTCGATCTCGTCGATGCATCCGGCTGGGATGAGCTGCAGGCTGCGGGTGTGCGCACCATCATCGATTTGCGTCGGCCCGATGAGCGCAGTGGAGACGTGCCGTCATCGATCACCCGCACCCGCGTGGACCTCGACGGCGACGACGTCGAGTTCTGGGCGGCATACGAAGCCGATGGCCGGTGGGGTACTCCGCTCTACTATCTCGATCACCTCCGCGAGCTCCCCGAGCGGCTCGGAGACGTCCTGACGGCGATCGCCACTGCCGACGACGGCGCGATCCTCTTCCACTGCTCCGCCGGGTGGGATCGCACGGGTCTCGTGTCCGCGGTTCTCCTCCGCGCGCTCGACGTCACGACCGAGGCCGCAGTCGCGGACTACCTCGCCTCGTTCGGAAACGCCGGCGAGATGGAGATCCTGCACGGGCGATCCTTCGAGGTCGCCGAACGCCACGAGATCCTGAGGCGGTTCGGGCACACGCCGGACTCGGCGTTTCGGGACATGTACGAGCATCTGGACCTCGACGCGTGGTTCCGCGCGGCCGACGTGGACCGGAGTACGCGCGCGGTGATCGAGACCTGGCGTGGGGCGGCACCAGCGAACCGCGTCTCTCGGTGAGGTACTCCCCCTGAGCATCATTTTTTGGGATACCAAAGCATCGCTCGTCTCTCTGGAGCGCCTCGGTAGGCTCGAACCGTGAACGGAAGCAACGTCGACATCGACTGGGAGTCCGCCCGCCACGCGAACAAGGAGAACTGGGAGGACCGGGTTCCCGTCCACGCGGAGGCCTACGGGCTCGACGCCTTCGACGATCCCGAGCACCTGAGCGACGTCGTCCGTGACGATCTCGCCTCGCTGATGCCCTTCCTCCCGCCAGGTGGACTGTCCGGGCTCGACCTGTGCCACCTGCAATGCCACATCGGCACCGACACGGTCTCTCTCGCCCGCGCTGGCGCGACGGTCACGGGCGTCGATTTCTCCCCGGCCGCGCTCCGCACCGCCCGGGAGTTCGCCGCCCGACTGGGAATCGAGGCGACCTGGGTCGAGACCGATGTCCTGGATGCGCGTGCCGCGGTCGCGGGCGACTTCGACGTCGTCTACACGAGCATCGGGACGGTCACCTGGCTCGATGACTTGGATCGGTGGGCTGCCCAGATCGTCGCGCTGCTTCGTCCCGGCGGTACGTTCTTCATCCGAGACGGCCATCCCGCCCTCTATGCGCTGGACGAAGAAGCCCCGGCGCTGACCACCCGCTATTCGTACTTCGCAACCGGACATGCGCAGCAGTGGGACGATGACTCTACCTATGCCGGCGACGGGCGCATCGCGCACGCCCGCACCTATGAGTGGCCGCACGCCCTGTCGGAGATTCTCGGCGCGCTCCTGCGGGCCGGCCTCCGGCTCGTGCACTTCGACGAAGGACGAACGCTGCCGTGGCGCTTCAGCGAGCGGATGGTCGAGGTTCCCGGCGGCTATGCCTGGCCGGAGGCCGAACGTGACCTCCTGCCGTGCACGTACACGATCGTCGCCCGACGCGACTGAACCGAGTTGCCCGAGCCCGGCGCGCGTCGGGTACGCCCCTCCCCTGCCTCAGGCGCCCACGTACTCCGCGAGGTGCTCCCCCGTGAGTGTCGACTTCTGGGATACCAAATCACTCGGCGTTCCCTCGAAGACGACCTTGCCGCCGTCGTGACCGGCACCCGGACCGATGTCGATGATCCAGTCCGCGTGCGCCATGACCGCCTGGTGGTGTTCGATCACGATCACGGTCTTGCCGGCGTCGACGAGTCGATCCAGCAGACCGAGGATCTTGTCGACATCGGCGAGGTGAAGTCCCGTCGTGGGCTCGTCGAGCACGTACACGTCGCCCTTCTCCCCCATCTGGATCGCGAGCTTGATGCGCTGGCGCTCACCGCCCGACAGCGTGGACAGGGGCTGGCCGAGTGACAGGTAGCCGAGCCCGACGTCTTCCATCCGGCCGAGGATCGCCGCGGCGGCCGGGAGCTTGGCCTCGCCGTCGCTGAAGAAGACCCGCGCCTCGGACACCGGCAGGTCGAGCACCTCGGTGATGTCCTTGCCCGCGAGCTTGTACTCCAGCACGCTCGCCTGGAAGCGCTTGCCACCGCAGTCCTCGCACGGCGTCTCGATCGTGTCCATGAAGCCGAGTTCCGTGATGATCACGCCGGCGCCCTTGCACGACGGACATGCCCCCTCGGAGTTCGCGCTGAACAGGGCCGGCTTCACGCCGTTGGCCTTCGCGAACGCCTTGCGGATCGGCTCGAGAAGGCCGGTGTAGGTCGCCGGGTTGCTGCGCCGGGAGCCCTTGATGGCGGCCTGGTCGATCGCCACGACGCCCTCCCGCTTCGACACAGAGCCGTGGATGAGCGAGCTCTTGCCGGAGCCCGCCACGCCCGTCACCACGGTGAGCACGCCCGTCGGGATGTCGACGTCGACATCCTGCAGGTTGTTCGCGGTGGCGCCGCGGACCTCGATCGCTCCTGCCTTCGAGCGCACCGAGTCCTTCAGTTGTGCGCGGTCCTCGAGGTGATCGCCGGTCTTGGTGCCGCTGGCCTTGAGACCCTCGACCGTGCCCTCGAAGCAGATCTCCCCGCCGGCGCTGCCCGCCCCCGGCCCGAGGTCGATGACGTGGTCGCCGATCGCGATGGTCTCCGGCTTGTGCTCGACCACCAGGACGGTGTTGCCCTTGTCCCGCAGCTGCAGCAGCAGACCGTTCATGCGCTGGATGTCGTGCGGGTGCAATCCGATGGTCGGCTCGTCGAACACGTAGGTGATGTCCGTCAGAGAGGAGCCGAGGTGGCGCAGCATCTTGATGCGCTGCGCCTCTCCCCCGGACAGGGTGCCCGACGGCCGCTCCAGGCTCAGGTAGCCGAGACCGAGTGTGACGAACGCGTCGAGATTCGCGCTGAGCGCCTGCAGCAGCGGACCGGCTTCCGGAAGATCGAGACCGCGCACCCACGCGGCCAGATCGGTCACCTGCATCCGGCAGGCGTCCGCGATGCTGACGCCCTCGATCTTCGACGAGCGTGCGCCCTCCGTGAGGCGCGTCCCGTCGCACTCCGGGCACACCGCGAACGTGGCGACGCGTTCGACGAAGGCGCGGATGTGCGGCTGCAGGGCGTCGAGGTCCTTCGAGAGCATCGACTTCGTGATCTTCGGGATCAGTCCCTCGTAGGTCATGTTGATGCCGGAGATCTTCACCTTCGTGACCTCGCCGTAGAGGAAGAGGTGCCGCTGCTTCTCGGTGAACTGCGAGATCGGCTTGTCCCCCGGGTAGAAGCCGGACTGCGAGAAGCCCTTCACCATCCACCCGTCGGCGGTGTAGCCGGGCACCATGATGGCGCCCTCGTCGAGGGACTTCGACTCGTCGACGATCTGCGCGAGATCGAGGTCGGACACCGCTCCCCTCCCCTCGCACCGCGGGCACATCCCGCCGAGGTAGATCGCGTCCTTCACGATCTTCTTCTCGCCGCCCGGGCCGGTCATCACGCCGCTGGCCCTCTGCGTGGGGATGTTGAAGGAGAACGCCGTCGGACCGCCGATGTAGGGGTGACCGAGCTTGCTGAACAGGATCCGCAGCATCGCGTTCGCATCCGTGACGGTGCCGACGGTCGACCGCGGGTTCGCTCCCAGACGCTCCTGGTCGACGATGATCGCCGTGGTCAGCCCCTCGAGCACGTCGACGTCGGGGCGCGGGACCGAGGGCATGAACCCCTGCACGAACGCGCTGTACGTCTCGTCGATCATGCGCCGGGACTCCGCCGCGATCGTGTCGAAGACGAGCGAGCTCTTGCCCGAGCCGGAGACGCCGGTGAACACGGTCAGCCGTCGTTTGGGGATGTCGACGCTGACGTCCTTCAGATTGTTCTCGCGTGCGCCCTGCACACGGATCAGATCATGGGTGTCAGCGGGATGCTCGTCAGCAGTCATCGGTGTCTCTCGGTCGGTGCAGCAGAGGGTTCAGCGGTCTGGTTGATACGGAGCAGGTTGCCGGCGGGGTCACGGAAGGCGCAGTCGCGGACGCCGTAGGGCTGGTCCATCGGCTCCTGCACGACATCGGCGCCGCCCTCGACGAGGCGTTCGAACAGGCCGTCGACGTCGTCGCTGGCCAGGGTGAGCGCCGCATAGCTGCCCTTGGCGATCAGCTCGAGGATCGTCTGACGCTCGGCGTCCGTGATCCCGGGGTCGGTTGCCGGCGGATGCAGCACGATCGAGGTCTCCGGCTGGCCCTCGGGGCCGACGGTGAGCCAGCGCAGCCCGTCGTAGCCGACGTCGTTGCGCACCTCGAAGCCGAGGGCGTCGCGATAGAACGCGAGGGCCGCATCGGCGTCGGTGTGCGGGAGGAAGGCGTAGTGGATGCTGATGTTCATGGTGTTCACGTTAGGTGCGCATCGGTGCGCGGCGCTTCTCGATTCCTGATCGGTCTGGTGACCTGCTTCGCCTGGAACGAGGGGATCCCCTCGACGTTCGCGGCGCGTTCACGGTACACGCTGGGTGCGACACCGACCAGCTCCGAGAATCGAGTGCTGAAGGTGCCGAGCGACGAGCAGCCGACTTCGAA
>Ga0160430_100350_pt1 | contig 29227 bp, 24 predicted proteins | sample HID1971I_E0MG_FD_108274 | JGI IMG/M metagenome (GOLD analysis project Ga0160430, IMG submission 108274) | Enriched millipede-associated microbial communities from UW Madison campus, WI, USA - HID1971I_E0 MG | ecosystem: Host-associated > Arthropoda: Insects > Digestive system > Unclassified ...
CTCCTGTCGTATCGTGAACAGGTGACCAGGATCATCGCAGGAGCCGCTCGGGGCGCACGGCTCGAGGTTCCGGGGGCCGGCACCCGACCGACGAGCGACCGCGTGCGCGAGTCGCTGTTCGGCAGCCTCGAGTCCCTGAGCGCCATCTCCGGGGCCCGGGTCCTCGATCTGTACGCCGGATCCGGTGCGCTCGGCCTCGAATCCCTGAGTCGGGGCGCGGCGAGTGCCGAGTTCGTGGAGCGCGGACGCCAGGCCGCGGCCATCGTCCGCCGCAACGCCGCCGTCGTGGCCAAGGCGGGCGGGCTGACGCCGGGACGCGTGCACGAGAGCGCGGTCCACACCTTCCTGCTGCGCGCGACCGGACCCTTCGACCTCGTCTTCACGGATCCGCCCTACGATCTCGACGACGCCGCGATGACGGCGGATCTCGTCGCGCTCGCCCCGCTCCTGTCGTCGGACGCCGTCGTCGTCGTCGAGCGCGCCCGTCGGTCCACTCCCCCGGATTTCGCCGCCGCCGGGCTGGAGCAGTTCCGGGAGAAGTCCTACGGCGACACGACTCTGTGGTGGGCCGAGCCGGTCGAGGGCTCGGACACGGATCGTCAGCCGGCGACCGAGTCCCAGTCGCGGTAGGGATCCCAGCCGCTGAGGTCGACCGGCAGGTCGTCGCAGAGCAGATCCTCCGCACCGCGTGGACGCACCCTCCCGATGACGCGGAACCCCGGCGGCAGGGTGCCCTCGGGGAACGTCGCCAGGAGCGCATGGTCCTCACCCCCGGCGATCGCTCGCTCCGGGTCGTCCCCGAGTGCCGACCGATCGAGGGCGATCGTGACGTCGGAGGCCGCCGCCATCCGCCGCGCATCGAGCGCCAGCCCGTCGGAGACGTCCATCATCGCGGTGGCGCCCGCCGTCGCGGCCACGGCGCCCAGGCCGATCGGCGGCGAGGGACGCAACTGCGCGGCCAGCGCGGCGCTCTCCCCCGCAGCCAGCTTCGACACGTCGACCGGCACCGGCACGTCGCCGTCGCGGAAGCGCCCGAACAGCACCGCGAGTCCGTGCGCGGCATGACCGAGCTCGCCGGCGACCGCGACGACGTCTCCGGCGCGTGCACCGCTGCGGGTGACCGCCGCTCGGCCTTCGAGATCGCCGAGTGCCGTCACCGCGACGGTCAGGACGTCCGAGACCGTCAGGTCGCCGCCGACGACCGCGCAGCCGGGCGCGAGGGCGGCACAGGCGTCACGGAAGCCGTCGGCGAGCCGTTCCACGAACGAGAGGCGAAGGTCGCGCGGCACGGCCAGGGCGACGAGCAGCGCCGTCGGGCGGGCGCCCATCGCCGCGATGTCCGCGAGGTTCACGGCGGCGGACTTCCAGCCGAGGTCGTACCCCGAGGACCAGGCCAGACGGAAGTCCGGCCCATGCACGAGCGTGTCGGTCGTCGCCACCACCGTGCCCGACGGCGCCGCGATGACGGCGGCGTCGTCGCCCGGTCCGATCAGCGTGTGCGAGGCCGCGGGCGTCCGCATCAGGATGGCCTGCAGGATGCGCCCCTCGGACACATCCCCCAGGCGCGGATCATCGGCTTCGGGTCGGGAGGGCATGCTGTCAAAGGTAGCCTGGAAGCATGCCTCGTTCCCGTCGCCTCGCTGCCTTCGCCGGTGCGGTGGCCATCACCGCCGCGCTCACCGGCTGCTCGACCACCGTGCACCTCGAACCGGCCGACGATGCGAACAATCCCGCCTGCGCCTCCGTCTCGGTGCTGCTCCCCGACAACGTCGCGGGATTCGACCGCGTGTGGACCGACGCCCAGGCGTCGGGGGCATGGGGCGAGCCCACCACCGTCGTGCTGCGGTGCGGCGTCGAGCCCCCCGCACCGTCCGCTCTCGTGTGCACCACTCTCGGGGGCGTCGACTGGCTGGTCCTCGATCAGGAGGAGACGCGTCAGCGCCTCGTGACCTACGGACGCGAACCCGCGATCGAGATCAACATCCGGCGCGGGGAGCAGATCGACTTCCAGTCGATCGTCGACTCGCTGTCGAAGAGCATCCAGTCCGGACTCGCACCGGCCACGGCCCAGTGCACCGACCGGGTCGAGTTCCCCGCGAGCTGAGGCCCGCGGGGAACGTCGTCAGCGGCGCAGACCGGCCTCGATGAGCTCGGTGATCAGGTCGCCGTAGCTCAGCCCCGACGCCACCCAGCACTTCGGGAACATCGAGATCGGCGTGAACCCGGGCATCGTGTTCAGCTCGTTCACCACGAGATCGCCGGACGGGGTCAGGAACATGTCGACACGGGCGAGACCCCGGCCGTCGACGGCCTCGAACGCCCGGATGCCCGCCTCGCGGATCGCCGACTGCTCGGCGTCGGTGACGTCGGCGGGGCACACCACGTCGACGCCGTCGCCGCCGAGGTACTTGCCCTCGAAGTCGTAGAACCCGCGGGACGTGAGCACGATCTCGCCCGGAAGCGACGCCCGGACGCCGTCCGCCGTCTCCAGCACGGCGACCTCGATCTCGCGACCGGTCACGCCGGTCTCGATCAGCACCTTCTCGTCCTCGGCGAAGGCCACGGCCAGCGCGGCGTCGAGCTCGTCCGCGGCGGCGACCTTGGACACGCCGACGCTCGAACCCGCTCGCGCCGGCTTCACGAACAGGGGCAGTCCGAGCTCCGCGGCGCGAGCACGCACGGCATCGGCATCCTGCTCCCAGTCCCGGCGGCGGACGGTCACCCCGGGGGCGACGGAGATCCCGGCCGCCTGGAGCGCGATCTTCATGAAGTGCTTGTCCATGCAGAGGGCCGAATCGAGGACCCCACCGCCGGCGTAAGGGACCTCGAGCGTGTCGAAGTAGCCCTGGATGGTGCCGTCCTCGCCGTGCGTGCCGTGCAGGATGGGCAGCACCACGTCGATCTCTCCGAAGCCCTCCACGGTGCCGTCGACCTGCACGACGCGCAGGGTGCGGTCGCCGCCGGGCTCGGGCCACAGCACACGGGTGCCGTTGTCGACGACCTCGGGGAGGTGCGCCGCATCGAGCGGGAACTTCGCGGGGTCGTCTTCTTCGAGGACGAAGGCACCCTCGCGGGTGATCCCCACCGGGATCACGGCGTAGCGGTCGCGATCAATCGCTCCCAGCACGCCCCCCGCCGTTGCGGAACTGATCGAATGCTCGCTGGAGCGCCCGCCGAAGAGCACCACCACCGTCTGCTTGTCCATGGTTGGTCCTCTCACCCTGCGGGGTGTCGTCGTCCGTCGTCAGGTGGGGTGCGATGTCACGCGGATCCATCTTGCCGTCCAGCACCATCTTCACCTGCTCGACGATGGGCATGTCCACTTCGGCCTCGCGCGCGAGCTGCAGGATGGGCGCGACGGAGGCGAGTCCCTCCGCCGTCTGCTGCATCTGCTTCACCACGTCCTGGAAGCTGTACCCCTGGCCGAGCAGGCGCCCCGCCGTGTTGTTGCGGCTCAGCGGCGACTGGCACGTGGCGATCAGGTCGCCGAGGCCCGCGAGCCCCTGGAGCGTCTCGGGGTGCGCGCCGTTCGCGACCGCGAAGTCCGTCATCTCGACGAGACCGCGCGTGATGATCGAGGCCTTGGTGTTCTCGCCGTAGCCCACGCCGTCCACGATGCCGATGGCGACCGCGATGAGGTTCTTGAGCACTCCACCGAACTCGGTGCCGATCACGTCGGTGTTCACGAACGTGCGGAAGTAGCTGTTCCGCGCCGCGCGCGCCACGATCTCGGCGGTCTCCTGGCTGCGCGAGGAGATCACGGCCGCGGTCGGCTGCTCGCGGGCGATCTCGAGCGCGAGGTTCGGACCGGAGGCGACGGCGATGCGATCGGGGTCGCAGCGCAGCTCCTGCTGGATCACCTGGCTCATGCGCAGACCGGTGCCGCGCTCGACGCCCTTCATGAGGCTGATGACCTTCGCGTCACTGTCGGCGAGCAGTGGACGCAGCGCCTTCAGGTTCTCGCGCAGCGACTGGCTCGGCACCGACAGGTAGACCTGGTCGACACCCTCCAGCGAGGTCGCGAGCTCATGCGTGGCGGCCATCGTCCGCGGCAGGTTGATGCCGGGCAGATAGCGGGAGTTGCGCTTGGCCTCGTTGATCTCCTGCGCGAGCTCGGCGCGTCGGGCCCACATCGTGACCTGGGCACCGCCGTCGGCGAGGATCTTTCCGAAGGTGGTTCCCCAGCTGCCCGAGCCGATGACCGTGGCCCGGGGGCCGACCGGAGCGGTTCTCTTAGGAGTCAAGGCGTCCGGTCTCCTTCTGGCCGTGGCTCGCGGGGTTCCAGCGCTCCGCGGGTGCCTTCTCGTCGCGCAGCTCCTCGAGGAGTGCCGTGATCGCGTTCATCAGCCGGTTCGACGCCTCGGTGAGGGCCGCCGGCTCCCCCGCGCGACCGCGCAGGTCGGAGACGTCGACCGGATCGCCGATGAGCACCCGGACGGGCTTGCGCAACGGCCAGAGGCTCAGGCCCTTCTGATAGCGGCCCATGATCTCCTGCGTGCCCCACTGGGCCATCGGGATCAGCGGGATGCCGTCGGCGAGGGCCAGGCGCACCGCGCCGGACTTGCCGCGCATCGGCCACAGGTCGGGATCGCGCGTGAGCGTGCCCTCCGGGTAGACGATGACCCCTCGGCCGTGCTCGACGAGCTCTTCCGACTGCTTCATCGTCTGCCGCGCCGAGGTGGCGGACGAGGTGCGGGCGACCGGGATCATCCCGGTGCGGTGCAGGAACCAGCCGAGCACCGGCACCTTGAACAGGCTCTCCTTGGCCATGAACCGAGGGGCCCGACCCGCGCGCCACACGGCGACCGCCACGATGAGCGGATCGAACTCCGAGTAGTGGTTCGGCGCGAGGATGAACGAGCCCTGCTGCGGAAGCTTCTCCGCACCGGTGACCCGGATCTTCGCGATCAGCGAGACGGGCGGGATCACCAGCGCGGCGAGCGGCCAGAAGATGCTCGGCCGCGTCGTCTCGGATGACCGGGACGTCACGGCGGTCACCGGATGACGTCGAAGTCGGCGCCGAGCGCGTCGAGCTTGGCGAGGAACTTCTCGTAGCCGCGGCTGAGGATGTCCACTCCCGACACCTTCGACTCCCCCGACGCGGTCAGCGCCGCGATGACGTGGCTGTATCCGCCGCGGAGGTCGGGCACCACGATGTCCGCGCCGTGCAGCGGCGTGGGACCGGTGATGACGGCGGCCTGCTCGAGGTCCCGACGGGGAACGCGACGGGGACCGTCCTGCAGACCACGCGGATGCACGACGATGTCGGCGCCCATCTTGACCAGGGCGTCCGTGAAGCCCATCCGGTTCTCGTACACGGTCTCGTGCACGACGGAGCGGCCGTGCGCCTGCGTCAGGGCGACGACGAGCGGCTGCTGCCAGTCCGTCATGAAGCCCGGGTGCACGTCGGTCTCGATCACGACGGGCTTGATCTCGCCGTCGCGGCGGAAGAGGATGCCGTCCTCCTGGATGTCGAACCAGCCGCCCGCCTTGCGGAAGACGTTGAGGAAGGTCAGCATCTCCTGCTGCTTGGCACCGCCGACGAAGATCTCGCCGTCCGTGGCCAGCGCGGCGGAGGCCCAGGAGGCGGCCTCGTTGCGGTCGAAGATCGAGCGGTGGTCGTAGCCGCGGAGCTTCTCGACGCCCTCGATGACGATGACGCGGTTCGGCTCGTAGGAGATGATCGCGCCCATCTTCTGCAGGACGGCGATCAGGTCCATGATCTCGGGCTCGATGGCGGCGTTGCGCAGCTCCGTCACGCCCTCGGCGCGGACGGCGGTGAGCAGCACCTGCTCCGTCGCCCCGACGCTCGGGTACGGGAGGTGGATGTTCGCCCCGTGCAGCCGGCTTCCGCCGGTCGAGAGACGGATGCCGCTGGGCAGCTTCTCCACGATCGCCCCGAACTTGCGGAGCGCATCCAGGTGGAAGTCGATGGGGCGGTCGCCGATGCGGCATCCGCCGAGGTCGGGGATGAACGCCTGACCGAGACGGTGCAGCAGCGGGCCGCAGAACAGGATCGGGATGCGGGAGGCACCCGCGTGCGCGTCGATCTCCTCGAAGTGCGCGGACTCGACGTCGCTCGGGTCGAAGATCAGCGAACCGGGCTCGTCGCCCTCGGAGACGCGCACACCGTGCACCTCGAGCAGCGAACGGACGACGGCGACATCGCTGATGGCGGGGACGTCGCGCAGGGTGCTCACGGTCTCGCCGAGCAGGGAGGCGACCATGGCCTTGGTGGCCAGGTTCTTCGCGCCCTTGACGTCGACACGACCGCGGAGCGGACGTCCGCCTCGAATGGCGAGGACGTCTCCGGTGAGTGCAGGGACTCCGTCCGGGAGAGCGTCGCGCACAGGTGTCGTCATTCGGAGCCTCACTTCATCAACGGAAATCGGGGGCGGGTTGCCCCTGGCTCCCCCGCCCCCACCGTCTACTGGACGGGAAGGGTTCGGGGCCGCCACGACTCGCGACGGGCCTCGAACTGCGCGATCTTGTCTTCATTGCGCAGCGTGAGCCCGATGTCATCGAGCCCTTCGAGGAGCCGCCATCTAGTGTAATCGTCGATCCCGATCTCGGCCTGGACGTCACCGATCGACGCGGTGCGCGCCTCGAGGTCGACGGTCATCTGAACCCCGGGATTCCGGTCGATCTCGGCCCAGAACCGCTCGAGATCCTCTTCCGAGATCGTCGCGGCGAGGAGCCCCTGCTTGCCCGAGTTGCCCCGGAAGATGTCCGCGAAGCGCGGGCTGAGGACGACGGCGAAGCCGAAGTCGCGCAGCGCCCAGACGGCGTGCTCGCGGCTCGATCCGGTCCCGAAGTCGGGGCCCGCGAGCAGGATGGAGGCACCCTGGAAAGGCGCCTGGTTGAGCACGAACTCCGGGTCCTGGCGCCAGCCGTGGAACAGCGCGTCCTCGAAGCCGGTCTTGGTGACGCGCTTGAGGAAGACGGCCGGGATGATCTGGTCGGTGTCGACGTTCGAGCGCTTCAGCGGCGCGGCGATGCCGGTGTGAGTGGTGAACTTCTCCATGATTCAGATCCCTTCCGTCAGGTCGCTGGGACTGGACAGCGTGCCGCGGATCGCGGTCGCCGCGGCGACGAGGGGCGACACGAGATGCGTGCGGCCTCCCTTGCCCTGGCGGCCCTCGAAGTTGCGGTTCGAGGTGGAGGCGCAGCGCTCCCCCGGCGCGAGCTGGTCGGGGTTCATGCCCAGGCACATCGAGCAGCCGGCGAAGCGCCACTCCGCCCCGAAGTCCTTGATGACCTTGTCCAGTCCTTCGGCCTCGGCCTCCAGACGCACCCGAGCAGAGCCGGGGACGACCATGACGCGCACGCCGTCGGCCTTCTTCTTGCCCTCGATGATCGACGCGAAGGCGCGCAGGTCCTCGATGCGGCTGTTGGTGCACGATCCCATGAAGACCGCGTCGACCGGCACCTCCTTGAGCGGGGTGCCCGGCGTCAGGGCCATGTACTCCAGCGCACACTCGGCCGCAGCCCGCTCGTTCGGGTCGGCGATCTCGGCCGGATTCGGCACCGAGGCCGAGAGCGAGCTGCCCTGACCGGGGTTGGTGCCCCACGTGACGAACGGCTCGAGCTGGTCGGCGTCGATGGACACCTCGGCGTCGAAGGTCGCGCCCTCGTCGGTCGGCAGGGTGCGCCAGTAGGCGACCGCGTCGTCCCAGTCCTGGCCCTTCGGGGCATGCGGACGGCCCTCGAGGTACGCGAACGTCGTCTCGTCGGGGGCGACCATGCCGGCGCGGGCACCGGCCTCGATCGACATGTTGCAGATGGTCATGCGCCCCTCCATGGAGAGGGCGCGGATCGCACTGCCGCGGTACTCGAGCACGTAGCCCTGACCGCCGCCGGTGCCGATCTTGGCGATCACGGCGAGGATGATGTCCTTCGCGGTGACGCCGGGGCGCAGGGTGCCCTCGACGTTGATCGCCATGGTCTTGAACGGCTTGAGCGGCAACGTCTGCGTGGCCATGACGTGCTCGACCTCGCTGGTGCCGATGCCGAACGCCATCGCGCCGAACGCGCCGTGGGTGGAGGTGTGCGAGTCGCCGCAGACCACGGTGATGCCGGGCATGGTCAGGCCCAGCTGTGGGCCGACGACGTGCACGATGCCCTGCTCCGCGTCGCCCAGGGAGTGCAGTCGCACACCGAACTCGGCGGCGTTGCGTCGCAGCGTCTCGATCTGCGTGCGGCTGGTCAGGTCGGCGATCGGCTTGTCGATCTCCCACGTCGGGGTGTTGTGGTCCTCGGTCGCGATCGTCAGGTCGAGTCGGCGCAGCGGCCGCCCCTCGCTGCGCAGACCGTCGAAGGCCTGCGGGCTGGTGACCTCGTGCACGAGGTGCAGGTCGATGTAGATGAGGTCCGGCTCGCCGTTCTCGCCCTTGACGACGAGGTGATCGTGCCAGACCTTCTCGGCCAGGGTCCTGCGGCGTGCGGAAGCGGCACCGTCTGCGGTGGTGGTCATTGCGTGTCTCCTGTGGATGGCGGTTCGGCCCACGATGGACTCCGCGACGAGGAGGGGCTCAGATCGAGGTCTCGTCGCGGCGCCTAAGAAGAAGGAGGACGGTCCGCATGACGTCAGATTACCACCGCCGGGACATGCTCCGACCCGTCATGACACTCTGTTGAGCACCCGAACGACCGAGAGGCACCGCATGACCGTCGACACCGCCCGCTTCGCCACCCGTGCGGTCCACGCGGCGAGGAGCCGCGAGACCGCCGCGTCCCGCGCGACGCCGATCTACCTCACGGCGGGCTTCGAGTTCGACGACTTCGACCATGCGGCCGACCACTTCAGCACCGGCACCGGCTTCGGGTACACCCGGACCGGGAACCCGACCGTACGCGCGGTGGAGCGTCAGCTCGCCGACCTCGAAGGCGGCGCCGACGCGGTCCTGGTCGCCAGCGGACAGGCGGCCGTCGCCACCGCGCTGCTCACCGTCGCCGGTGCGGGTGACCACATCGTGTCGTCGACCCACATCTACGAGGGCAGCCGCGGACTCTTCCTCGACAACCTGGCCCGGCTCGACATCGAGACCACCTTCGTCGACGACATCGCCGACCCGGACGCCTGGCGTTCCGCGATCCGCCCGAACACCCGCGCGCTGTTCGCCGAGTCCCTGGCCAACGCCCGCAACGATGTGCTCGACATCGCCGCGATCGCGGCGATCGCGGACGAGTCCGCCGTCCCGCTCATCATCGACAACACGCTGGCCACCCCCGCGCTGCTGCGTCCGATCGAGCACGGCGCGGCGATCGTCGTCCACTCCGCCTCCAAGTTCATCGCCGGACACGGTTCCGTGCTCGGCGGGGTGATCGTCGACGACGGCCGTTTCGATGCCGAACGCGCGGGCCACAACGCCCCGCACCTCGTGCTCCCCGGCCGGGGCGGAACGCCGAGCGTCGTGGCGCGCCATGGCGGCCGGGCACGGATCGGCTATGCCCGCGAGTCGGTGGCGCCGCGCTTCGGATCGTCGCCCTCTCCGCTCAACGCCTTCCTCATCGGTCAGGGCGCCGAGACCCTCGGTCTGCGGGTCGAGCGCCAGTCCGCCAGCGCCCTCAAGATCGCGCAGTGGCTGGAAGCGCACGACGAGGTCGAGAGCGTCGACTACGTCGGGCTCCCCTCGCACCCGGACCATGAGACGGCGCTCCGCTACCTCGAGGGCGGATTCGGCTCGATCTTCACCTTCACGCTCCGCGGCGGACTCCCCGCCGCACGGCGCTTCGTGGAGGAGGTGCAGGTGTTCACGCACATGACCCACATCGGCGACGTGCGCTCCCTGGTCCTGCATCCGGGAACCACCAGTCACGCGCAGCGCACCGAGGAGGAGCGGGAGGCACTCGGCGTCCGCCCCGGCACCCTGCGCCTGTCCGTCGGGATCGAGGACGTCGACGACCTCATCTCGGATCTCGCCCGGGTGCTCGCCGGTGCGCGGGAGACCGTCGCATGAGCCGCCCGCAGCACTTCGGCTGGTTCCTCGCGCGCGGCTTCGGCCCGCAGGGGTGGGGCTATCCCTCCCTGGACTGGGACTACGACTGGACGCGTCCCGAGATCTACCAGGACGCCGCCCGGACCCTGGAGCAGGCCGGGTTCGACCTCGTGATCATCGAGGACGGCCCCTCGCTCGGCTCCCCCGAGACCATCGACATCCGTGTGCGCCATGCCTTCGGCGGCCCCAAGCACGACCCGCTGCTGCTCGCGCCGTACCTGTTCCAGGCCACGAAGCACCTCGGCGTGGTGCCCACCGTGAACCCCGCGGCCTCGCTGCCCTTCACCTCGGCGCGGCAGTTCGCGACCCTGCAGCACCTGAGCGGTCACCGCCTCGGCCTGAACGTCGTGACGGACACCGGAAGCGCGCGCCACTTCTCCGACGCCCCGCAGCTCGGCCACGACGAGGCCTACGACCGCGCGGAGGAGTGGCTCGACGGCATCCGCGCGCTCTGGCACAGCTGGGACGACGGCGCACTGGTCGCCGACCGCGCGACCGACGTCTACGCGGACGGGTCGAAGCTGCGCCCGATCCGTCACCGCGGCGAGTACTTCTCCTTCGACGGTCCGCTCAACGCGATCCCCTTCACCGACGGCGAGCCGGCCATCGTCTCCCCCGGCGGCTCCGGCCGCGGCCTCGGCTTCGCGGGGGCGAACTCCGATGTCCAGCTGGCCCTCGCACCGCTGAACGAGAAGTCGGTGCGCGCCTACCGCGCCAAGGTGCACGAGGCCGCCATCGCGAAGGGACGGCGCCCGGAGGACATCAAGATTCTCTTCGCCATCCAGCCGGTGATCACGTCGTCCAGCGAGGAGGCCGACCGCATCGTCGCCGCGTCCGCGCACCCCGATGACGCCGCTCTGGTGCAGATCGCCCGGAAGCAGTCGAGCGACCTGGAGACGGATCTCACCTCGCTCGACCTCGACCGCCCGCTCGACCTCTCCCTCTTCGGCGCCCACGTCTCCCGCGGGAGCATCCAGCGTCTCGTCGGAGACCGCGGGGAGGACGCCCCGCTGCGTGCGCATCTGACCGCACTCGCGCGAGCGGGCCGGATCACGGATCGCACCGGATTCGTGGGCACCGCCGAGGAGTTCGCCGACCTGATCGAGGAGCTCGGCGACTGGGGCAACGACGGCATCCTGCTCTGGGGCGATTTCCACCCGGTCACGCTGCACCGCACGCTCGACGAGCTCGTGCCGATCCTGCGCCGTCGCGGCATCCTCCGCCGCGAGTACGCGGAAGGCGGCCTGCAGGCGAACCTGCGCCAGTTCTGAGCCGGGCGCAGGTCCGCCGCGAGGTCACTCGCTGAGCGCGGCCTTCTTCTCCGCACGCTTTTCGCGCGAGGAGGCGATCAGGCTCGCGACCGTCGCGATGGTCATCGAGGCGAGGATCACGCCGAGGGAGACCATGTTGCTGATGTCCGGCACCCACTCGACGTGCTGACCGCCGTTGATGAACGGCAGCTCGTTCACGTGCAGCGCGTGCAGGATGAGCTTGATGCCGATGAAGCCGAGGATGACGGCGATGCCGTAGTGCAGGTAGCGCAGACGGTCGAGCAGGTCGCCCAGCAGGAAGTACAGCTGGCGCAGCCCCATGAGCGCGAAGATGTTCGCCGAGAAGACGAGGAATCCGTTCGTGGTGATCTCGAAGATCGCGGGGATGGAGTCGATGGCGAAGATCAGGTCGGTGACGCCGATCGTGATGAAGACGATCACCATGGGCGTCCACATGCGCTTGCCGTCCACGGTGGTGCGGATCTTCGACCCGTCGTACGTCTCGCTGATGTCGACGCGGCGACGCAGCAGCCGGACGATGAAGTTCTCGCGCTGCACCTCGCCCTCGTGGTCGCCGTCCGGCATCGCCTGACGGATCGCCGTCCAGATGAGGAAGGCGCCGAAGATGTAGAAGATCGGCGAGAAGTTCTCGACGATCGCGACGCCCGCGAGGATGAACAGCCCGCGCAGGATGAGGGCGATGATGATGCCCACCATGAGGACCTGCTGCTGCAGGCGGCGCGGCACGGCGAACTGGGCCATGATCAGCACGAAGACGAACAGGTTGTCGATGGAGAGGCTGTACTCCAGCGCCCAGCCGGTGATGAAGTCGCCCGCGTTCTGCCAGCCCCCGACGTTCCCGAGGAGCACCGCGAACAGCAGCGCGAGGCCGACGTAGAAGACCACCCAGAGGGTGGATTCCTTCGTCGAAGGGATGTGCGGCCGCAGCCGGATGAGGAGCAGGTCGCCGATCAGGATGATCGTGAGGACGACCATCGAGGTGATCTCGAACCAGACGGGGATTTCCAAGGGCGCACTGCACCTTTCGCGGAGGGGTCGGGAATGAGTCGAAAGTCTCTCCCCCGCACAGAAGTGCGTCGCGCGCCCGGAGCAGCGATGACGGTGCTCGTGATGACGTTACGCGCGGATCCGGGATACTCCCTCTCGCCCGGGCAATGCTACCGGAGCGGTGGCATCGTGGGGAACAGATGACCGGCCCTGATCGGCACGCCCGCGGATCTGAGACGATGGGGCATCCGTCGACACTTACCGGGTGAGAGACACCGAACGGAATCAGGATGCCCGTGCAGACGAGTGATCAGAAATGGGCGGCCCAGGCCGCGGGTGGCGACGAGAGCGCCTTCCGCGAGCTTTACCGCGCACATGTCCGACCGGTCTACTGGATCGCCCAGGGGATACTCGCATCGCCCGCCGATGCGGAGGACGTGACGCAGGAGACGTTCGTCGTCGCCTGGCGCAAGCTCCCGGGCCTCGAGCTGCAGGGCGAGTCGATCCTGCCGTGGCTGGCCACGATCTGCCGCTTCCAGGCAGCGAACCGGCTTCGACAGCGTCGCCGCGACCAGGCGCACACCGCCGATGCCGTCGACGAGACGCAGCTCCCGGAGACCGTGGGCGTGGAGGAGCAGGTCATCACCGCTGAGCTGGCGGCGCGGATCGCTGCCGAGGTGGGCACCCTGAGCGAGCTCGACCGGGAGATCTTCCGCCTGTGCGCCTCGGAGGGCTATGCCTACCAGGCGGCGGCCGAGGAGCTCGGCGTGACCCATGCCGTCGTCCGGAACCGTCTCTCCCGAGTGCGCACGCAGTTGCGGGGCGCCGTCAAGGAAGTGAGAGACGCATGAACGACCAGAACGTCCACGACGACCTCCCCGCGCTGTCCGACGAGAGCATCGCACGGATCGAGGAGTCGGTGTTCGCTGAGATCGCCACGGAGCGCGCGCCCGCGAATCCGGCCGTCGCGAAGGCCCGCACCCGCCGTCGGCGCTGGCTCACGGGCGGCGGCATCGCCGCGGCGTTCGTGGTCGGCGTGCTCGTCACTCCCCCGATCCTGGGCAGCGTCGCAGGTTCGTCGATCTCCGTCGAGGGGCAGAGCACCTCCGGTGGCTCGTCGGGCGACACCTCTGCGGAGTCGTCGGCCGAGTCCTCGTCGTCGGACCAGATCACGGGCGTGGCGCCGGAGTCGCTGCCGGACGGTGCACTGAGCCCGGGTCTCGACGGCGCCATGCTCCCCGGCACCGCGGTGTCCGACGGCGACCGCGAGATCATCGCCACGGCGCAGGCGACCGTGCAGGTGAAGAGCATCCCCGAGGCTGCCAGCGCGATCGCGGCACTCGCCGAGGAGCACGGGGGCTACGTCGAGAGCACCGAGATCGGCAAGTCCCTCGCGGTCGACGGCACCTCCGAGCCCGCACCCGCCGATTCGGCGTACGGGTGGATCGGCATCCGCGTGCCCTCCGCCGATCTTCCCGACGTCATCGCGGCGCTCGGCGACACCGGCGAGGTGCTCTCGTCGTCGACGTCGAAGCAGGACGTGACATCGGTCTCGATCGATCTCCAGGCCCGTGTCGACTCCACGAAGGCCTCGGTCGAGCGCCTCACCGAGCTGATGGCGCAGTCCGGCAGCGTCTCCGAGCTGATCGAGGCGGAGGTCGCGCTCACCGACCGGCAGGCCCAGCTCGAGTCCTACGAGCGGCAGCTCGAGGCGCTGCAGGATCAGGTGGCGATGTCGTCGCTCCAGGTACAGCTGACGCGCGAGGCCGCGGCCACCACCGCCGACCCCGCGGGCTTCGGCGACGGCCTCCTGGCCGGCTGGAACGGTCTCGTCGTGTCGCTGAACGCCCTCGTGATCGCGGTCGGGTTCCTCCTCCCGTGGATCGCGGTCGCCGGCGTCGTGGTGCTGGTCATCTGGCTGATCCGCCGGGCACGCCGGAACCGTCGCCGCGCGAGTGCGCGGTCCGCGCAGACGGCTACGGAGCAGACGGACACCGACGAGATCTGAGAATCCGCCGCCGGAACCTCAGTGCCCTCCCCCGGGCCGCTAAGGTCGAGTGCCATGAGCAGCGCTGCGACCGAACCGACGACCAGGACAGTGCCGGCCGGGCGCGATCTCACTCTCGATCTGGTGCGCGTCGCCTGCGTCCTGCTCGTGGTCTTCGTGCACGTCCTCTTCACCGGGGTGGGACGCGCAGCCGACGGGTCGCTGCTGATCGAGAAGACGGTCGAGGCCCAGTCCTGGTTCACGGCGGCGTCCTGGATCGCGAACATCATGCCGCTGTTCTTCGTCGTCGGCGGCTACGCGGCGCGGGCAGGCTGGCGCTCTGCCGTCGCCCGCGGTGAGACGGCCGACGCGTTCGTCCGCGTGCGACTGGCGCGCCTCGCCCGCCCCGCGCTGCCCGTTCTGCTGTTCTTCACGGTCGCCCTCGGGGCGACGAGGATGCTCGGCATCGATCAGGGACTCGTCGACACGATCGCGATCGGGGTCGGATCGCCGCTCTGGTTCCTCGCGGCCTACATGACGGCGCAGGCCCTGGCTCCGACCATGATGCGCCTGCACGAGCGGTACGGCGCCTGGATCCTCCTGTTCCTGTTCGCCGCGGCACTGGCCGTCGACGCCTTCCGGTTCCTCTTCATCGGCGGGGTCCTCGGCATCGACCCCGTCACTCCCGGCGGCTACGGCCTCGGACAGGAGCTGTTCGGCATCCCCAACGTCCTGTTCGTCTGGCTCTTCGCGCAGCAGGTCGGCTTCTTCCTCTACGACGGCTGGTTCGCCCGCCGCCCCTGGTGGCAGCTCCTCGGGGCGATCGTGGGCGGCTATGGCGTTCTCTGGGGGCTCGTGTCGCTCGGCGGCTACACGCAGAGCATGCTCGGGAACCAGTGGCCGCCGACCGCCACGATGGCCGTGCTGGCGGTCATCCAGGCATCGGCGCTGACACTCCTGCACGCGCCCCTCACCGCCCTCATGCGCACGCGTGCCGCGCAGGGCGCCGTGTTCCTGGTCGGCTCCCGGCTGATGACGATCTACCTCTGGCACCTCCCGACGATCATGGTGCTCATCGGCGTGGAGCTCCTCCTGCCGCTCCCGCTGCCCGCTCCGGGAAGCCCGGCGTGGTGGTGGACGCGCCCGGTGTTCTTCGTCGTGGTGCTGGCCGTCGTCCTGCTGCTCTCCCGTTGGCTGGGCCGCTTCGAGAAGGTTCCTCCCCTCGGCCGTCCGCTCCGGCCCGCGACCCTGACGACGGTGCTCGCCGTCCTCGTCTTCGTCGCTCCGATCATCGCGATCACCGCGTACGGGCTGGACTTCCCCCTCGCCGCGATCGCCGCGGCCGGCGCGGCGGCGGCACTGTGGCTGACGCGCTCCACGGCGCCCGGAGGAGTACCCGGTCTCTGACGAAGGGCGGACAACGAAGAAGGCCCCCGGCGAACCGGAGGCCTTCTCTTTGTTGTGTGACCCCAGCGGGATTCGAACCCGCGTTACCGCCGTGAGAGGGCGGCGTACTAGGCCGCTATACGATGGGGCCGTCTGGCGAACGTTTCCGTCGCGCGACAACCGTTCAAGTATGCCACGGCGATTCTCGCTGCGCCAAATCGAGGCCGCCCGTGCTCGACGCCCGGGCGTGGCGCGCCATTTTCGTTTGCCGTGACGCGGGCGAAGGAGTTGACTGCTGTCATGCGCGTCACCAAGTTCGAACATGCCGCCCTCCGTCTGGATGCGAACGGGAAGACCCTCGTGATCGACCCCGGATCCTTCACCACTCCACTGTCCGACCTGTCCGGCCTCTCCGGGATCGTGCTCACCCACGAGCACCCGGACCACTGGACGCCGGAGCACCTCGACCGCCTGCTGACCGCGGCGCCGGGAACGCCGATCTTCGCTCCGTCCGGCGTCGCACGCGCCGCGGAGGGGTACGACATCACCGTCGTGTCCCCCGGCGACACCGTCGAGGTCGACGGATTCACGCTGCGCTTCTTCGGCGGGACGCACGAGATCATCCACTCCTCCCTTCCCGTCGTCGAGAACGTCGGGGTGCTCGTGAACGACGAGCTCTACTACCCGGGCGACTCGTACGCGGTCCCGGAGGGCGTCACGGTGGGAACCCTCGCCGCGCCGCTGGGGGCGCCGTGGCTCAAGGTCGGCGACGCCATCGACTTCGTCCTGGCCGTGGCACCGCGTCGCGCCTTCGGCACCCACGACATGACCCTGTCGACGATCGGCAAGAACATGCACCGTCAGCGTCTGCAGTGGGCGACCGAGCAGGGTGGCGGCGAGTTCTCCGTGCTGGAACCCGGCGACACGCTCGATCTCTGATCGTGGCGGACTCCCCCGCCGCCGAGCACGCACTCGACGAACACGGCGTCCGCGCGCTCATCCGCACCGTCGCGCCCGATCTCGCGCTGCTCCCCCTCACCCGCGTCGCGGAGGGCTGGGACAACGTGACCTGGCGCCTGGGCGCCGAGCTCGCCGTCCGCATCCCCCGTCGGGCCGTGTCCGCTCCTCTGATCTCGCACGAGCAGGAAGCGCTGCCGTTGATCGCGCCCCTTCTGGCAGCCGTGGACGTGCGCACCCCGCTGCCCGTGCGGGCCGGTTCGCCGACCCCGGTCTTCCCGTGGCCGTGGGCGATCGTGCCGTGGCTGCCCGGACAGCAGGCACTCGGCCTGGCGCGCGCCGAGAACACCACGTGGGCCGCGCAGCTCGCCACCGCCCTGCTCGCGCTCCATCGACCCGCGCCGGCGGACGCGCCCCGCAATCCCGTCCGTGGCGTTCCGCTGGCGACCCGGGACGAGAGCATCCGCGACCGCCTCGACGAACTCCCCGCGGAGATCGCTCATCCTCTCGGACGCCTCTGGCGGACGGGTCTCGAGGCCGAGCCATCGGCCGAGTCCGTGTGGATCCACGGCGACCTGCACCCGGGGAACATCCTGGTCGACGGTGGCAGGCTCTCCGCGCTCATCGACTTCGGCGACGTCACGGCAGGAGACCCCGCCTACGACCTCGCCGCGGGCTGGCTCGCCTTCGACCGGGCCGGGCGGCAGATCTTCCGCCGTGCCACCGGCGACCGCTACGACGACGCGACCTGGACGCGTGCGCGCGCCTGGGCCGCCGCCCTCGCGGCCATCTTCTGCCATGCCAGCGACGACCGCGACGACCTGCGCGCACTCGGCTTCGACGCGGCCGCAGAGCTGATCAGCGAGGCAGCACTCCCCGCACCCTGAGCTCGCGCGCGAGGTGATCGCGCTGCTCGACCACGAGGCGTCGGAGTGCTGCCGGTGCCTCCGGGTTCTCCGCGAGCCACCAGTCGACCTGCTGCAGCGACTCCGTCGCGGGGAACAGTCCGAGGACGAGCCGCCTCGCGATCTCGATGCTGCGCTCGTTCCAGACCGACGCGATGCGGTCGAAGTACGCCGCGTCGAAGCCCGCGATGAGGTCGCGACGGCCACCGGCCCGGAATCCCTCGATCTCGGCGTCGAGGTGGTCGTTGCTCAGCGACAGATCACCCCACGCGGAGTCCCAGGCCTCGCGCCGCACGGCGGCATCGGGACGCGATGCCCGCGCCCGTCGTGCCGCGGTGCGCCCGCTGCCGGTGTCGTCCCGCTGCTGCTCGGCCGCGATGTCGGCGGCGTCCGCATGCCCGGTCGTGACGAGCGCCGTGAGGAGCTGCCAGCGCAGATCGGGGTCGACGACGAGGCCGTCGGGCACATCCCCGTCCAGGAGGGCGCGCACCTGCTCGTGGTGCACGTCGTCGAAGGCGGATGCCGTCGCGAGCGCCCTCGCCCAGGAGAGCTGCGCATCGCTGCCGGCGTCGGCGGCCTGCAGCGCGCTCCATGCGGCTTCGGTCCACGTCCGCTGCTCGGTGGCGCGGTCGGCATCGGCGACGAAGTGACGCACCGCGTACGCGGCGTTCGCGAGGACGCCCGCCAGCAGCCCGATGTTCGACTCGGCGGGGGCATGAGTCCGCACGATCCGCACGTAGCGCGCCGCGTCGAGCTCGCCGTCGCGCGTGGCGTTCCACAGCGACGACCAGACGAGCGCGCGGGCGAGCGGCTCGTCGATCGCGGACAGGGACTCCTCGACCGTGGCGAGCGAGCGCTCGTCCAGCCGTGCCTTCGCGTACGTGAGGTCATCGTCGTTGAGGAGGATCAGGTCGGCGTCCGGCAGATCCACCGCGGTCCGCTCGCCGATCACATCGAGCTCCTGCTGCTCGCGTCGCACGATCCGCCCGTCGACGCGCGCGTACAGGCCGATGCGGAGCCGGTGCGGGCGCGGGTCGGTCTGCACCAGGACGCTCCGCCCCTCGCCGTCGGTCTCGGTCCACAGCGTCGATACGCCCGAGGTCTGCAGCCACGCCGCCGACCAGTCGCTCATGTCGCGTCCGGAGACCGCGCTCAGCTGCACCAGGAAGTCCTCGAGCGTGGTGTTCCCGAAGGCGTTGGCGGCGAAGTAGCGGCGGGCGCCCTCGAAGAACGCGTCATCGCCGACGAAGGCGACGAGCTGCTTGAGCACGGCCGCGCCCTTGGCGTAGGTGATCCCGTCGAAGTTCAGCTTCGCGGCCTCGAGATCGGTGATGTCCGCCACGATCGGATGCGTCGTCGGCAGCTGGTCCTGCTGGTACGCCCAGGCCTTGCGGCTCGCGGCGAACTTGACCCAGGCGTCGTGGAAGCGCGTCGCGACGGCGGAGGCATGCGCACCCATGTAGTCCGCGAAGGACTCCTTGAGCCACAGGTCGTCCCACCACGTCATGGTCACGAGATCGCCGAACCACATGTGCGCCATCTCGTGCAGGATCGTGTTCGCCCGGGCCGCGCGCTGCGCCTCGGTGGCGGCACCCCGCGACAGGTACGCCTCGGTGAAGGTCACCAGTCCGGGGTTCTCCATCGCGCCGAGGTTGTACTCGGGAACGAAGATCTGGTCGTACTTGCCCCAGGGGTACGGGTAGGCGAACGCGTCGGCGAAGAAGTCGAGCCCCTGCCGGGTGACCTCGAGGATCTCCTCCGCCTCCAGGTGCGGCGCCAGTGACCGTCGCACGAACACACCGAGCGCGACGTGCTGCTCGTCGCGCTCCCAGGTGCCGTCGACGCGCGTGTAGGGACCGGCCGCGACGGCGGTGATGTAGCTCGAGATCGGCAGGGTCGGAGCGAACTCCACGCGCTGCACACCGACCCCGAGATCGGTGTGCGCGGGACTCTGGTTGGAGAGCACCTCCCACCCCGTCGGCGCATCCACCAGGAACGTGTAGGCGGCCTTCATGTCGGGCTGCTCGAAGCAGGCCATGACCCGCCGCGAGTCCGCCGGCTCGTACTGCGTGTACAGGTACGTCTCGTCGTCGACCGGGTCGTGGAACCGGTGCAGTCCCTCGCCGGAGCGGCTGTACGCGCCGACCGCCTCGACGCGGACCACGTTGGAGGCGCCGAGGCCCGTCAGCGCGATCCGGGCTCCGTCGTAGTCGACCGCCTGCTCCGCGCCGTTCACCACGACCCGCCGCACCTCTTCGCCGATGAAGTCGAGCCACGTGGCGTCGACCGTGGCGTCGAACTCCAGCGTCGTGACGGTCGGGAACCCTGTGCGTGCACGCTCCGGCGCGCCCGTCAGATCGAGTTCGACGCGGATGCTGTGCACGGTGACCGCTGCGGATCGCGCGGCGGTCTCCTCGCGGGTGAGGTTGGCTGTGTCCATGCCTCCATCCTGTCATCCGGAGGCCTCGAGGACCGCCCCGTCCGTGGCGTCACGCCGGTCGCAGCCGATGCCCGATGCGGGCGTACTCCTCCGCGGATGCCCGCGCGAATGCCGCGGCGGCCTCCGCGTCCCCTCTCGCTGCGGCGATCGCGGCGAGGATCGCGTCGCTGCGTGCCACCTCCGCCCGGTCGCCCGTCGCCTCGGCCGTGCTGCGGGCCTCCCCGGCATGGTGCTCCGCATCGGCGAGCAGACCGGCCGGCGCGGCCTCCCCGACGGCCGCGCGCACGAGGATCTCGGCCAGCGAGTTCGCCGCCTCGGTCGCGATCAACGGCGACCCCGCCCGCTCCGCCTCGCGCAGCACGCTCCCGGCGACCTCCGTCGCCCTCGCGACGTCGCCGGCGCGGCCGTCGATGCGCGCGCCCAGCAGCTCGAGGTCGGCGGAGGTGGCGAACTCCCCCGCGATCTGCACGGTCCGCATCGCGGTCGCGCACAGCGCGCGGGCTCGCACATCGTCGCCGCGTGCCTCCGCCACGAGCGCCAGGGTTCTCCGCACGAACGGGAGCGAGTCGACGTTCGACTCGGCCAGCAGGTCCTCGAGCTCCGCCTCCGCCTCGTCGAGCTGCCCGACGGCGAGCAGCAGCAGCGGCCGGTTGCCGCGCACGACCGCCACGTTCAGGTCGTCGCCCTCTTCTCGCGCGATCGTCAGCGCGACGCCGTACCGGTCCCGCGCCTCGGGGTACCGGGCGAGGATCCGGAGGGTGTCCGCATGGTTCCCGGTGGCGCGCCCTTCCACGACGCGGTCCCCCGCGGCTCGGGCGTGACCGATCGCGCGTCGATAGGACTCGAGCGCGTCGTCGAGGTGACTCATCCACCGCTGCACGTTGCCGATCTGGTTCCAGGTCCGCGCCAGCGCCGATCCGGTCGCGATCCGGCGCACCCGGTGCAGCGTGATCAGCGCCTCGTCCAGGCGGCCGAGCTTCTCGGCGCAGTGCGCCACACCGAGGGCGATCTCCGGCACGAGGTCGAGTCTTTCGCCGCGGGCCGCGAGATCGTGCAGCCGCAGCGACTCGCCCCACAGCGACCAGCGCGAGAGAGCGGGATGGGCCGCGATGGCGAGCCGCTCGACGGCGGCGTCCTGTCCATGTTCCCGCGCCGCGGCCGCGACGGCCAGCACCGTGGCGACCTCGCGGGCCGCGTAGTCGGGATCCTCGCCGATCCGCACCAGGACGGCCTCCGACGCCCTCGCCACGAAGCCGCGCCGCGAAGAGGAGGGCCGGAGCGAGCGCGATCGCTCGGCCGCGAAGGCCAACACCGTGGCGTGCATGTGCACGTGTCCGGCCTGCCGCTCGACGAGGTGCCGGGCATGGAGTCGCGCGAGGTCCGCGGCGGCGTCGGGGCCACCGGCGGCGATGAGCACGTCCTCGTCGATGCCGCTGTCGAGCAGGGCGGCGTCGGCGAGCAGGTCGGCCTCCGCGTGGGACAGCGAGCGGGTGGCCGCCTCGAGGACCGGACGGATGCGGGCATCGCGGGGCTCATGCTCGAAGCGCGAGGCGAGGTCCTGGAACGACCACCCCTCGTGCTCCCTGACGATTCCGGCCAGCATCACGAGATCGAGCGGGAGGCCCCCGCCCACCGCGACGATCCGCCGGAGCGCGTCGGCGCGGATCTCGCCCTCGGCGCCGCGGGGGCTCTCCGAGTCGCCCGCCGACAGCAGGCTCGCGAGCAGCCGGCGCGCGTCGTCCTCGGCCATCGGCGGCACGAGGACCCGTGCGAGGCGAAGGTCGCTCGGGCGGATGCGCTCCTCCAGTCCTCCCAGGTCCCCCCGCGACGTCACGAGGAATCGCACCCCGGGGACGAGGAGCGCGGAGAGCCGTCGCGCATCGGCGGCGTCCTCCAGGATCACCGTCGTGCCCCGCGCGGCCGTCTGCAGCCTCTCGCGGAGCCGCGGCAGCTCATACGGCAGTGAGCGCAGGCCGAGCGCCCCCAGCATGCGGCGCAGGATGTCGATCGGGTCGGCGTGCGGACGCTCGGGCTCCGACTCGCGCAGCTGCACGGTGAGCACGGGCTCCGATCCGGCCGCCGCCGCTGCCACGGTGCTCTTGCCCGCCCCCGGGAGCCCGGTCAGGACCAGCACGTCGGCATCCGGCAGGACGGCGAGCAGATCCTCCCTGCCGATCGCGGCGCCCGGGGCATCGCGGACGGCGAGCGTCACCTCGATGTGGACGCCGGACCTCTCCCCGTTGAGCATGCGCGCGGTCTCGCGCCACCGCTCCCCTGCATCGGGTGTGCCGCCGAGGACCAGCACGATGTCCCCGACGAGCCGATCGTCCACGCGCCGGCGCCCGGGACGGAAGCAGTCGTAGACCGTCACCTTGGGCGGCTCCGCGCCATCGCGCACCCGACCGATGCGTCGGGCGATCTCCGCATACGACGGCGAGCCCGCGTCCGCCCGCAGCCGTCCGAGCCCGATGCAGAGCTCATCGAGGGTGCGCGGAGCGGGCATGAGTCGAGCCTATGGCAGGCCGTCGTCACCGGATGCGCCCCCACCGTTCGGACTCGTTCGGACTCGTTCGGACTCCGACGACGACGTGTCCGCCCCTCCTAGGCTCGCTCGACGGAGAGGCCGTCCGTCTCTCGGACAAGGAGACGCACACCCCCATGACCTCCCGTGCAGAGATCGCCGCCAAGCTCGACGACTTCGCCTTCCAGAAGGTGAACTTCGGCGGATTCCTCATGAACAAGCGAGCCAAGAACTCGCACGCCCTGTGGACCCGCTCTTCGGACAAGGGCGTCACCGAGCTGACGATCCTCACGACCCGGGACTTCGGCGAGGGCAACGTCTACGACGTCGCGGCGTTCACCGTCGACGGCACCGTGCCCGCCGACGCCGTCGACGAGCTCCGACGGGAAGCCGAGAGTCTCGCCGACCGGATCAACCTGCGTGCGCACGGCTACGTCTACACGTGCCTGGAGCCCTGGGACGGCGGCGGCACCATCTGGATCTCGAAGAAGCCGGAGTTCCGCGCGCTGAGCCGTCCCGAGCAGGGCATCCACGTCATCCCGATCCAGCGGCTCACCAGCACGGGCGAGCCCCGCTGGCTGGCCTGGGCGCGGGACAGCGGTCAGCTGAACATCGCGATCGTGTACAAGCCCTGACGTGACGATCTCCCCTTCGGGTGATGCCGTCGCGCGCCGCGAACCTGCGCGGGACGGCATGCTCGTCGTCGGCGCGTCCGCCGCCTATCTGGTCGTGGCGGCCGCCGTGGCGTTCTACCTGCTGCCGGTCGGGTTCGGACTGCACGGCACCGCGCTCGTGCTCGCGCAACTGGGCACGATGCTCGCGGGAGCCGCGCTCGTCGCCTACGCCGCGCTGACGATCCGCCGTCATCGGCGGCGACGCGAGATCCTCGCCGGCATCGCCGCCGCACTCGGATGGCGATATCGCGCGGACGTCGGCGACCGGGTGTGGGGCGGCTCCATCGACGAGCAGATCGACCGCGGGAGCCGGACGGCACAGGACCACCTCGACGCGCGGGACACCGATCTCCCCTTCGACAGCGTCGAGCGCGCCTTCGTGGTCGGGGACCGCGAAGGCGCGACCACGCACACCGTCCGCGCCGTCCGCATCCCGCTCCCCTCCGAGGCGCCCCGGATCACGCTCCGCTCACGGCGCGGCGCGGGTGCTCTCAGCGTTCTCCCCCGGCGGCCGACCGGGCGCTCGCAGTTGCGCCTGGAAGGCGACTTCAGCGACGTGTTCGAGGTGTCCGTGCCCGCGGGCTATGAGACGGATGCGCTCTACGTGCTCACCCCCGACCTGATGGCGATCATCCTGGACGAGAGCGCGGACCTCGATCTGGAGATCGTGGACAGCACCCTGCACGTCTACTTCCCCGCCGTCGACCTCACGGACGAGAGCGAGCTGCGCCGGTTCCTCACCGTGATCGCCGCACTCCATGACCGGTTCGGGCGCCGCACGCTCCTGTATCGCGACGAGGCCGCGGAACCTGTCGGTGCCGATGTCCTCCGCCGCGACGGCGACGCGCTCAGCGAGCGTGCGAGGACCGTGGACACGCGCGTGCGCTGGTGGCCCGTGGTCGCCGCCGTCGCGACGCCGCTCGTCCCGATGCTCATCGCCCTCGTCTGGCTGCAGCTCGCCGGCTGACCTTCCTCGAGATCTCCGGGCCGCCCAGCAGGCGGCGGATGGCCGTCTCCGGTGACACCGACAGGTCGAGCGTGCGGCCGCGGGCGTACTGGCTGAAGACCCGTGGATCGATGTAGCTCCCGCGCGCGACGGCGGTGGTGTTGCCCAGAGCGGTCGCGGCGGCCTGCACCGCGAGGCGCTCGGCCCGACTGCGCTCGCTCCGGCGGTCGAGCTCCCCGATCCGGGCGAGCGCGTCGGCGGCGAGGATGGTGCCGTGCAGGGTGCGGAAGTCCTTCGCGGTGAAGGACGCCCCGGTCACCTCCCGCAGATACGCGTTGACCTCCGCCGGAGTGATGCGTACGCGCCGGCGTCCGCGACGATGCGCCAGGAGGAAGGCACCCGACTTCCCGGCGGCTAAGTCCGTCAGCGCATCGGCGAGCGACTCGTCCGTGATCTCGATCGACGCGGTGCGCCCGCTCTTGGCGGGGAACGAGAGCGCCACCTCGCTCCCCGAGACGCGCACATCGCGTCGCCGCAACGTCGTGAGCCCGCGGCTGCCGTGGCGCACGAGGTACCGCTCCGAGCCGATCCGCAGCGCGGCGTCGTCGAGGAGTCGGAACGCGATGGCCAGGGCGCGCTCCTTCGTCTGCCCGTCCTCCTTGAGCGCCCGGGTGACCTGCGCTCGGGCGCTGGGGAGTGCGGCCGCGAGGTCGAGGGCGCGCACGAACTTGCGGCGGTCGCGGGTGACCCGCCACAGCGGGTGGTACAGGTACTGCTTGCGCCCGGCGCCGTCGACGCCCACGGCCTGGATGTGCGCGAGCGGATCGGCGGCGATCCAGACGTGCTGCCAGGCGGGCGGGATCACGAGGTCGTGGATCCGCTCGCGGTCGACCTCCGGCGCGGTCTCCCCCGCCGCATCCACGTAGCGGAATCCCGACCCGGAGCGCACACGCCGGAAGCCGGGATCCTCCCCCGGTACGACGCGGATCAGTCTCGCCATCAATGCCCCTCTCGATTCGTCTCCGTCGAGGATGCCGAGCCGTGGCGGACAGGGGAAGGGAGTGGCGCACGGCGCCCTGCCGTGCTATCCGTCCGCCGCGCGAGGGGCCGCGAACGTCTTCCGCATGTGGTCGCTCGTGAGGAAGTCCGCGATGCCGATCATGATGAGGCTGAACACGATCTGCTCCGACACCATCCACAGCGGGTAGAGGCCGGGGATGGCAGCCATCACGAGCGTGATGACGGGGAAGATCTGCGCGAACAGACGCAGCCGCTGATAGGCCCAGCGCCATCCGCGCCGCGCCCTCCAGGCGAAGTAGAACAGCGTGGCCGTCATCGCGAGCACCACCAGGGTCCGCATCCACACCGCGAACGACACGGACTCCCCGTCCACCGCGAGGGCCAGCGCGACCACGACGGCGCCGACGCCGATCACGAGCTCGGCGACGAGGAGCCAGAGGATCCAGGTGAACGCGCGCACGGTCTTGGGGTGCGTGCGGTCGGCCTCGCTGATCGCGACACCCGCCTGCCGCCCGCCCGCGATCCGGTCGAGCCGGAGGAACAGAGACTCCAGAGCCATGCTCGGAGCCTATTGCGTCCGCACGCCGCCGACCTCGTCCATTCGATGGATGCCGGGCCCACCGTCGATCACTCGGCGCTCTCCGGCAGGCCCACCTTCGCCTTCGCCCAGGAACGGCCCCGGGTGTCCTTGAGGATGTCGTACTCCACGTCGACATGCGGCTCGATCGCGCTGTACTTGTCGTTGGGCGCGCCGATCACGAGCTGGAAGCCGAGCCCTCGCCAGGCGCCGATCGCCCGCTTGGTGAAGTGCGCGTCCGCCTTGATCAGCGCCTCGTCCATGAACACCGGCGCGTACCGCGGCCGCGGCGCCCCCGCGTCACCGAGCTGATAGCGCAGTGCAGCGCCCACGATGAACGCGACGAGCTCCTGCGACTCGCCTCCGGATTTCTCGCCGATGTGGTCGTAGAGCGCGACGTGCGCCCGCGTGGAGGCATGGATGCGCTCCGCGCTCACGCGCACGTGGTTGCGCACGTCGATGAGCTCGGCGAAGTCGGGGGCCGTGCGGCGCATCCGCGCGATGAGGCGACCCATCTTGCGATAGACGGTCTCCCGTTCGGCATCCGTCGACGCGGCCTCGATGAGTCCGCGGACCTCTCGGAGCTCTCGGCGGAACCGCTTGCGGGCCTCCGTCTGGTTCTCGCGAGGGGTGATCTGCAGACGGTGGTCGTCGTCGTAGAAGGGCAGCTCCTCCATGATCCGGTTGATGGGGTCGATCCGGTCCTTGATCTCGCGCAACGAGCGGCTGAGCGTCGAGTCGAGGCTCGTGAGGTCGTTCCCCGAGAGCTTGAGGAGGCTGTCGCGCCACTCGATCTCCAGCTCGTGGAGGCCGTTGGTCTGCAGCGCCTCGAGGATGCTCTCGAACTCCCCCACCGAGGCATCCGGATCCGGAAGGATCGTGAGGTTGTCCCAGCGCTCGAGGAATCCCGTCATGAGTCGGCGCATGCTCTCGCGCTGCACCTCATGCGCCTCGGCGGCCTCCCGGCGGTCCTCCAGCAGGCGCTGCGCGGCGGTCCGCAGGGCGGTGTCGAGGTGCGCGAGCCGCTGGGCCGCCGTCCGGTCGTCCCCGGCATCGGTGTCCAGGAAACGGCCGTCGAGGAAGGACGTGTGTCCCTCCGCCAGCACGACACCGGCCTCTGTGGCCGAGTCGATCACGCGCTGACAGGCGTCGACGTCGTCGGTCACCTGCCCCCAGCGCTCCTGCACCTGCGTGAGCTCGTTGTCCAGCCGTGCGGCCTCGTCGCGCAGGCGGCCGGCCCGCGACCGGAGGTCTTCGGCCTGCCGCTTGAGCTGCGCGATCTCCGGACTGGCGGTCGTGACCTCGGCTTCCACGGCGAGCCAGCGCTCGCGCTCCGCCTCCACCGCGGCGACGTCCACCCGCTCCCAGGTGAGGTCCTCGATCTTCGCGTAGGCCGTCGATTTCGCCTCGATGCGGTCGAGCGTCGCCTCGGCGTCGCGAGCAGCCGAGGCGGATTCCTCGTAGCGGTCGGCCAGCCGCTGCAGCTCCTCGTCGATCTCGCGGAGTCGACGGTCGTTGGTGAAGCCCAGGACGTTGGCGCGGCCCTGGCCGCCGTGGGCGCCCCGGCTCCCCTGCGAGATCTGACCGCTGATCGTGAGGGCCTTCTGGTGATCGCCGAGCTGCGACGAGGAGTCCACGCAGACGTAGCCGAAGCGGTCCTGCAGACGCTGCTGAAGCCAGCCTGCGAAGGGGGTCGGCAGGTGGTCGAGCCGGCCGGGAAGTGTCTTCGGGTCGGCGTTGCGGACCTCGGGGAGCCCGACGTGGACGCCCTCGTAGTTCAACCGCTCCGGGGTGCGGACCGTGTTGATCGCCGCGCGGAAGGCCGGCAGCTGCTCGGCGTCGATCAGCAGCGTCCGCGCGAAGCCCCCGAGAGCGAGGTTGAACGCCTCGCGCCACGGCTCGAACTCCGTCCGCAGCTCGATGAGCTCGCCCACGAACGGCAGATCGGATGGCGCGAGGCCGGCCGCCTCCGCGAGCAGGGCGCGGGATTCGTCGAGGTGGGCGGGGATGCTGCCGCGCGTGCGGCTCGTGCGCTCGCGCTCGTCGCGGAGACGCGCGATCTCCTTCTCGAGCGTCCGGCGCGCCGTCTCCGCGTCCGCGAAGGCGGCACGCGCGTCGCGGATGTCGCCCTTCGGCGCGGTGCCGCGGCCGCCGGAGACGAGCGCGTCGAACTGCGCGGCCGACTCCACCTGCACCCCGAGCTCGCCGACGATCGCGTCGAATTTCGCCCGCTCCCGTCGCACCTCCTCCACGCGGCGCTCGGCGACGCGCAGCTCGCGCTGCGCCGTCTCCAGGCGGTCTCCACCGGACTGCCGGAGCACGTCGAGGAGCCCCTCGCGCTCGACGTCGGCCGCGTCGACGAGCGCACGCTTCTCGCGCACGGCGAGGCTCAGCGCACGGGTCTTCTCGCCCAGTTCGAGCTCGACCTCGCGGAGCAGATCCAGACGCCGCTGCGCATTCCACAAGGCGGCGAGAGAGGACGGATCGGCGAACACCCCCACCTCGTCGATCACGCGCACGCGCTCGGCGGCCGCGGCGATGCGATCCTTGATCCCGCGGATCGGCTCGAGCGCACCCACCTGCTGCTTCGCGGTGAGCATCCGGGTCCGGGTGCTCTCCAGCTCGTCGAAGTGCGCCACGACGGCATCCGCGGTGGCCATGGTCTCGGGTTCCTCGAGCACGAGCTTCTTGTAGAGGTCGTCCACCGTGGTGATCTGCTGACCGGCCTGGATCCTCGCCAGCAGGCTCATCGCCTTCGCCCCGGACCCTGCGGCGCCGATGCCGAGGACGGCCTGCAGTCGTGCGGAGAACTCGCGGTCCGTCGCCAGCGTCTCCAGCCCTGCCGCGCGCACCGATGCGTCGGAGAGCCGCTGCGCCGCCGCCTGCTCCAGGCGGGTCAGCTCGAACGCCCCGTTGACGGTCGCCCGCACGCGGGTGGTGTCCTCCAGGGTGCGGGCATCCGCCGGGATGTACCACGCGCGCACGGCGGTGAACCGCGACCCGTCATGGTCGAGCCATGTCGTCGCGATCGCACTCCACGTGTCCTCGCCGTCGCCGCGGAGGACACGGAGCTTCGTGCCGTCCTCGGTGCGCGACTCATCGATCTTCCCGCGCCCGTAGGAGAGGATGTTCCGCTGCTCGTCGCCGCGCGGACGACCGGTCACCCCGCCGTTCGAGGCGCCGTTGAACGGCGTCGTGTGGGGCATCATCAGGGCGATGTAGGCGTCCATCAGCGTCGACTTCCCGGAACCCGAGCCGCCGCAGAGCAGGGTCGCGTTCGGCGAGAAGCGCACGCGATGAGGGCCGCCGTCGTAGCCGCCCCAGTTGATCAGCTGCAGCTCCTCCGCGACCCACTGCTGTCCCCGTGAGCCCGAGGGGATGAGCCCGAAGAGCGTGTCGACCATGGTCATCGTTCCACCACTTCCTGCGAACGCAGCCAATCGCGCAGCTCCTTGAGCGTCTCCGCGCTGAGGACGACCTCGACGAGCGCGCTGATCCGGTAGCGGCCGCTGGTCTCCTCCTGGATGATGCCCTCCC
>Ga0160430_100352_pt1 | contig 29148 bp, 31 predicted proteins | sample HID1971I_E0MG_FD_108274 | JGI IMG/M metagenome (GOLD analysis project Ga0160430, IMG submission 108274) | Enriched millipede-associated microbial communities from UW Madison campus, WI, USA - HID1971I_E0 MG | ecosystem: Host-associated > Arthropoda: Insects > Digestive system > Unclassified ...
AGCAGCAGGAGCTCGGTCACGCCTGACACCTTCGTCTGTGAAGGGAGAAGCCCTCGTTGCCTTGGCAGCGGGGGCTTCTCCCTTCACAACCGAGAGAAGGATCACGTTTTGCTTCAACGTCCTGCCACCCGTACGCTCGTTCGTAACATGTTACACATGAGGAGCCAAGGAGGATGCCGATGTCGATCAGAGGCTGGACCACGAAACTCGCGCTCAGCGGGGTGGCTCGCGGCGTCATCCGGGGCGGATCAGTGGTGCGGAACATGCGGCCGCGTCGCACGCTTGTTCGGCTGATGGCGGCCTCGGCCTGTGCGTTGGCCGTCACTCTCGTCTCGGCCTGCACTCCGGAGTCAGGCGAATCACTCACCGACGCCGACAGTTCATGGCCGGCCACTCCCAGGCCCGCCCCGTCGTCCCTCGACGAGCGCGATGGGGACGTCGGTCCGCAGCGAAATCGCGAGCTCTGGGTGCTCCCACTCGATGAGTATTCGGAAGCGGACGGCAGGATCGACAACTATGCCGAACAGTTGCTGGTCCGGCCGTGCCTGGCTGCAGCGGGATACGAATGGCCTGTGCCCTGGCAGGACGTGAGTGATCCACTCCCTGAGACCCTGAGCACGAGCGGGCGAAGGCTCTTCGATGAGCGGATCGCACGAGAGTGGGGATATCGGAATGCGTCTCGCGACAGTGCAAGCGTTCGCGCATGGGCCGCATTCCAATCGCAGACGAGCGCGCTGAACCGAGACGCTGGTTTCAACACCGCGATGTCCGCCTGCATGACCACCGTCCGCGAGGACCGGCCTCTCCTCCTGGACGAGCAGCACTTCGCTCATGGTCTCGTCGTCCGTTCGGCGCAGGAGGCAGCGAGCGCCCCGGATGTGGTGGCTGCGGCTGCGCGTTGGCACGAGTGCATGCTCCCGCTGGGAATCCCGTCTCTCCCCGACTCCCCGCAGGAGATGCCCACGCAACAACTCACAGACCTATTCGGCCTGCCGCAGGGGATCGACCAGACGTCCGCAGACGAAGGCTCGAAGCCGACCGCTGAGGAAGTCGCCGTCGCCGTCGCCGACGCCACATGCATGGAGTCCAGCGGCTACTCCGAGGCGCTGTACGACGCGGAGTGGGCACTCCAGGAAGAGCTGATCTCGGAGAATCGTCCCACCCTGGACCGCAACCGAGCCGCCTTGGAAGCGCGGCACCGCGAGACCCTCAGCCTGATCGCTGAGAATGCGCCTCCCGCTCCATGACCGGCTGCGGGCCAGCGATGCGGACGGCACGTTCGGCCCGAGCAATCGCCGATCTCGACACCGAGGCCGGGAGCATCGTCGCAGGGAATCGAGCTCGCGAGACCCCGACTTCACGTCGAAACCCCCTGCTGCAGATGTCTGCAGCAGGGGGTTTCGGCGTGTACCCGGGGTGTCGGGCGTTACTTCTTGCCCTGGGCCGCGACGGCGGCGGCTCCGGCGGCGGCAGCCTCGGGGTCGAGGTAGCGGCCGGGACCGGTCGGGACGTTGTTCTCGTCGAGCTCGTAGACGAGCGGGATGCCGGTCGGGATGTTCAGCTCGGCGATGTCATCGTCGCTGATGCCCTCGAGGTGCTTCACGAGTCCACGCAGCGAGTTGCCGTGCGCCGTGACGAGCACCGTCTTGCCGGCCTCGAGGTCGGGGACGATCGCGCTCTCCCAGTACGGCAGCAGGCGGTCGATGACGAGCTTGAGCGACTCGGTGCGCGGCACCTCGCCGTCGATGCCCGCGTAGCGGACGTCATTGACCTGGCTGAACTCGCTCTCGTCGTCGAGCACGGGCGGCGGCACGTCGAACGAGCGGCGCCACAGCTGGAACTGCTCAGGACCGAACTCCTCGAGCGTCTGCGCCTTGTCCTTGCCCTGGAGCGCACCGTAGTGACGCTCGTTGAGGCGCCAGGAGCGGGTCACGGGGATCCACAGGCGGTCGGCGGCGTCGAGCGCGATGTTCGCCGTCTGGATCGCACGGCTCAGCAGCGAGGTGTGCAGCACATCGGGCAGGATGCCGGACTCGGCGAGCATCTCGCCGCCGCGGCGGGCCTCCTTCTCGCCCTGCTCGTTGAGGCGGACGTCCACCCAGCCGGTGAAGAGGTTCAGTTCGTTCCACTCGCTTCGGCCGTGGCGGAGCAGGATGAGGGTACGCGTCGCAGTCATGGGGCCAGTTTATCCGCGCACGGCCGGGAGCCGAGTCGGATCCTGGGAGGATGGAGACATGGCGTCATCTCCCCTCGGTCGGCCGACCCGCGGCACCACGGGGACGAACCGGCTACGGCGCAACGACCGCTGGATCGCGGCGAGCGACGCGCTGCGCCGCGCATCCGATCCGCTGGTCGTCGACCTCGGCTACGGCGCGAGCGGCGTCACGGCGTTCGAGCTCGCCACGCGCCTGGTCCGCGTGCGCGACGACGTCGAGGTGCGCGGACTCGAGATCGACCCCGCCCGTGTGGCGACGGCCGACGCGCAGCTGGGCGAGGTGCGCGCGGGACGCACGCCCTTCGCCCGCGACCTGCCCGTGTCCTTCGCCCGCGGCGGCTTCGAGGTGCCACTGCCCGATGGGCGCAGGGCCGCAGTGATCCGCGCCATGAACGTGTTGCGTCAGTACGACGAGCGGGACGTGCCCGACGCCTGGTCCCGGATGGCCTCGCGCCTCGCTCCCGGAGGACTGCTGTTCGAGGGCACCTGCGACGAGATCGGTCGCGTCTCGAGCTGGATCGACGTCGACGCGCAGGCGGCGCCGCTGCGCTTCACGATCTCCCTCCGACTCGCCGACCTGGAGCGGCCGAGCATCGTCGCGGAGCGTCTGCCCAAGGCGCTGATCCACCGCAACGTCCCCGGTGAGCGCATCCACGCTCTGCTCATCGAACTCGACCGCGAGTGGGATCGGGCGGCGCCGCTGTCGACGTTCGGCGCCACGCAACGCTTCCTGGCGGCTGTGACCGCGCTGCGCGATCAAGGCTGGCCGGTGGTCGGCGGGCGCACCCGCTGGCGGCTGGGCGAGCTCACGCTGCCCTGGGCCGCCGTCGCTCCCCGCTCCGACTGAGTCTCAGCTCGCGGCGCCGGCGTCGCGCGGGTCCGGCGCGGACGGGCGCCGGGACAGCCGCGTGAGACGCGGGATGTCCGCCACGGCACCGGCGTCAGCCGGCACGATGACCTGCTGGGACGCCGCGATGTCGATGCCGTCAGCGCGCACCACGAGATCGCCGACGGGTGCACGGCGCGCGAGGATGGCGAGCGCGATCGGACCGTCTTCGTGATGACGCGCCACCGAGGTGACGTGACCGATCTCGTCATCGCCCGCGAACACCGGCGCACCGACCTCCGGGAGGACCGCATCGCTGCCGTCGAGGTGGAGGGCGGCGAGGCGACGCGGCGGGTGCCCGAGGTTGTGCACCTTGGCGACTGTCTCCTGCCCGCGGTAGCAGCCCTTGTTCAGATGCACGGCGCTGCGGATCCAGTCGGACTCGTGCGGCAGCGAACGGTCATCGACCTCGGTCGCCCAGCGCGGGCGCCAAGCCGCGACGCGCAGCGCCTCGGCGGCGAGGAGACCCGCGAGCGCATCACGGTCGAGCGTCGTGACGAGCGCATCCGCTCCCTCGTCCGTCAGGATCGCGATCCGCCAGGCGAAGTCGGCGGCGGGATGCTCGGCGACCTCGGCGTACTGGTGTCCTCCGGCGCTGATCCGCTGCCAAGGGTCGGCCCAGACGAGGGGTATCCCCTGGGGCGCGAATGCCGCGGCGGCGGCGGCCGATGCGACGGCTCCACCGTCGATGTAGCCGACCAACGCGAGGTCGGACCGGAGCTCGACCGCGGCCTGGGTGCGGAACTTCATGCGGGTCAGCCACCCGGCGAGCGCCTCGGCGTCACCGGCATCGGCGATGAGCCAGGTCGACGCACCGTCGTCCAGGACACCGGCCGCGTGCTCGACGCGGCCCTGCGGGTCGAGCACCAGAAGCTCGGTGCTCTCCCCCGGCGCGAGACGGCCGACCGACTGCGAGGTGATCGAGTCGAGCCAGCTCAGCCGCTCCGGTCCGGCGACCTCGATCACGGCGCGGTCGCCGAGGGGAACGAGAGCCGCGCCGTCGGCGAGACGCCGCTGCTCGCGGAAGGCATCGCCGAAATGCGCGATCAGGTCGCCGTCCGCGACGGCGCCGTCGATCTGGCGGAAGCCGCTCATGTCAGACCTTCGCCAGGCGCGCCGACGCGTGCGAGCGCAGCGGGGTGCCGAGCGCGGCGATGTCCCATGCCCACAGCAGGTGACCGTCGACGAGGCCGTACATGCGCGACGACGCCGTGTGCACCTTCGCACCCGCACTGCGCACGACCGCATCCGACGCGATGTCGATGCGGGGACCGTTGATCTCGCCGATGTAGAGCTCGAGCGCGCCGTCGGCGTGGGCGACCGACACCTCGATCGGGAAGCCGCCGCTCGGTGCGCGCAACTCTTCGACGTCGTCGACGGTGCGAATGACCGCGGGCGCCGTCGGCGGAAGCAGCGCGGGACCGGCATCCGCCTCGGTCGCCGGACGGGCGAGGCGCCAGAAGCCGGTCTCGGCGAGCAGCGCTGCCGCCGGGGCTCCGTCTTCGGTCAGGAAGGTCGCCGTGCCCGAGTAGTTGAGGAACGGGCCGCCGTCATGACTGAAGCTGACCCGATGGGTGAACTCGCCCTGCAGGCGCTCCTCACCGACGGGATAGTCGATGACGCCGGTGCCCTCCCACACGCCGATCAGCCACGAGAGCGGGGCGAGATCGGCCGGGAGGTCGGTGGGCAGCTCGATCACGATCGCGTCAGCGCTGGCCGCGGAAGAGGTTGCGCAGCACCACTGCCGAGACGAAGACGATAGCGAGGCTCGCGAGGCCCAGCAGGCCGATGAAGAAGATTTCGAGCGCCATGATGTCCATGTGCTCCACCTTACCGCGCCACGCCCGGGGTGAGGAGAGTCAGGAGGGGATCAGGGCCGCGAGGCCGAATCCGACCGAGATGAGCCCCATCAGCAGCAGGGCGCCGGTGACGCTGCTCGCCACCCGGAAGATGAATCCCTGCGTGCGGCCGTACCAGAGCTGCACCGCGAACGACAGCAGCACGACGCCGCCGAAGCCCACGAGCATCCAGGGGACGCGCCACTCCTCCGGGACGAAGATGCCGATCGCGACGGTCGCGACGAACGCCGTCGCCCACACGACGACCACACCGACGGATGCGTTGCGCGGTGCGAGTGCTGGTTCCGTCATGACACCATTGTTGCGCATCCGCTCCCGGTATCATGGCGGCACGACGTCGATCCGCGTCGGTGAGGAGTGCGCGTGGCCCTGGTCCTGGTTCTGACCAACGCTCCGCTCTCGGAGCAGGTCCTACCCGCCCTGGAGCTGTTGAGCCATCGTGCGCGCCAGATCCCGGCCGAGCCGTCGCAGCTGGTGAACGCCCCGGAGTACGACGTCGTGATCGTCGACGGCCGTCACGATCTGGTCGCCGCGAAGTCCCTCTGTCGCCTGCTGCGGGCCACCGGTCAGGACGCGCCGCTGCTGCTGGTGGTCACCGAGGGCGGCATGAGCGCCCTCTCCGGCGACTGGGGCATCGACGACGTGCTGCTCGTCACCGCGGGCCCCGCCGAGATCGACGCCCGCCTCCGTCTCGCGCTGGCCAGGCGCGACGAGGTCGCCGAGCCCGCGCGCGTGCAGGCGTCCGGCGTCACGATCGACGAGCAGTCCTACTCCGCGAAGCTCCGCGGCAGACCGCTGGACCTCACCTACAAGGAGTTCCAGCTGCTGCACTTCCTGGCCACCCACCCGTCCCGCGTGTTCACCCGCGAGCAGCTGCTCAGCGAGGTCTGGGGCTACGACTACTTCGGCGGCACCCGCACGGTCGACGTGCACGTGCGACGGCTCAGGGCGAAGCTCGGCGACCAGGAGCAGATCATCGGCACGGTGCGCAACGTCGGCTATCGGTTCAACGTCAACGAGGACGACAACCTCGTCGCGGCCGGCTGAGGAACGACTCCGTTCACACGCGCGTCACCTCTCGGTGCTTAGATGTACCCCATGATCGATCCCGCACTCGCCGACGCCGGCCTCGGTGACGCCGAAGACGACGACTTCGACGCCATCGAGTCGCCCGACTCCCAGCTCCCGGACCACCGCTACCTGGATCGGGAGCTGAGCTGGCTCGCGTTCAACCAGCGCGTGCTCGAGCTCGCCGAGGATCCGTCGCTGCCCGAGCTCGAACGGGCGAACTTCCTGGCGATCTTCGCCAGCAACCTCGACGAGTTCTTCATGGTCCGCGTCGCCGGACTCAAGCGCCGCATCATGACCGGCCTCGCCGTGCCGACGAACATCGGCCGCTCGCCCGTCGACGCACTGGCCGACATCTCCCGCGAGGCCCACGCCCTGCAACTGCGCCACGCGGAGGCCTGGACCTCGCTCGTGCGCCCGGCCCTGGCCGACTCCGGCATCGAGATCACCGATTGGTCCGAGCTGACCGACGACGAGCGCTCCGCGCTGTCCGAGTACTTCCAGCTCCAGGTCTTCCCGGTGCTGATGCCGCTCGCGGTGGACCCGGCCCATCCGTTCCCGTACATCTCCGGTCTGTCGCTGAACCTCGCGATCCGCATCCGCAACGCCCGCACGGGTCGCCAGGAGTTCGCGCGCCTCAAGGTGCCGCCCATGCTCCCCCGTTTCGTGGAGGTGCCCGGTGGCGGCGAGATCAAGCGCTTCCTGCGCCTGGAGGAGCTGATCGCCAACCACCTCGGCGACCTGTTCCCGGGCATGGAGGTGCTCGACCACCACGCCTTCCGCCTCACCCGCAACGAGGACGTGGAGATCGAGGAGGACGAGAGCGAGAACCTCATCCAGGCGCTGGAGGCGGAGCTGCTGCGCCGCCGCTTCGGCCCGCCGATCCGTCTCGAGATCACGGACGACATGGACGAGGTCACGATGGACCTGCTGGTCCGGGAGCTCGACATCACCGACCTGGAGGTCTACCGCCTCCCCGGCCCGCTCGACCTGCGCGGGCTGTTCGACCTCTCCCGCATCGACCGCCCGGATCTGCGCTACCCGCCGCACCTCCCCACCACGGCCGTGGCCTTCCAGCCCGCGGGTTCGAGCAACCGCGCCGACATCTTCAAGGCGATCCGCAAGTCCGACGTCCTCGTGCACCACCCGTACGAGTCGTTCACGACCAGCGTGCAGGCGTTCCTCGAGCAGGCGGCCCGCGACCCGCACGTGCTCGCCATCAAGCAGACCCTGTACCGCACCTCGGGCGACAGCCCCGTCGTGCAGGCGCTGATCGACGCGGCGGAGGCGGGGAAGCAGGTGCTCGCGCTGGTCGAGGTGAAGGCCCGGTTCGACGAGGCCAACAACATCGTCTGGGCCCGCAAGCTCGAGAAGGCCGGCGTGCACGTCGTGTACGGCCTCGTCGGCCTGAAGACGCACTGCAAGCTCGCCCTCGTGATCCGCGAGGAAGAGGGGACGCTGCGCCACTACTCGCACGTCGGCACCGGAAACTACAACCCGAAGACCAGCCGCATCTACGAGGACTTCGGACTGTTCACCGCCGACGCGCAGGTCGGCAAGGACCTCACGCGGCTCTTCAACGAGCTCAGCGGCTACGCGATCGAGAAGAAGTTCAAGCGCCTGCTCGTGGCTCCGCTCCACCTGCGGAAGGGGCTCGTCCGCCAGATCGACGCCGAGCGACGGAACGCCGAGGCCGGGATCCCCGCGCACATCCGCATCAAGGTGAACTCGATGGTCGACGAGGAGATCATCGACGCGCTCTACCGTGCGAGCGCCGCCGGGGTGAAGGTCGACGTCTGGGTGCGCGGCATCTGCAGCCTGCGCACCGACCTCGAGGGCATCAGCGACAACATCACGGTGCGCAGCATCCTCGGCCGCTACCTCGAGCACTCGCGGATCTTCACGTTCGAGAACGCCGGAGACCCGCAGGTGTACATCGGCAGCGCCGACATGATGCACCGCAACCTCGACCGTCGCGTGGAGGCGCTGGTGCGGGTCACCGATCCCGCCCACCTCAAGGAGCTGCAGGCGTTCTTCGACCTCGCGATGGACGACGGGACCTCGTCCTGGCATCTCGGCGCCGGCGGCGTCTGGGAGCGCCACGCCGTGAGCACCGACGGCAAGCCGCTGATCGACCTGCAGGATAAGACCATGGGGTTGATCCAGCGGCGACGTCGCGCACGGGCGGTTCGATGACCGGGCGGCAGCTGCAGCTCCCGCCCGACACGGCCACGCGGCCGAAGTGGGCGGACAAGGCCGTGTACGCGGCCGGGGCCGTGGTGTGGCGCATCGTCGAGGGCAAGCTGCGGATCCTGCTGATCCACCGCACCAAGTACCGCGACATCACGCTGCCCAAGGGCAAGGTCGACCCGGGCGAGATGCTCGCCGAGACCGCCGTGCGCGAGGTCCACGAAGAGACCGGCATCCGCGTCTCGCTCGGAGTTCCGGTCGGCGTCAGCAGGTATCACCTCGCCTCCCAGAAGCAGAAGGTGGTCCACTACTGGGCCGCGGAGGCGACCGATGACGCGATCCGCGAATCGACCTTCGTGCCGAATCGGGAGATCGCGGCACTGGAGTGGGTCAGCGTCAAGAAGGCTCGCTCGCGTCTCAGCTACCCCGTCGACCTGGAGATCCTCGACTTCTTCTCCAACCTCGTCGACGACGGCGTGCTCCGCACCTTCCCCGTGATCGCGCTGCGGCACGCGAAGGCCATGTCCCGCTCGGACTGGGACCTGTCGGACGCCGCACGACCGCTGACCGACCGCGGCCGCAAGCAGGCGAAATCCATCGTCGGCCCGCTGCGCGCGTTCGGCGTGCGGAAGATCGTCACCAGCGATGCCGTGCGCTGCGTCGAGACGGTCACCCCCCTCGCGAAGGCCCTCGCTCGCAAACCCGTGAAGACCGAGAAGATCAGTCAGGACGCCTGGGAGGACGGCGTCGCCGACCTGCGCAGCATCGTCGGACGACGGGTCCGTGCCGGCAAGCCGGCTGTGCTGTGCAGCCACGGACCGGTGCTCCCCGCCCTGCTGTCGGAGATCGCCCTGGCCACCGGCACCGTCCACGGCTCGTATCTCGGCAGCGCCTCGGACCTGGAGCCGGCGGCATTCTCCGTCGTGCATCTGTCGGCCACGAACCCCGGGTCGGGCATCATCGCGATCGAGACGCACATCCCCAAGGTCTGACGCACCCTGATTTCTCGCGGGCGCACCCCAGAGAGTCGCCCGTCGTTCACCTGCCGTTCACCTGCTCGGGAGAGTCTCGTTAACCGTCGCCCATAGCGTCACTGTGTGCCCTGCACCGGGCCCCACCCATCCATGATCGAAGGATCCACAGTGAAGATCTCCCGAATCGCACGAATCGGCGCCATCGGCGCCGTGGCCGCTCTCGCCCTCGCCGGCTGTGCCGCGAACGAAGGCGGCACCGGTTCCACCGAGGAGCCCACCTCCAGCGCGGCAGCCGTCAGCGGCTCCCTGGTCGGCGCAGGCGCGTCCTCGCAGCAGGTCGCCATCCAGGCGTGGACCGCCGAGTTCCAGAAGACCAACCCCGACGCCCAGGTCGAGTACGACCCGCAGGGCTCGGGTGGCGGCCGCGAGTCGTTCCAGCAGGGCGCTGTGAACTTCGCCGGCTCCGACCGCGCGTTCAAGACCGACGAGATCGCCGCGGGCGGCTTCGGTGCGTGCGTCGACGGATCCGACCTCGTCGAGATCCCGGCCTACGTCTCCCCGATCGCCATCGTCTTCTCGCTGGACGGCGTGGACGAGCTGAACCTCGACCCGACGACCATCGCGTCGATCTTCGCGGGCAAGATCACCAAGTGGAACGACCCGGCGATCGCCAAGGACAACCCCGACGCCAAGCTCCCCGACCTCGCCATCACGCCGGTGCACCGCTCCGACAAGTCGGGCACCACGGGCAACTTCACCGACTACCTCGCGCAGACCGCCGGTGACGTCTGGACCGCGGGCAGCGTCGAGGAGTGGCCGGCCGACCTCGCCGGCGAGTCCGCCGAGAAGACCTCGGGCGTCGCCAACGCCGTCAAGGGCGGACAGGGCCTCATCGGCTACATCGACTCCTCGCAGGCCGCCGACTTCTCGTCGGTCAACGTCAAGGTCGGCGACAAGTTCGTCCCGCACTCCGCCGAGGGTGCCGCCGCCACGCTCGACGCCTCGAAGATCGAGGAGGGCCGCACCGCCGGCGACCTCGCCTTCGCGATCGACCGCACCACGACCGCCGACGGCGCGTACCCCGTGCTCCTCGTCAGCTACCTCATCGGCTGCACCGAGTACGAGGACGAGAACGTCGCCGCTCTGACCAAGGCGTTCTTCACCACCGCGATCAGCGCCGAGGGCCAGGACGTCGCCGCGACCAACGCCGGCAGCGCCCCGATCTCGGACGACCTGCGCACGCAGGCCCAGGCTGCGATCGACCTCATCAAGTGAGTCAGTGACGGTCTCCGGGATGCCTCGCGGCGTCCCGGAGACCGTCTGCTCGCGTCAGACACCCGATCTCCACTGAGCAGGAAGCATCTCCCATGACAGCCACGACCTCGCCGGCGTCGACGCGCATCGTCGCGAAGAAGCGCGCCGGTGACCTCTGGTTCTCCGGCACGGCGGTCGCCGCCGGATCCATGATCATGATCACGCTGGCCGCGGTCGCGATCTTCCTCATCGTTCAGTCCATCCCCGCGTTCACGGCGACCGCCGAAGACGCCTCGCTCCTCAAGACGAACTTCTGGGACTACGTCGGCCCGCTCCTCTTCGGAACCGTGTGGGCGGCCTTCCTGGCCCTCCTCCTCGCGGTGCCGCTGTCGCTCGGCGTCGCGCTGTTCATCACGCACTACGCCCCGCGACGCCTCGCCCAGGGCCTCGGCTACATCGTCGACCTCCTGGCGGCCGTCCCCTCGGTCGTGTTCGGCCTCTGGGGCATCCTGGTCCTCGCACCCGCCGTCCAGCCGATCTACGTCTGGCTGAACACGAACGCGTCGTGGATCCCCTTCTTCGGCGGTGTCGTCTCCCCCACGGGGCGCACGATCCTCACCGCCGCCATGGTGCTCGCGGTCATGGTCGTCCCGATCATCACCGCGATCTGCCGCGAGATCTTCCTGCAGACCCCCCGCCTCCACGAAGAGGCGGCCCTCGCTCTCGGCGCCACGCGCTGGGAGATGGTGCGGATGGCCGTGCTGCCCTTCGGCCGCTCCGGCATCGTCTCCGCCTCCATGCTGGGCCTCGGCCGCGCGCTCGGTGAGACCATGGCCGTCGCCATGGTCCTCTCTGTGAGCAAGGCCGTCACGTTCGAACTGCTCACCTCCACGAACCCCTCCACGATCGCCGCGAACATCGCGCTGACGTTCCCGGAGGCGTACCAGGTCAACATCAACATCCTCATCGCGACCGGTCTGATCCTGTTCGTCGTGACGTTCGCGGTGAACGCTCTCGCACGCTGGTTCGTGAACCGCCGCAAGGAATTCTCGGGAGCGAACTGACATGACCGTTACCGCCCCCGAAACGGCTCGCACGGCGAGCGCCGCTCCCACCCAGCTGTCCCTCAGCTCCGGACACCTCCCCCGCTGGGCGCCCTGGGCGCTTCTCGGGCTGTCGCTGCTGATCGGCTTCACGCCCTTCGCGCTCGAGGCCCTCGCCAGCGGATCCGACCTCAACATCGCCGGCTCCGTGGTCCTCGGCGCCGTCATCTACCTGGTGCTCATCTACGTGATGTCGCGCATCATCGAAGGCTCACGCAAGGCCCTCGACCGCCTCATCACCGGCATCGTCACCTCGGCCTTCGCGATCGCGATGGTGCCGCTGGTCTCCGTCGCCATCACCGTGGTCGCCAACGGTGTGGCCCGCTTCGACGGGCTCTTCTTCTCCTCCTCGATGCGTGGTGTCCTGGGCGAGGGCGGCGGTGCCCTGCACGCCATCATCGGCACGCTCCTGGTCACCCTCGCCGCCGCGATCATCTCGATCCCGATCGGCCTGATGACGGCCGTCTACCTCGTCGAGTACGGCAAGGGCGGCCGCATGGCCCGCACCATCACGTTCCTCGTCGACGTCATGACCGGCATCCCCTCCATCGTCGCGGGTCTGTTCGCGTACGCCTTGTTCGCGCTCGTCTTCGGCCCGGGCGTCCGCATGGGCATCGCGGGCTCGGTGGCGCTGGCCGTGCTCATGATCCCGGTGGTCGTGCGCTCGACCGAGGAGATGCTGCGCCTCGTGCCGAACGAGCTCCGCGAGGCGTCCTACGCCCTCGGCGTGCCGAAGTGGCTCACGATCGTCAAGGTGGTCCTGCCGACCTCGATCGCCGGCATCACGACGGGTGTGATGCTCGCCATCTCCCGCGTGATCGGCGAGACGGCCCCGCTGCTCCTCACGGCCGGCTTCACCGACGCGATGAACTACAACCTCTTCAGCGGACGTATGCAGACGCTCCCGGTGTTCACGTACTCGCAGTACGCGTACCAGGGCATTCCCGCGGAGGCCTACGTGGAACGCGCGTGGGCCGCCGCCCTGACGCTCATCATCATCGTCATGCTGCTCAATCTGATCGCGCGGCTCGTCGCGAAGATCTTCGCCCCCAAGACCGGCCGCTGAGCCTCGACCCGACAAGCAAGGAACCGCAGTGTCCAAGAGCATCGAAGTCAACGACCTGAACGTCTACTACGGCGACTTCCTCGCCGTGGAGGGCGTCTCCCTCGACATCCAGCCCCGTAGCGTCACGGCCTTCATCGGCCCCTCCGGCTGCGGCAAGTCCACCTTCCTGCGCACGCTCAACCGCATGCACGAGGTCATCCCGGGCGCCCGCGTCGAGGGCGAGGTGCTGCTCGACGGCAAGGACCTCTACGGCCCCGGCATCGACCCCGTGCTCGTGCGCCGCCAGGTGGGAATGGTCTTCCAGCGCCCGAACCCGTTCCCCACGATGTCGATCAAGGAGAACGTCCTCGCCGGCGTGAAGCTCAACAACAGCCGCATGTCGAAGAGCGACCAGGAAGCCCTGGTCGAGAAGTCGCTGACCGGCGCGAACCTCTGGAACGAGGTCAAGGACCGTCTCGACAAGCCCGGCTCGGGTCTCTCGGGCGGACAGCAGCAGCGTCTGTGCATCGCCCGTGCCATCGCGGTGTCGCCGCAGGTGCTGCTGATGGACGAGCCGTGCTCGGCCCTCGACCCCATCTCGACCTACGCGATCGAGGAGCTGATCGGGGAGCTCAAGAACGAGTTCACGATCGTGATCGTCACGCACAACATGCAGCAGGCGAGCCGCGTGTCCGACAAGACCGCGTTCTTCAACATCGCCGGCACCGGCAAGCCCGGCAAGCTCATCGAGTACGACGACACCACGAGCATCTTCACCACGCCGTCCGTGCAGGCCACCGAGGACTACGTCTCCGGCCGCTTCGGATGAGCTGAGTACGACGATTCAGGGCCTGGGAACTTCGGTTTCCGGGCCCTTTTCGCCTGAGCACCTCGGAGGTGAGGCCTCAGTCGCGCGGGGAGAGCAGGTACCGGTTCAGCTCTGCCGTGAGGGTGTGGTCGACTGGGAGGGAGTCGTCGTCGACGGCGGTGATGGCCGCGGCGAGCCGGACGCTCGACACGAGCCACGCGGCATCCGCCCGCGCCAGATCGGATGCCGGGATGCGGTCGTACCCGACCTCGAACCCCTGCTCCGCGAGGTGCTCGTACACGCTGAGCTGCGTCGTGCCGTGCAGGATGCCGCCGTTGGGCGCCGGCGTGACGAAACGGTCGCCGAAGCGCAGGATGAGCGACGCGGTCGGCGCCTCGAGCACGAAGCCGTCGCTCGACAGGAAGATCGCGTCGTCCGCCCCGCGGCGGTGGGCCTCGCGCAGCGCGGCCATGTTCACCGCGTAGGACAGGGTCTTGGCCCCCAGCAGCAGCCAGGGCGCCCGCTCGGCCGCTCCGAGGTCGTAGCCGCGGTCCAGCGTGACCACCCGCACGCCGTTCTCCCGCACCGTGGAGAAGTCGGCAGCCGGTGCCGCCGTCACCCACGCGGTCGGGGTGGGCCCGTGTTCGACGCCGCGGCTGAGGATGAGCTTGATGACGGACTCGCCCGCCCCGAGCTGGGCGGCCGCGCGGTCGACGGCCTGACGCCACTGGGTGAGGTTCGGCACCGGGAGGTCGCACAGGCGCGCCGAGTGCGCGAGCCGTTCCAGGTGCGGGACGACCTCCTGCGCATGCCCGTCGACGACGCCGATCGACTCGAACACGCCGTCACCGCGCTGGGTGCTGAGCTCGCCGACGCTGAGCGCCGGAGCCGCGGCATCCACCTGCGTGAACGTGTCGGCGTAGTCGGCGCGCTGCTCCTCGGCGGCCACCGGATCGATCATGAGTGCGAAGCGCGCGGTCATGATCCGAGCCTAGAGGGCGGGAATACCCGGCGCTGCATCGCGTTACAATTGAACGGCCGGGCCGCATAACCCCGGGCTCCATTTTTTGCCGCTGCGAGCGGCCTTCCGCCGAGAGGCGTTCTTGCGGCCCGGTCTTCTCGTTCCCGGACGCGGCCGCGCGCAGCGGGTCCGCTCAGGCCAGTGCGTCCATCCGCCAGAGCACGGCGGCCGCCGCGAGATCCTGCGCATAGCTGCTCAGCCGCAGCGCCCGCGTGGTCAACTCGCTGGCCCGTGCGGGCTCGGTCGGCTCGTAGTCGTCGGCGGCATGCGTCGCACCCGAGGCCTGCACCCGGCAGAAGGCGGCCGCGCGGTCGAGGGCCACCGCGAAGTCTCCGCGGAAGGCGCCACGGAGGATCGTGTCGATGAGGGCGACGAGTTCGTCCGGACTCGCCGGCACCGGTGCCCCGGCGATCACGGCGTCCGCCGACGGCAGCTCGACCCGTCCGCGGTCGTACAGCAGAGCGGCCGTGCGAGGGTCGGCATGGATCGCGAGCTGCAGCACGTACAGCCGCCACAGGGATCCCGGCAGCGTGCGGGACGGGGCCTTCGACCACAGCTCGGCGATCTCGTCGATGCCGTGCTCCGCGGTGAAGGCGACCAGCCGCTCGGCGCTCGCCCCGCTCTCGTCCGCGCGGACACGGGTCAGCAGAGCGGAGGCGGTGGCATGCGCCACCCGCGTCTCCTCGGCGGGATCGTGCGCGCCGACGATGTTGTCGAAGGCGCTCGTCGGTCGTCGCACAGGGCGGTGGTGCTGCTCGGGCATCCCTCCAGGGTACGCGCGATCAGCCGTGCTCAGGCGGTGGGGATGACGATGACCGGGTCGGTCGTGGGCTGCCCCGTCGGCGAGCCCCCGGCCTGCTCCACCGTCACCGCGATCGCGTCACCGGCCTGCATGTCACCCGCGAGGAGCGCCGTGGCATCGCCGCCGTCGACGTCGAAGACACCCGCCGAGACCGGAGCATCGCCACGCACGAACCACAGCTCGTACGTCTGCCCCTCACCCGGGTTCGGGAGGCCGTCGGCGACCAGCACGGCCTTGCCGGCGGAGGCCGACCAGTGCGCGGTCGCGGTGCCCCCGTCGTCGAGGGCGACGGTCGCCTGCTCGGCGTCTCCGGCCGATTCGATCTCCTGCAGCGCGACGACGCTCGCGGGACGGTTCAACTGCTCGTTCAGGGTGACCGCACCGATGCCCACGCCCACCAGCACGGCGAGGCAGGCGGCGAGCGCGAAGACGGTCCGCGCCCAGCGGCGGGGCTTCGGGACGGCCTCGTTGGTCGGCCCGTCGGCCGACTCATCGGTCGGCGATGTCAGCGGGACCCCGTCATCCGTCTCCGGAACGACGGACTGCGGCGTCTCGGCGATCTGTGCGAGCAGCGCCGAGCGGAGGTATGCGGGCGGCGGGGTGGGCGCGGCGGTGTCGGCGAGGAGACCCGCCACGGCGGCATCCGCCTCGGCGATCGACCGCCACTCGGGGTGCTCGGCGAGCGCTGCGCGGAAGCGGCGCTCGTCGTCCGCCGAGAGCGAGTGCAGCGCGGCACCTGCCGCGAGCTCTGCGAAGTCCTTCTCGTTCATGCCGTCACCCCCATCGCCGTGCGCAGACGGGTGAGCCCGTCTCGCATCCGTGTCTTTATCGTCCCCAGCGGCGCCCCCACGAGGGTCGCGATCTCGTTCTGAGAGTAACCGCCGTAATACGCGAGGACGAGCGCTTCGCGCTGTACCTCGGGAAGCCCCGAGAGTGCATCCACGACCTTCTCGCCTTCGATGCCCAGCTCCACCTGCTCCGCGACACTGTCGTGCGCGACGCCGATGTCCTTGAACCCCGCCCGCACATCCCGGTCGGCGCTCGACTGCGATGCACGCACCCGATCGACGGCCCGACGATGAGCGATCGTCATGATCCACGCTCGTCCCTGTCCTCTGTTCGGAGCGAAGCGCGAAGCGGATTGCCAGATCTCCAGGAACACCTCCTGGAGCACCTCCTCGCTCTGTGCGCGGTTGACCAGCACCCGGAGGATGAGGCCGAACACGCGGGAGGAGAGGGTGTCGTAGAGGGCGGCGAAGGCACCCTTATCACCGGAGGCGACGCGGACGAGGAGGTCGGCGACAGCATCCTGCGTCGCTCCGTCCTCGGGAACGTCGAATCCATCGATGACCATCTCCACCAGCATGCCGTATCTCCTCCCCGATCGCGCGCAGACGTCACCCGAACGTGAAGGAATAGACCTGGATGCCGGCCGGCACCTCGAGCGTGAGGGCGCCCTCGTCGATGTCCTTCTGCTTGAGCAGCTCATACGAGCGCGGTGTCCCGTCGATCGCGATCGTCTCCTTCGAGCCGTCGTCGCGCCGCACCACGATGTCACCCGTTCCGGCGACCACGATCCGGACCTCGGCGGCGTGGTACTCGAGATTGATCTCCCCGTCGCCGCCCTCCGGCGTCGCGTACTGCGTCTCGATCGTCCAGTCGCCGTCGAGGGCGAAGCTGTCGGCGGGCTGATCCTTCGGGAACGCGTAGGTGTTCGTCCCCCTCCGGTACTCGCCACCGCCGCCGTAGTTCACGTCCTTGGAGGATCCGAGGAAGGTCTCCCTGGTCGTGGATCCGACGTCGGGGGTGTCGTCCGCGACGTCCGTCGCCGCCGGAAGCTCCACGGACGGGTCCGCGTCCTTCAGCAGCTCGCGGATCATGGACTCGGTGGCGGCGTAGTTGCCCTCTCCGAACGAGATGTGGCGGACGGTGCCCTCCGCGTCGATCAGGTAGTGGGCGGGCCAGTACCGGTTGCGGTAGTTCGTCCACGTCGACAGGTTGTTGTCCAGCGCGACGGGATAGTCGATGCCGAAGTCGCGAGCACCGGCGGCGACGTTCCCGGGATCCTTCTCGAACGCGTACTCCGGAGAGTGGATGCCGATCACCTGGAGCCCCGCATCGCGATAGGCCTTGTCCCAGGCCACGACGTGCGGGAGCGACCGCTGGCAGTTGATGCAGGAGTACGCCCAGAAGTCGATCAGGACCACCTGGCCGCGCAGATCCTTCAGGTCGAGGGCCTCGCCGTTCGGCGTGTTGAGCCACTCCTGGATGCCCTTGATCGAGGGCGCGGTGCCGCACGACTCGAGCTCCTCCGCGCCGTTGGTGCACTTGTCGAGGTCCTTGTTCTCCTCGTTGACGAGTCCGCCGAGATCCAGCGCGTCCTTCACCTGGTCGGAGTCGGCGATCTGCTCCTGCAGGGGCGCGGTGTAGTCGGGAAGAAGCCGCTGCAGTGCCTGCGGCACGTTGAACACCAGGCCGACGGCGAGCGCGATCATCGCGATGCCCGCGGCGATGCGGAGTCCGCGCTCCTTCGACCGGAAGGAGCGGATGCGCTCGACGACGCTGCGACCGGCGAGCGCGAAGATGAGCAGCGGCACTGCCACGCCGATCGCGAAGGAGACGGTGAGCAGCACGGTGCCGATACCGATCTGTCCCGTCGAACCCGCGACGATGATGGCGGCCAGCACCGGGCCGGCGCAGGGGACGAACACGGCGCCGAGCGCCAGGCCGACGCCGAAGCCGCTCCCCCGGTTCTTCACCTCGCGCTGCCCGAACCGCTGGAAGGGACGCTCGAGGATGTGCTGGAAGCGCGGCACGATGAGGCCGACGCCGATGATGACCAGGACGGCGATGCCGACCCAGCGGATGATGTCCTGCGGCAGGTTCAGCAGTCCGAGCAGCAGGGACCCGCCGAGCGTGACGAGCGTGAAGCTCAGCACCAGCCCCGCGATCACGAAGTAGGGCCGGCTGCGTCGGGCGGGCACCACCTCGTCGTCGTACTTCGCGGACTGCGCGCCACCGGTGAGGAAGATCACGGGAAGCACGGGCAGGATGCACGGCGAGATGCCGGTGATGAGCCCGCCGAGCAGGCCGATGATGATCAGGTCCATGAGGTCCCCACTTCTGTCAGGAGCTGTTCGCTCCGGGGCCGTCATCGGATTGGATCCGAACGGATTCGGAGATTTCTCAGATTTCTCCCATCCGATCCCGAGAGTGCTCCGAACAGCCCTCGACGCCACGGAGAGGCCGTGGCTCAGTTCTGAAGGAGCTCGACATGTTCAGCACCAAGAAGAAGGTCACCGCGGCAATCACCCTCGGCCTGGCGAGCGCGTTCCTGCTCTCCGCCTGTTCCATGGGCAGCGGCAGCACCACGGACGATTCCACCGAGACGAAGGCTCCCGAGACGTCGGAGTCGACGCCCATGGAGATGGACCCGGCCGCGAACCTCGTCGGCCCCGGCTGCGCGGCCTACGCCGACGCCGTGCCGGACGGCGCAGGCTCGATCCAGGGCATGTCCCAGGACCCGGTCGCCGTCGCCGCATCCAACAACCCGCTGCTGACCACGCTGGTCGCCGCGGTGAGCGGAAAGCTCAACCCGGACGTCGACCTCGTCGACACGCTCAACGGCGGCGAGTTCACGGTCTTCGCACCGGTGGATGACGCCTTCGCGAAGATCGACCCCGCCACGATCGAGGCCCTCAAGACCGACAGCGCGACGCTGAGCTCGATCCTGACGTACCACGTGGTCCCCGGCCAGATCGAGCCCGCCGACATCGCCGGCATGCACACCACCGTGCAGGGTGCCGACCTCGAGGTCACCGGCAGCGGCGACGAGTGGAAGGTCAACGACGCCAACGTCATCTGCGGTGGCGTGCAGACCGCGAACGCGACCGTGTACCTCATCGACTCGGTCCTGATGCCCCCGGCTGAGTAAGCACGGGATGGCCGGGTGGGAGGACACCCGGCACGCGCCCTTCTCGGGAGCAGGGGGAGGATCTCCGGGAAGGAAAGGGGCCGTCGGCGGTGCTGTGCCGCCGACGGCCCCTCGTCGTGCGCACTAGACTTTCCTGCAGGGGCCTCTAGCTCAGTTGGCAGAGCATCGGACTTTTAATCCGCGGGTCGTGGGTTCGAGCCCCACGGGGCCCACCGCAGCGCGTCGCCGGTCACCCCGCGGCGCGATCTCTCTTCGTCGTTCCGGGCGAGTAGTGTGCACCTCATGGGAACACTCGAGTACAACAGCGCTCGCCCGCCGATCGACGTCGACGACATCACTCTGGCGCACCTGAAGATCGTGATCGGGACGAAGCTGCGTCGCCATGAGAGCTTCATGATGACCTGGCTGTCGGACGAGAGGAACCCGGCCGGCCGCCTGACCATCTGGATGCACCCGAGCATCCCGCTGGTCTTCGCCTTCGAGAACGCCAAGATGCCCGTGATCGACACCAAGCGGATCGAGCACATGATGGAGAACCTCAACGCGCGCGGAGAGCTCGTCCTCGACCAGCTCGGCTGATCGCCCCGCGCCTACTCCCCGCCGCCGGAGTTGCCGGCGAGAAGCTCGTCGCGGATCTCGGCCACGCCCGAGGGCAGCGATTCGCCTTCGAGCTCGAAGGTCGGTGCATCCGGTGTGCCGCCGATGGCGCACACGGCCACGCTGTCCTGGTCGCCCAGCGTCTTGGGGATGACCACGAACCAGAGCGACACGTCGGCGAGCCACTCGGTGGTCGCCATGTCGGCCAGATACTTCGCGTCCGGTGCGAGCGCACGGGTCCGGTCGGTGCAGAGCGTCACGAGCTGACTCGTCGTGAACTTCGCCGCGGGCTCGGACGGACCCGGTGTGGCCGTCGCCGTCTCGGTCGGCGTCGGGGTGGGAGCCGGCGTCGACGAGGTCGCGGACGGAGTGGGGGTCGGAGCCGGCTCGGGAGCGCAGCCTGCGAGGAGCACGAGGATCGGCAGGAGGACGAGGGCGGGACGGAGACGCATATCTGGATGCTACTGATTCGCCGCCGGTTCCCTTGTATCACCACCCCTCCCGATCGGCCACCCCCTTCACTCCCTCCGTCGATCGGGAGAGGGTCGAGATGTCCCCGAGAACGGCGGACGACCCTCGACGAAAGGATGAATCATGACTCTCACCGGCAACCGAGTGGCGTTCCTCGCGACGGACGGCTTCGAGGACAGCGAGCTCACCAGCCCGTGGGATGCCGTGACCGCAGCAGGAGCGAGCGCGACGCTGATCGCCCCCGACGGCGCGGCCATCACCGGCAAGAACGGCCACGAGCAGGCCGTGGATCTCCAGGCCGCCGATGCGTCGGCCGATCAGTTCGATGCCCTCGTACTCCCCGGCGGCGTCGTCAACGCCGACCATCTGCGTCTCGACAAGCCCTCCATCGCCCTCGCCCGAGCCTTCTTCGAGCAGCACAAGCCGGTGGGCGTGATCTGCCACGGCGCCTGGATTCTCATCGAGGCCGATGTCGTCGACGGGCGGACGCTCACCAGCTACCCGAGCCTGACCACCGACCTCCGCAACGCCGGAGCGACCTGGGTGGACGAGGAGGTCGTGGTGGACGAGGGCCTGGTCTCCAGCCGTACGCCCGACGACCTGCCGGCGTTCAACGCGAAGCTCGTCGAGGAGATCGGCGAGGGGAAGCACTCCGGCCAGACCGCCTGATCTCCGGGCGGGAACGTCAGGCGCGGGCCCGGTGCCGTCGGACGGCCGCCCGATTCGCGCAGCGCACCGAGCAGAAGCGCTGACGGCCGTTGCGGGTCACGTCCGCGACGACGTTCGTGCACGGTGCGGCCTGGCACCGGCCCAGCCTGCTCATCCCCCGCGTGACGAGGTGCAGTGATGTGCCGAGGCTGATGATCGCTCGCAGCACGTAGGGCAGCGACGGCACGTCGTCGCGGTAGTGGAGGTGCCAGCCCTCGCCGTCGTGGTTCGTCAGGCGAGGATAGGCGGCCGCGGCGGCGAGCTGGGCGTTGAGGAGCAGCGCCCGCGCGTCGGGATCGGGCTCGTCGACGATCGCGAGCCAGTCGTCGATGACGGCGCGCACCTTCTCGTGATCGTCCGGGGCCGGCGGGAACGTCTGCGTCATCCCGAGTGCGAGGGTGCGCTCCTCGATGCCGGCGCGGTCCTCCGGCCAGTCATCTGCCAGTGAGGCCGCGAGCAGCACCGCGTATTCACCGTAAGGGTTGAGATGCATAAGACCATTACATCACGCTGGATGCATGACCTCGCTGAACACCCTCCCGATCCCCCGCATCCGGCCCGCCACGCAGACGCACGAACACGCCTGGCTCGTGGAGTCCCGGCATCCGACGAGCGAAGGCATCGTGCTCTATGTGCGCTGCGACGAGTGCGGCGCCCGTCGCGTGGACGTGCAGACGCATCCGCATGTGCCACCGCTCGCGCTGAGCACCGAGCTGGGTGCCACGCCGAGCTGATCCGAGCGACCTCTCAGACGTCGACGACATCGCGGTTCAGAGGAAGCCATCGCCCGCCGTCCGGCCGCACGAAGACGAGCGGGACACCGCGCGCCTCCGCCGTCAGCGAATCCGACACCTGCACGTGCACGTGCGGCTCGGTGCTGTTGCCCGAGTTGCCGCACTCCCCCAGCAGATCACCGACCCCCACCTCCTGCCCCTGGCGCACCCGGACGCTCCCTCGCCGCAGGTGGGCAAGGAGCACCACGGCATCGCCGGCACGGATCGCGACGTGATTCCCCGCGATCGCCGGAGCCCCGCCGCGGATGCGCGAGCGCTGACTGAGCGCGTAGGCCAGGAGCGACAGCGGGGATCGACGTGCGACGTGGTCGACCTCGCCGTCATGGGCCGCCAGGATCTCGCCCGCGACCGGGCTGAGGATCGGCCGCCCGAACCCCACGAACGACTCCGGCGCCTCCGTTCCGATCAGGCTCGACACCCCGCGCGGCGCGCTGCGTCCATCCGCCCCCACGGGCACGAAGTCGATCGCGTGCGACGTGCCGAACAGGTCGGTGCCGTGGCTCGGGAGGCGGGATGCGGGACTGTTCTGCACCAGCCACCTCCCGGTGAAGGGCAGCGCCAGCTCGACCGCGTCCGGCGCGCTCACCCGGTCAGCTCGATGAGCGTGCGGGTCGTCCGGAGGTTTCGCGCCGTCCCAGCCACTCCGAGCGCACGGTCCAACACCGCCTTGGTGAGCTTCGTGGAGTGCGCACCGCCGACGCCGTAGTCGATCCACAGGTCGTTCCCGATGAGCGCGAGACGCTCCGCCGGGAGAAGCCGCTGCTCGAGCGCCTCGACCGCATCGGGCGAGGGCGGCCCCTCCAGGAACATCGCGTGCACGAACTTCAGGTCACCCTCGGGGAACGGCTGCGCCGACTCGGACGAGACCAGTTGCGCATGGCTCCGGTGGATGACCGGGGTGTCCACGCCGAATTCGTCGTGGATCACCGCGCGCACGGAGGCACAGGCGGCGTCCGGATCCGGGGGCGTCCGACAGATGATGTTGCCGCTGGCGATGTAGGTCGACACGTCGGACAGGTCGGTCTCGGCGGCGAGGACCTCGCGGAGGCGGGCCATCGGGACGCTGTTGCGGCCGCTGACGTTCACGGCCCGCAGCAGCAGGACGCTGTGGCTCACGCGTCGACGCTCTCGACGAGCTCCGCTCCCGCGTGCACAAGTTCGGCCAGCGCCGCCTCGCTCGGCTCCTGGGCCACGCCTGCGACGAGGTCGGTGAGGATACGGACGCGGACACCGTGCGCGATGGCGTCGAGCGCGGAGGCGCGGACGCAGTGATCCGTCGCGATGCCCACGACGTCGGCGCTCAGCACACCCGCAGCGGTCAGGATCGCGCCGACGGTCTCCCCCGCCTCCGTCTCACCTTCGAACATCGAGTACGCCGGCCGACCCTGGCCCTTGCGGACATGATGCGTCACGGCCGCCGTGACCAGGAGCGGATCGTACGCGGCGCCGTCGGTGTCGGCGACGCAGTGCACCGGCCAGGAATCGACGAAGTCGGGGGTCTCGGCGAAGTGTCCGCCGTTGTCGCCGTCGGCATCGTGCCAGTCGCGCGAGGCGATGATCACCTGATAGTCCGCGGCGTGCGCGGCCAGGAACGTCGTGACGGCGGTGGCCACCGCATCACCGCCCGCGACGGCGAGTGCGCCGCCCTCGGTGAAGTCGTTCTGCACGTCGACGATGAGAAGCGCTCTGCTCATGCTTCGAGGGTACGCCGTCGCAACAGGAAAGGCCCCCGGATCACCGGGGGCCTTCTCTGGATGGAGCCGCTTGTCAGAATCGAACTGACGACCTTTTCATTACGAGTGAAATGCTCTGCCGACTGAGCTAAAGCGGCGTGCGACGCGTGAGCGGCGCGATCACCGATATTACCCTGTCTCGCGCTCGCTCGCGAATCGAGCCCGCATCACTCGCAGCGAAGCCCGTCTTCCGGCACGACGTCATCGAGCAGGAACGCCTCGACGGCGTCGTCGACGCAGACGTTGCCCTTGTTGTATCCGGTGTGCCCCTCGCCGACCCGGGTAATGAGGACGCCCTCCTCGAGCTGGTTGGCGAGCGACTCCGACCACTCATACGGCGTCGCCGGGTCGTTCGTCGTCCCGATCACCAGGATCGGTCCGGCGCCCTCCGCCGTGATCTCGCCGCGCGTGCCGGTGGGCGGGTAGGGCCACACCTCGCACGAGTCCGGACCGCTCCAGTACGGGGCGATGGTCGGTGCGCCCTTCGCGATCTTGGCGTCGATGGCCGCCTCGGCCGCTGGGTCGTCCTCCACCGGGTAGTCCATGCAGTTGTAGGCACGGAACGCCTCGGTCGAGTTGTCGGTGTAGGCACCGCTCTTGTCGCGGTTGTTGTAGAAATCGGCGAGGACGAACGCCGATTTGGGATCTCCCTGCAGCGCCTCGTCGAGCGCCTGGGTGAGGTATCCCCAGCTGTCCTGCGAGTAGAGCGCGGCGATGATGCCCGTCATCAGGGAGTCCGCGCCCAGAAGACGTCCGTCGCCGTTCTTCAGGGGCGTGCGGTCGACGCTCGCCAGGAGGGCGCCGAGGTCGGCCATCGCCTCGTCGACGGTGCCGTTGAAGGGGCACTCGCCGGAGTCGAGGCAGCTCTTCATGTAGGCGCGTAGCGCCGATTCGAAGCCGAGAGCCTGGGTGGCACCCACCTCGAGCCCGGGGACAGCCGGATCGATGGCGCCGTCGAGGACCAGTCGCCCGGCCTTCTCCGGGTAGAGCTTCGCGTAGGTCGCACCGAGGAACGTGCCGTAGGAGTAGCCGAGGTAGTTCAGCTGCTTGTCGCCCAGCACGGCACGGATCAGATCCATGTCGCGGGCCGCATTGATCGTGGTGATGTGGGGCAGGATGCCGTCACTGTTCGCTTCGCAGGCCTCAGCGAAGCCCTTGTGCGCGGCGAGGAGCTCGGCCTCCCATTCCGCGGTGCCGCGGGCGGCGGCCGGGATCCCGTACAGGTAGTCGTCCATCTTCGGCGCGTCGTAGCAGGTCACGGCCGTCGACGCACCGACCCCGCGCGGGTCGAAGCCGATCACGTCGTAGTTCTTGATGAGGTCGGCGCCGACCGCGAAGCTGAGGTTGTTCAGGACGAGGTCGATCCCGCTCGCACCGGGGCCGCCCGGATTCGTCAGCAGCGACCCGACCGGCGTGCCCTCGGCGCGGTGGCGGACCACGGCGAGGGTGATGTCGCCGTCGCCCGGGTTCTCCCAGTCGAGCGGCGCGGTGACCTCGGTGCAGTCGAAGCCGGGACCGCAGTCGGTCCACTCCAGCTCCTGGGAGTAGAAGGGCAGCAGGTCTTCCGCGACGCCCTCGGTGTCGGGCGCGGCGGTCGTCGACGGCCGCGAGGACTGCTCGGGGATCGCGGCGTACAGACAGCCGGAGAGCGCCACAGCGGCGGCGGCCAGGCCGGCGACGACCGCGGCGGCACGACGGAAGCGGGAAGTCGGTCGATCGTTCACGGTTTCCTCCCGCTCGTGATCGTCACGAGCAAGCTCTCCAGGGCGAGCAGAGGGGCGACGTTGCGCTCCAGCGACTGCCGCGTCTCGGCAAGGTGGTCAAGTACGACAAGAGTACGGGCCTCGGACCAGGCGGCCGCGAGGTCGGTCAACTCCGACCGCAGCTCGCTGTTGATGAGGTCGTCACGCCCGAACTGCAGCATCACGACATCGCGGAAGAGCGACTGCAGGTCGGTGAGCACGCGGTCGATCCCGTCGCGCAGACTGCGGGTGGCCCGCTTCTTCTGATCGTCTTCGAGGGCCGACAGCTGCGTACGCAGCGCCGGCGGTACCGCCTGTCCCTCGGCGATGCCGATCGTGTGCAGCAACGACGCGCGCTCGGCGGCGTCGCGCTCGGCCGTGAGCGCCTTCGCATCCTCGGTCGCCGCCTGGATGATCCGCCCGGCGACCTCGACCGCGTCGCCGACACCGCGGACACCGAGCACCGACCGGAGGGTCTCGTCGCGCCGCCGCCGGGCCGCGTCGTCGGTGGCGAGACGCTGAGCCATGCCGATGTGGCGCTGCGCATGCCGTGCGGCCTGCTCGGCGACAGCCCCGTCGACCCCGGTGCGCAGGGTGATGAGTCGGGCCACATCCGCGACGTCGGGCTCCCGCAACCGCAGCGACCGCACGCGGGAGCGGATGGTCGGCAGCAGATCGGCCTCGCTGGGCGCGCACAGGATCCAGACCGTCCGCTCCGGCGGCTCCTCGAGGGCCTTCAGCAGGACGTTGGAGGTGCGCTCGACCATGCGGTCGGCATCTTCGACCACGATGACCCGGTATCGCCCGGCGGACGGGGCGAAGTACGAGCGCTCCACCAGGCTGCGCGCCTCGGCGATCGTGATGATCACCTTGTCGGTGCGCAGGGCGGTGACATCGGGGTGGGTGCCGGCGAGCACCTGGCGCATCACGGTCTCGTCGTCGGGGCTGTCGGCGATCAGCGCGGCGGCGAAGGCGTAGGCGAGGGTCGAGCGCCCCGATCCGGGCGGGCCCGTGATCAGCCAGGCGTGCGAGAGCGCAGAGGGGTCGGATGCCGCGGCACGGAGCGTGTCGACGGCGGCGTCCTGCCCCCACACGTCCGCCCACGGGAAGGGAGCGGCGACGGTCTGGGGCATGCACTCAGCCTAATCGGGACCACCGACGCGCACGGCACTCGTGGCCACGGCTGTGGATCAGTCCAGCAGCGCGCCGACCCGCACGCGGATCCGCTCGGCGATCTCCTCCGGGGAGGCGGCGGCGTCGAGCACGAGGAAACGGTCCGGCTCGGCCTCGGCGAGGGTCAGATACGCGTCGCGGACGCGCCCGTGGAACTCCGCCTTCTCGGCCTCCAGCCGGTCGAAGGGCTTGTCGGCGGAGTCGAGACGCGTGCGCGCGGCGGCAGGATCGAGGTCGAGCAGGAGCGTGAGGTCGGGGAGGGCTCCCTCCGCCGCCCACAGCGACAGGTCGCGGATCTCGGTGGCGTCCAGCACCCGACCGGCTCCCTGATACGCCACGGACGAGTCGAGGTAGCGATCCTGCAGCACGATGTCGCCCCGGTCGAGGGCGGGTCGCACGACGGTCGCGACGTGGTGCGCCCGATCCGCCGCGTACAGCAGCGCCTCGGAACGGGGGGCGATGTCTCCGCGATGGTGCAGCACGATGTCGCGGATGAGCTGGCCCACCTCGGAGCCGCCCGGCTCGCGAGTGCGCACGACCGTGCGACCGGCGCCCTCGAGCCACTCCGCGAGGAGGTTCGACTGCGTGGTCTTGCCCGAGCCGTCCCCGCCTTCGAGCGTCACCCACACGCCGCGGCCTGAGGTCACGAGTCCGCCTTCTCCGCCGCCTTCGCCGCGGCGTTGGCGGCGCGGGTGGCCGCAGCCTTCTTGGCGGCAGCCGAACGCGCTGCGGAGGTCGCCGCCGTGGTCTTCTTCGCGGGAGCTTTCTTGGCCGTGCTCTTGGACGCCGTGCTCTTGGACGCAGCGGTCTTCGCCGCAGGCTTCTTGGCCGGAGCCTTCTTAGCCGGAGCCTTCTTCGCCGCCGAGCCGCGCTTGGGGGCCGGGCCCTTGGCGCGCTTGTCGGCGAGCATCTGCACCGCGATCTCGAACGTGATGTCCTCGACCTTCTGGCCGCGCGGGATGGTCACGTTCGTCTCGCCGTCGGTGACGTACGCGCCGAAGCGGCCGTCGCGGATGCGGATCGGCTTCCCGCTGACCGGGTCGGCGTCGAACTCGGCGAGCGCACTGGAAGCACGACGTCCTGCCCCGTACTTCGGCTGCGAGTAGATCTCCAGCGCCTGCTCGAGCGTGACGTCGAAGATCTGCGATTCGCTCTCGAGCGACCGGGAGTCGGTGCCCTTCTTGAGGTACGGACCGAAGCGACCGTTCTGCGCCGTGATCTCATCGCCCGTCTCCGGGTCGACGCCGACGACGCGCGGCAGGCTCAGCAGCTGCAGCGCGGTGTCGAGCTCGATCGAGTCGACCGACATCGAGCGGAACAGCGAGGCGGTGCGCGGCTTCGGAGCCGCCTCCTTCTTCGCTCCGCGCTTGGGCTTGGGGGCCTCGACGACCTCACCGGTCGTCTCGTCGACCGCGGCGTCTTCCGATACCGGGTCGTTCTCCTGCACGTACGGCCCGAATCGCCCGTCCTTGACGACGATGATCTTGCCGTTCTCGGGGTTCTCGCCGAGCACACGGTCGCCCGCGACCGGAGCATCGATGAGCTCCTGCGCCTTCTCGGCCGTCAGCTCGTCGGGGGCGAGGTCTTCCGGCACGTTCACGATGCGCGGCTTGGCTTCGGGGTCCGGGTTCTCGGGGTCGGTGACCTCGAGGTAGGGGCCGTACTTGCCGAAGCGGAGCGTGGCCGTGTCGGTGATGCGCGTGGAGTTCAGCGCACGGGCATCGATCTCTCCGAGGTTGTCGACGACCTGACGGAGGCCGACATGGGAGTCGGATCCGAAGTAGAACGACTTGAGCCACTCGACGCGGTTCTGCTCGCCGCGGGCGATCGTGTCGAGGTCGTCTTCGAGTGCCGCCGTGAAGTCGTAGTCGACCAGCTCGGCGAAGTGCTCCTCGAGAAGGCGGACGACGCTGAAGGCGAGCCAGGTCGGCACGAGGGCCTGGCCGCGCTTGACCGCGTAGCCACGGTCGAGGATGGTCTCGGGGATCGAGGCGAAGGTCGAGGGACGACCGATGCCCTTCTCCTCGAGCACCTTCACGAGCGAAGCCTCGGTGTAGCGCGGCTTCGGCGTGGTGCGGTGACCCTTGGCCTCGGCATCCGACACCGCGAGCTCGTCGCCGACGGCGACGGCCGGGAGCGACTGGTTCTCGGCGGCATCCGCATCGCCGCGCTTCTCGTCGCGACCCTCCTCGTAGGCCTCGAGGAAGCCCTTGAAGGTGTAGACGGTTCCGGACGCCGTGAACTCGGCCTTCTGTCCTGCCGCGTCGACGGCGATCGTGACCGTGGTGGTCTCGTACTTCGCGTCGGACATCTGGCTGGCGACCGTGCGCTTCCAGATGAGGTCGTAGAGACGCTGCTCATCGCGATCGAGCTCGGAGGACAGCGACGCGGGCGTGCGGAAGTTGTCGCCCGAGGGACGGATCGCCTCGTGCGCCTCCTGCGCGTTCTTGCTCTTGGACTTGTACACGCGCGGCTTCAGCGGGACGGCGGCATCGCCGTAGAGCGCGACCGCCTGGCTCCGTGCCGCCTGCACCGCCTGGGTGCTCAGGGACGTGGAGTCCGTACGCATATAAGTGATGTAGCCCTTCTCGTACAGACGCTGGGCGACACCCATCGCCTGCTTCGCGCCCATCGAGAGCTTGCGACCCGCCTCCTGCTGCATCGTGGAGGTCGTGAAGGGCGCGTAGGGGCTGCGGGTTCCGGGCTTGGCCTCGACCTTGGTGACCGTGCCGGCGCCCACGGCGTCGATGGCCTGTGCGAGTGCCGCCGCG
>Ga0160430_100354_pt1 | contig 29063 bp, 23 predicted proteins | sample HID1971I_E0MG_FD_108274 | JGI IMG/M metagenome (GOLD analysis project Ga0160430, IMG submission 108274) | Enriched millipede-associated microbial communities from UW Madison campus, WI, USA - HID1971I_E0 MG | ecosystem: Host-associated > Arthropoda: Insects > Digestive system > Unclassified ...
CAGACCGGCAAGGTCGAGGTGTACCGGTCCCAGCGGATCAAGGTCGACTTCCTGCCGAAGATCTACATCGAGACGGTCGTCACCGACGAGGTGCTCGACGCCGCGCTCGTCGCCATCCAGGAGGCGGCCCGCACCGGGGCGATCGGCGACGGCAAGATCTGGGTCACCGAGGTGCTCCAGGTCATCCGCGTCCGCACCGGCGAGACCGGCCCGACCGCGATCCGCTGACGCACATGCGGTACCGCACCCGCGCCGACCTCCAGATCGTCCGCCCCGGCGACGTCGATCCGGAGCCATGGGCCAACGGCCTGGGGGTCACGCGGGTGCTCGCCGCGCGTCCGGCCTGGCGGATCAGCCTCGCCGAGATCGAGGGGCGGATGCCGTTCTCGTCCTTCCCGGGCGCCGACCGCGTGCTGATCCCGCTCGACCCCGCCGGGGTGACGCTGGAGGTCGCGGGGGTGGAGATGCGCGTGCCGCCGCACTCCGGCGTCGCCTTTCGCGGCGAGGACCGCGTGGTCGCCGAGACGGAGGGGCGCCGGGTGTCGGTGGTGAACCTCATGTCGCGGCGATCGAGCGGACGGATGCGATGCGAGATCCGCCGCGCGACCGGACCGATCGACGCGGAAGTCGACGCCCTCGTGGTGCTGGGCGGGAGGGTGTCCGCCGGAGCAGATCCCCTGCCGCGCGGGACCGTGGTCACGGCGGAGGCGACCTCGCGCGTGGTCGTCGGGGCGGGCGGCGTCATCGCTCTCCTGCGCGTGCGACTTCGGCCGTCCGGGGCTTCCGCTCGCAGCGGAAGGGCGGCCGGGGACCGCGCGTAACCACCCACGCCATCCCACCTAGAATTGCTCCATGCCCGCAGGCGAATCCTTCTACATCACCACGCCCATCTACTACCCGTCCGATGTGCCTCACATCGGTCACGGGTACACGACGGTGGCCGTCGACACGCTCGCACGGTGGCACCGCCAGGCGGGGGATGACACCTGGATGCTCACCGGCACCGACGAGCACGGCCAGAAGATGCTGCGCGCCGCTGCGGCCAACAACGTCACGCCGCAGGAGTGGGTCGACAAGCTCGTCAGCGAGAGCTGGTTCCCGCTGCTGACGACGCTCGACGTCGCCAACGACGACTTCATCCGCACCACGCAGGAGCGCCACGAGACGAACGTGCAGACGTTCTTCCAGCGCCTGTACGACCGCGGCTACATCTACGCGGGCGAGTACGAGGCGCTCTACTGCGTGGGCTGTGAGGAGTTCAAGCCCGAGTCGGAGATCGTCGACGGCACCGGTCCCTTCGAGGGGCTGAAGGTCTGCGCGATCCACTCGAAGCCGCTGGAGCTGCTGCAGGAGAAGAACTACTTCTTCAAGCTCAGCGAGTTCCAGGACCGCCTGCTCGAGCTCTACAAGACCGAGCCCGACTTCGTGCGCCCCGACTCGGCGCGCAACGAGGTGGTGTCGTTCGTGAGCCAGGGCCTCAAGGACCTGTCGATCTCGCGGTCGACCTTCGACTGGGGCATCCCGCTGCCGTGGGACGAGTCGCACGTCATCTACGTGTGGGTCGACGCCCTGCTGAACTACGCCACCGCCGTCGGCTACGGCTCCGACGAGGAGACGTTCGCGCGCCGCTGGCCCGCCTACCACGTGGTCGGCAAGGACATCCTGCGCTTCCACGCCGTGATCTGGCCCGCGCTGCTGATGGCGGCCGGTCTCGACGTGCCCAAGGGCGTCTTCGCGCACGGCTGGCTGCTGGTCGGCGGCGAGAAGATGTCGAAGTCGAAGCTCACCGGCATCGCGCCGACCGAGATCACCGACGTCTTCGGCTCCGACGCGTACCGCTTCTACTTCCTCTCCGCGATCGCGTTCGGGCAGGACGGCTCGTTCTCGTGGGAAGACCTCTCGGCCCGCTACCAGGCCGAGCTCGCGAACGGCTTCGGCAACCTCGCCTCGCGCACCACGGCGATGATCGAGAAGTACTTCGAGGGCGTCGTGCCGCCCGCGGCCGAGTACACCGAGAAGGACCTCGCGATCCAGAAGATCGTGGCGGATGCCGCGGCGAACGCGGATGCCGCCGTCGCGCAGTTCCGCATCGATGAGGCGATCTCGTCGATCTGGACCATCGTCGACGCGCTCAACGGCTACATCACCGCGAACGAGCCGTGGGCACTGGCCAAGCAGGCGAACGGCGGAGACGAGGACCAGCGCGCGCGCCTCGGCACCGTGCTGTACACCTGCGCCGAGGGCCTGCGCGCCCTCGCGGTGCTGCTCTCGCCCGTGATGCCGCAGTCGACGGAGAAGCTCTGGATCGCCCTCGGCGCCGCGGAGACGCTGGGCCGTCTGCAGGACCAGCCGATCCGCGAGGCCGGCGCCTGGGGCGTGCTGCGCCCCGGCACCAGCGTCAACGGCCTCGCGCCGCTGTTCCCGCGGGTGGAGTCCACGGCCTGACACGGCGTTTCGTCTCGCTTCGCTCGCTCAACGACCGGGACGGACACAGCTCACCGGTCGTTGAGCGACGAGCGAAGCGAGGAGACGAAACGTGGCCGAGACCTACGTGCGTGAGCGTTCGGGCGACGGACGCAAGGATCTGAAGTATCCACCCGCCCCCGAACCGCTCGCCGTTCCCGTGTACGACAACCACGCGCACCTGGAGATCGTCGACGGCGATGACCCGCTGTCGCTGACCGAGCAGCTCGACCGGGCCGAGGCCGTCGGCATCGCCGGCGTCGTCCAGGCCTCGGGCGACATCGAGTCGTCGCGGTGGGCGGTCGAGGCCGCGGCATCCGATCCTCGCGTGCTGGCCGCCGTCGCCATCCACCCGAACGACGCGCCCACCTATGCGGAGGAGGGTCGCCTCGATGAGGCTCTCGCGGTGATCGACGAGCTCGCCGCGCATCCGCGCACCCGGGCGATCGGCGAGACCGGGCTCGACTTCTTCCGCACCGAGCCCGACCGGCGGGGTCCGCAGTTCGCGTCGTTCGAGGCGCACATCGCGCTCGCCAAGAAGCACGGCATCGCGATGCAGATCCACGACCGCGACGCGCACGACGCGGTGCTGGAGACGCTGACCCGCGTCGGCGCCCCGGAGCGCACGGTGTTCCACTGCTTCTCGGGTGACGACGCGATGGCGCGCGTCTGCGCGGATGCCGGCTACCACCTGTCCTTCGCCGGCAACGTGACGTTCAAGAACGCCCAGAACCTGCGCGATGCGCTCAAGGTCACCCCACTCGACCGCATCCTCGTCGAGACGGATGCGCCGTTCCTCACCCCGGTGCCGCTGCGCGGGCGCCCGAACGCGCCCTATCTCGTGCCCATCACGGTGCGCTTCATGGCGGCCGAGCTCGGCATCGACGTCGACGAGCTGTGCGCGCAGCTGGCCGAGAACACCCTGCGGGTCTACGGTTCGTTCGACGCCTGACTCTCGAGTTGCACGTCTTCCGGCCCGGTCTCGGCGACCGGCTTCGCCGACACGATCTGCGAGATCGGCTTCCACACCAGCAGCAGGGTGAGCGCCGCGCCCACGAAGGCGAACCACCACGGCGCGGTGAGCCCCCACACCTGGGCGATCACGCCGCCGAGCGCCTGCCCGATCACCATGCCGCCGAAGACCCCGACCATGTTCACGGACGCGACGCGCCCCTGCAGCTCGGCGGGGACGAGTCGCTGCCGCACGGTCGTGGAGATCGTGCCCCACACGAACGCGTAGGCGCCGAAGAAGAACATGATCACCAGGGCGACCCAGCCCGTGGTGGTGAGCGCGAACGACAGGTGCATGAGCACTTCGAGCGACAGGACGATGCGCATCAGCGTCGCGAACGACACGTGCCGCTCCAGCCAGCCGAAGCTGAACGTGGCGAGGATGCCGCCCGCCGCCGACGCCGTGGTGAGAGCCCCGTACCCGACGGCGCCCATCTGCAGGTGCTCGGTCGCATACAGGACGAGCACACCCCACGGCGCCGCCCAGGTCACGTTGAACACCAGGATGATGAGCACGAGCATCCGCACCGGCGGGTTGCGCCACAGCCAGCGGAGGCCCTCGGCGATGTCGGTGTGCACGGGCGCGTGCGCATCGGTCTCCCGAGGCGGGACGGGCGTCTTCGCCATGCGCGAGATCAGCACCACGGCGAAGCTCACGCACATGACCTCGAGCAGGAAGGGCCAGGCGGTGCCGGCCGCGAACAGGAACGCGCCCAGGGGCGGACCGGCGAACTGGTTCGCCACCAGGTAGCCGGCCTGCAGGCGGGCGTTGCCGAGGCCGAGGTCGGCCGGCTTCACGAGCATCGGCAGCAGCGTGCTGCCCGCCGTGTCGACGAACACCTCCGCCGTGCCGTAGAGGAAGGCGACCGCGAGCACGATCCAGATGTTGGCGACGCCGGTCACGAGGAACACGCAGAGCGCGGTGAGGACGACGGCCCGCGCCGCGTTCGCGAACATGACGAGTCTCCGACGGTCGAACCGATCGGCGATCGCGCCCGCATGCAGTCCGAAGAGCAGCCAGGGGAGGAACTGCAGGATCGCGCCGGCGGCCACCAGGATCGGCGACGAGGTCATCGAGGCGATCAGCAGGGGAGCGGCCGCGAGTGCGACGCCGTCACCCACGTTGCTCGTCCACGACGACGCGAGCAGCCAGCGGAAGTCACGGCCCAGACGGCGGGGCGCGACGAGTTCACCGAGGGAGGGCACCAGAGAAGACTACTGACGGCGGGGGACATCGGAGGAGTGGGGGAGAATGGGGGGATGACCGTCACCCTGCTCGGCGCCACCGAGATCCGCCGCCTCGCCGCCGAGCTCGACGTCACCCCCACGAAGAAGCTCGGCCAGAACTTCGTCACGGACGCGAACACCGTCCGCAAGATCGTGCAGGCCGCCCGCGTGCAGCCGCACGAGCGCGTGGTCGAGGTCGGTCCCGGGCTCGGTTCCCTGACCCTCGCGATCCTCGAGACCGGGGCGTCCGTCACCGCCGTCGAGATCGATCACCGACTCGCCGCCCGCCTGGCGCAGACCGCCGCGGAGCACGGCGTCGAGGCCGACCGGCTCACGGTCGTCGACGCGGATGCGCTGCGCATCACCGAGCTCCCGGGCGAGCCCACCGTGCTGGTGGCGAACCTGCCCTACAACGTCTCGGTGCCGGTGCTGCTGCACTTCCTGGAGAACTTCGCGTACCTGCAGCGCGGCGTCGTGATGGTCCAGGCCGAGGTCGCCGAGCGGCTGGCCGCGAAGCCCGGCTCGAAGATCTACGGCTCGCCCAGCGTCAAGGCCGCCTGGTACGGGGAGTGGAAGCTCTCCGGCACCGTGTCCCGCCAGGTGTTCTGGCCGGTCCCGAACGTCGACAGCCTGCTCGTCGGCTTCGACCGCTCCGAGGGGGAGCGCGGCACGGAGGAGGAACGGCGTCGCACGTTCCAGATCGTCGACGCGGCGTTCAACCAGCGCCGCAAGATGCTCCGTCAGGCGCTGTCCGGCATCTTCGGCAGCTCCGCCGCGGCCTCCGCGGTGCTGATCGCCGCCGGCGTCGCCCCGACCGCCCGAGGTGAGGACCTCACGGTCGACGACTACCAGCGCATCGCCCAGCACGCGGCCGTGGCCGCAGCCGACGCACTCACCGACGACGTCGCTCCCACCCAGTAACCTGGCACCGTGACCGAGTCCCCCCGCTTCCGCCCCGATGTCCCCGAGCTGCACCGTCCGTATGCGGCGGACGAGAGCCGCTATCAGCAGTTCGCCTACCGCCAGGTCGGCACGTCCGGCCTCTACCTGCCCCCGATCTCGCTCGGGCTCTGGTGGAACTTCGGCGACAACATCCCGCTCGACAACCAGCGCGCACTGCTGCGCCACGCGTTCGACCGCGGCATCACCCACTTCGACCTGGCGAACAACTACGGCCCGCCCTACGGCTCGGCCGAGAAGAACTTCGGGCGCATCTTCGCCGAGGACCTCCGTCCGTACCGCGACGAGCTGATCATCTCGTCGAAGGCCGGCTGGGACATGTGGCCCGGCCCCTACGGCGACTTCGCGAGCCGCAAGTACATCCTCGCCAGCGCCGAGCAGTCGCTGACGCGCATGGGCCTCGACTACGTCGACATCTTCTACTCGCACCGGGTCGACCCGGTCACCCCGATCGCCGAGACGGTCGGCGCGCTGGACACGCTCGTGCGTCAGGGCAAGGCCCTCTACGTCGGCATCTCCTCCTACAGCGCCGAGCGCACCGCGGAGGCCGTGGCCGTCGCGAAGGATCTCGGCACGCCGCTCGTCATCCACCAGCCGGCCTACTCGATCCTGAACCGCTGGGTCGAGGACGGCCTGACCGACACCCTCGAGCAGTCCGGCCTGGGCGCGATCGCCTTCACCCCGCTGGCACAGGGCCTGCTGACCGACAAGTACCTCGGCGACGGCACGGCCGAGCGCGCGCAGAAGCGCGGCTCGCTGCCGGACGGCCGCCTCACGGATGAGGCCGTGCAGACCCTGCGTTCGCTGAACGAGGTCGCGCAGGGCCGCGGTCAGTCGCTGGCGCAGCTGGCGCTGCAGTGGACGCTGCGCAACCCCGTGGTCGCGTCCGCGCTGATCGGGGCCTCGCGCCCGGAGCAGCTGGACGAGAACATCGCCGCCGTGAACGGTCCCGCCTTCACCTCCGAGGAGCTCGCCCGCATCGACGAGCTCGCGGGTGCCATCGACGTGAACCTGTGGGCGAAGTCCTCGGAGCTGTGACCCGATCATGAGCCATGCCGCGTTCACCGACTCCGTGCACGTGCGCGCCCCGGGGAAGATCAACGTCTTCCTCGGGGTCGGCGGGCGGCACGACGACGGCTATCACGCGCTGGCCACGGTCTTCCAGGCGGTGTCCCTCTACGAGGACGTGATCGCGCGCCCGGCCGACGACTTCTCCGTGACCGTCTCCGGGGTGGAGGACATCGGCTCGGTCCCGCTCGACGATCGCAACCTCGCGATGCGCGCGGCCAAGCTGCTCGCGGTGGCCGCCGACCACCGGGGCGGCGTCGCGCTCGAGATCCGCAAGAGCGTCCCCGTGGCGGGCGGCATGGGCGGAGGGTCGGCGGATGCCGCGGCCGCCCTGGTCGCCTGCGACGCGCTGTGGGGGACGGGCCTCTCGCCGGCGCGCTTGCACGACCTCGCCGCGCGTCTCGGCGCCGATGTGCCGTTCGCGCTGCACGGCGGCACGGCGGTCGGCACCGGCCGCGGGGATCAGCTCAACCCGGCGCTCGCGCGGGGGCGCTTCGACTGGATCCTCGTGCCCAGCGATCAGGGCCTGTCGACGCCCGTGGTCTACGAGCGCCTCGACCTGCTGCGCGAGGAGGAGGGCGCCCTCGCCGACGACCCGCCCCTGTCGCTCGACGTGCCGATCCCGGTGCTGCAGGCGCTCCGGTCGGGCGACCCGGTGCAGCTCGCGGAGACGCTGTTCAACGACCTGCAGGCCGCGGCCCTCTACGAGCGGCCCGACCTCGCCCAGACGATCGCCCAGGGCGTCGCTGCCGGCGCGCTCCAGGGCATCGTGTCGGGTTCCGGCCCCACGGTGGCGCTGCTGTGTCCCGACCCGGAGACGGCGCAGGACGTGCAGTCCTCGCTGCGGGAGATCGGACTCGACCCGCTGCACGTGCACGGTCCCGTCCCCGGCGCCCGCATCATCGGCTGACGCGGACGCCGTTTCGGCGGGATCCGGCCGTCGGCGCGCTCAGGCGAGCGCGCCGAGTGCCGCCCGCAACTCCTGCTTGGCGCGGGCGTAGCGCGAGCGGGCCGTCGCGGCGGGGACGCCGACGATCTCGGCGGCCTCCCCGATCCGGAACCCGTCCCAATGCACGAGCTGGACGATCTCCGCGAGCTCCGGGCGGAGGCGGCTGAGCGCGTCGCGCACCTCGTCGCCCTCGTCGGCCGCGGGGGTGTCCGACACCCGCGGCATGTGGGCACGGATCCGGTCGGCCAGGGCCGCGCGCCGACGCTCGCCCCGCGCGTGGTTCTGCAGCGTGCCTCGGGCGAGCCCGAACAGCCACATCCGCGTCTCGAGCGGATTCTCGGGCAGGTCGTCGACGCGGCGCCACGCGATCAGGAGCGTCTCGCCGAACAGGTCGGGAGCGTCGACGGGTCCGACGCGGCGCTGCAGATAGCGAAGGATGTCGCCGTTGGACTCCCGCAGCGCCGCGGTCAGGAGCTTCTGTGTGCGGATGGAGGCGTTCACGGGGTCACGGCCTCGCACAGCAGCTGAGCATCCGAGGTCCACCAGCCGTCGATCCCGGCCGCCGCCGAGAGCCGGTTCGTCGCCTCCCCCAGCACGACGTAGTGCGCGGTCGCGGACCAGTCGTCGTCGGTCGGCTCGACGCCCGGCTGCGGATCCTGCCACGAGCCGTCCGCGCCGAGCACCTGGATGATGGTATGCGGGTCGGAACGGATCTCGTCCGCACGTCGGTCGACGACCGCCGGGTCGATCGTGAGGGCACCGACGTCGGCGACGAACGCGTCCCAGTCGCCCTCCGGCTCCGTCTGCTCCAGGACGATGCGCGCCTCGCACTCGCGGCCGCTGGGCAGCGTGAAGGCATAGGCGACATCGGGATCCTGCGCCCACGGGAGCCAGTCGAATCCGCCGGCGGCGACGGCGGCTCCGGCCCCGCCGCAGAGCAGCACGGCGAGTCCCAGGCCCGCGGTCACCCGGGGGATGCGCCGGACGGGCCGACGCTCGGCGGCGACCTGTGCGCGTGCCAGCGCCGCGACCGCGTCCATGTCGCGGGTGAGGGCATCGTCGATGTGTACCGCATCGGGTGCGGTGCGCTCGAGAAGAAGATCCAGTCGGTCGGGGGTGTCCATGTCTCGCTCCTGTCGTGAAGGGCCGTCACAGGGGATATGTCCACCACGGCCGTCCGTGATGACGCCCCTGCCGTTTCGACGGGATCCGGCCTCACTCCGCGTTCAGGAGTGCGCTCACGCGGTAGGGGATCACCTCGCGCAGGAACAGGCTCGTCGAGGTGCGCAGGATGCCGGGGCACAGGCGCACCACCTCGGCGACGCGGTAGAGGTCGTCGGGGTCCTTCGCGACGACGCGCAGCAGCAGGTCGGTGTCGCCGGCCGGCGCGAAGCACTCCAGCACCTCGGGAACACGGCTGAGCGCATCGATCGCGGCGGTGATCTTGTGCTGATCGAGCTCGACGAGGATCGAGGCCGCGACGCCCCGGCCCAGTGCCTGCGGGAGGATGCGCGAGCTGTGCGCGCGCAGGTATCCGCCGGACTCGAGGCGGTCGAGGCGCGCGTGCACGGTACCGCGGGCGAGGCCCAGATCCTGGGCGATCAGCGCGACGGGTCGGCGGGGGTCGCCGTCGAGGACCGTGAGGATCCTCCGGTCGGTCTCGTCGAGGTTGGCCATTTCGATCACCATCGCCTTCTTCGTCTCACTCAGATTGATCGGATCGATCAATCGAAACTCACTCTATGGTCTGAATGACCTGTGCATGATGCAATGAGTATCAGATACGCAGGATGTCGGCCACGAGCGGGCATCACGCGCACTCGACGGAGAGGCCACGAGCCGCACGCGCCGGGTGTCGACGGCGACGGGCCACGAGCCTCAGCCGGCCCCGTCTCCTCAGCTGCCTCGTCGCCGAGGGGCGGGGCGGGCGCTGTCCGTCGTGGGCGTCAGTCGCCGGGGACGAGCAGGCGCAGCTGCACCATGGCCGAGAACCGCGCCTCCGGATCGGTGAGGTCGAGTCCGCTGATCTCCGACAGCCGGCGCAGGCGGTATCGGAACGTGTTGGGGTGGGTGTACACGCGTCCCGCCGCCACCGCCACGTCCCCGAACGCGTCGAGCCAGGCCCGCAGCGTCTCGACCAGGTGCGTGCCCCGCTCCCGGTCCTGTGCCAGCAGCTGCGCGACGGGACCGGTCGGCTGGTCGCCCCGCGCCCGGACGAGGTCGCCGAGCTCGACCAGCAGCGCCTCCATCTGCACCGCCGTGAACCGGGCGACGGGCTCCCGCCCCGGCGCCTGGCGGACCACACGGAGCGCACGGTCGGCGTTCGCCCGGGACGAGGGGATGCCGGCCGCATCGCCCGCCACGGTGCCGACGCCGATGCGGATCTCGCTGGTCGCCCCGAGGCGGCCGAGGAAGTCGGTCGCGACGCGCGCGGCACGGCTGTCGGCGTCGCTGTGCCCCGCTCCGGACTCGGTCTCGCCCTGCTCCGGACGGATGCCGACGACGGCGTACACGACGTTGCCGATCACGGCGACCGCGGAGCGCAGGTAGACGGCGCCGAGGTGCACGGCGAAGGCGTCGGCGATGCGCTGCCGCTCGGCGATGCCGCGAGCACCGGCGGAGGGCTCGTCGTCGCTGTCCTCCGCGGCGGACAGGGCGAGCACGACGCAGCGGTGGTCGCTCAGGCGCAGTCGGGCCGTGGCGTCCGCCGCCCCGGGCCCGCCCTCGAGGATCGTCGCGAGCAGGTCGGCCCGCAGGCGCCGCTCGACGTCGGCGCCGGCGCGCAGCCGCAGCATGTGCAGGGCCACCAGCCCGGCGGAGTCCTTCAGCGCGCGCACGCGGTCGGGGGAGAGCGGCTCCTGGACCGCGGCCCAGATCGACCCGAGGATCTCGTCGCCGGCGCGCACGGCCAGGGCGACGCGCGGGAAGGAGGGCAGCCCCTCGGTGTTGTGCACCGGACCGACGTCGATCGGATCCGCGCTGCGGTACAGCTCCTGGAAGACCCCGCGCTCCTCCAGCTGTCGGGCGAAGCGCTCGGGCACCTGTCGGCCGAGCACGGTCTCGATGCGCGCGGGATCGGCCTCATGCTGCCGCCCGGAGAAGGCGACGACGCGGGAGTTGCGATCCTCGATCGTCACCGGTGCGTTCAGCAGGGTCGCGATGGCATTGGCGAGGGCGAACAGATCGCCCGAGGGCATGCCGCCGAGAGTCGTCGCCCCCTGCTCGCCGACATCGCCCTCTGCGATGAGCGACCGCAGCATGGCCGCCAGCTGCGCCCAGGACGCGCCGCGGGTCAGGGCGAGGACCGGGATGCCGGTGGCCTCGGCCGCGTCACGGAACGGCTGCTCGGTGCGCACGGGTGCGCGCAGCACGAGGGCGGTCGCCTGCTGGGTGGCGAGGGTGTGCAGGAGCTCGGCGATCTCGTCGGGATCGCTCAGCCCGACACCGAGCACGAGTGCCCCGCGCATCGGCATCGCGTCATCGAGCACGTCGTGGATGACGACCGTCTCGATCTCGGCGTCGTCGTCGGCCGCACCGCTCACCACCTCGAGCAGGGTGTTGCCGAGGTCTTCGATGACCCGGCCGAGGCTGGCGCGGGGCCTGGTCGTCACGGACATGAGCACAGGGCCCAGGCTAGGGCGCGACCGCCGGTGGGGGAGCTGTGGGGCACGACGAAATCGTATCGACTCTTGGTCGATCTCGACAGGATCATCGTGCCCCCGTGAGGGACGTCAGTCCGCGCTCAGAACGTGATCCACTCGGTGCGCACTGTGACGGCGTCGAGCGCGTCGGCATCCGGGGTCACGCCGATGCCCGGACCCGTCGGCACCGTGAGCGTGCCGTCCTCCACCACGAACGGTTCGGTGATGTCGCGGGCGTAGTAGCGCCCCGAGCCGGAGGTGTCGCCGGGGAGCGTGAAGCCGGGGAGAGCGGCCAGGGCGACGTTCGCCGCGCGCCCGATCCCGGTCTCCAGCATCCCGCCGCACCACACCGGGATGTCGTTGGCGACGCACACGTCGTGGATGCGACGGGCTTCGAGGTACCCGCCGACGCGTCCGGGCTTGATGTTCACGATCGAGCACGCCCCCAGCGCGATGGCGTCGGCGGCGGCCCGGGCCGACACGATCGACTCATCCAGGCACACGGGTGTCGTGATGGCCTTCGCCAGCTGCGCGTGACCGAGCAGGTCCTCCTCGTCGAGCGGCTGCTCGATCAGGAGCAGGTCGAACGGGTCGAGCTTGGCGAGGTGTCGGGCGTCGCCGCGATGGTACGCGGTATTGGCGTCGACCTGCAGCAGCACGTCGTCGCCGAAGCGTTCGCGCACGGCGCGCACGGGGTCGATGTCCCACCCCGGCTCGATCTTGAGCTTGATGCGCACGTACCCCTCGTCGAGGTAGCCGCCGACCGCGTCCAGCAGCTCGGGGATCGAGTCCATGATGCCGACCGAGACACCGCAGTCGACGCGGTCGCGCACGGCGCCGAGCTCACGCGAGAGCGGGACCCCCGCGGCGCGCAGCTCGGCGTCGAGCACGGCCAGCTCGACGGCGGCCTTCGACATGCGATGCCCCTTGAACTTCGCGAGGGCCGGAGCGACACCGGCGGCGTCGAGATCCTTCCCCTGCGCGAGCGCGGGCAGCAGGAACCGGGTGATGACGTCCACGCTCGCCTCGACGTACTCGGAGGAGTACAGCGGGTCGTTCATCGCGACGCCCTCGCCCCAGCCCTCGGCCTCGTCGGTGACGGCGCGCACGATCAGCGCCTCGCGCACGGTCTGCACGCCGAACGACGTGCGGAACGGCGACACCAGCGGCATCTCGATCACACGCAGCTCGAATCCGGTGAGCTTCATCCCTGTTCTCCTCTGTCGATGGTGTACGCGCCGGAGCGGTCGAAGGAGAGCACGCGCCCTCCGCCCTCCAGCGCGGATCCGAGTGTCTCCCGCAGCGCCAGGCGCCACGCGGTCGCCCGGGCGGGCTCGGCGAGGCGCAGGGACTCGATGTCCCGCGGCAGCGCCACCCGCACGAGTCGGGCGTCGGTGCGGTGCCGGAGCGGCTCGAGGTCCTCGCCCACGCTGAGCAGGGGTGCGGCGTCGTGTTCGCTCGTGGATGCAGGTTCCCCGTGGCAGGCGGCGACGACGCGCGGATCCCGCACGTACCAGGTGACCAGCATCCGATCGGTGTCGTCCGCGCCGTTGAGCGCATCGGCCATGTGCCCGTAGAAGTTGCGGTGGTACGACGTCGGCGTCGCGGCCAGCTTCACGAGGTTGAAGTGGGCATTGCGGCTGATCAGCGGATCGAACGTCCACGAGATCTCGTCGAGTCCCTCCTCCAGCGCCCAGGCACGCTGATGCACCTTGAGCGCGAAGCCGACGCTGCGACCGCGCATCCGTGCCGAGACACCGGCGATGTGGCTGTGCAGGGCGCGCTGATCCGGAGCCGCGAAGAATCCGAAGCAGGCCCCGACCAGCTCGTCGTGCTCAAACGCGCCGCCCACGTAGCTTCCGGCTTTCGACAGGGCGCGCAGCGTCTCGACGTTCACGGGGGAGGCCTCGCCCTGCTTGGTCCAGATGCTCTGGAACAGGTCGGCGACGCGGGTGAACTCGTCCACGTCGCCGAGCAGGCGGATCTCGACCCCGGCTCGGGAGGCGGCGGCGCTCGCGGCGTCGGCGGCCTCCTCCGGCGAGGCGCTGTACGCCGTGGCATCCGTCATGCTCATGCCCTTCCTCCGGCCGATGTTCCGTGTCCGGTCAGTGCCCCGGCGACCAGTCCCTGCAGCAGCAGGAGGCGCTCCGGGATCATCGCGACGAGCACATGCTCATCGTCGGCGTGCGCCCCGCCCCCCACGGCGCCCAGGCCGTCGAGGGTCGGCACGCCGAGACCCGCGGTGAAGTTGCCGTCCGACGCCCCGCCGACCGCGACACCGTCGAACGGCGTCAGACCGGCCTTCTCCGCGATCGCGACGGCCTGCGCGAACAGTCCCGCCGAGGATTCGGGCTCCATCGGGCGGCGGTTGGGGCCGCCCTCCACGCGCACGTCTGCTCCGGGCAGCGTCACCGGGAGTGCGCGCAGCGCGGCATCCACCCGGTCCTGCTCCGCGACGGTGCGGACCCGCACATCGACCGCGAACTCGGCGGCGGCGGGCACGGTGTTCGTGGTGCTGCCGGCGCGCACGAGCGTCGGCGTGACGCTGGTCCCCGCGGCCGCGTCACCGAGTTCGGCGACCGCCAGGAGCAGGTGCGCGGCCTCCACCGCGGCGTTCACACCGCGCTCCGGCTCCAGTCCCGCATGGGCGGCGAGCCCCACGACGTGCACGCGATAGAGCGAGACGCCTTTGCGCGCGATCTTGACGGCACCGCCCTCGGCCGCGGCCTCCAGGACGAACACGGCGGCGCAGCCGCGTGCCTCCCGCTCGATCAGCGCGCGAGAGCTGGGGGAGCCGAGTTCCTCGTCGCCCGTGATCAGGATGCTGACGCCCGTGCGGTCCGGCAGCGACGCCACGGCGTGCAGGGTCATCACCGCCCCGGTCTTCATGTCGAAGCACCCGGGACCGCGGAGCACGCCGTCCTCCATACGGAACGGGAGCCGCAGCAGCGAACCGAGCGGCCACACCGTGTCGTGGTGACCGAGCAGCAGCACGGTCGGCTCGCCGAACCGCCAGCGCAGGTGGGTGCGGCCGTCGATCACGATGCGCTCCGGCGCGACGCCCAGCAGGCGCTCACCGAGGGCGGCGACGACCTCCGCGCTGCGGGCGACGGCGTCGAGGTCGTCGGAGGGCGACTCGCAAGAGACGAGGGTCTCGATGTCGGCGAGGATCAGATCGAGATCCACGTCCGCCTGCACGGTCATCAGGACACCTTCGGCGCCGCGCGGACGCCGTGGTGCAGATAGCGCTCGCCGCCGGGCAGGGAGTAGAAGACCACGGCGTGCCAGGCCTGCTCGCCCTCCGGACGCATCACGAACTCGCCGGGACGCACGGGCACCAGCGGATGCTCCTGCACCGGGTCGGGGAGCATGGCGGCGAGCGGTCCGTTCAGGGTCGTGCGCATGCGCAGCCCTTCCTCGTCGCGGAAGATCTCGGTGCGCACGCCCGAGCGGTCGTAGACGCCCTCGAACTCGGAGAAGTCGTCGGTGAACGGCTCCTCGGGCGGAGTGAGGCCGGCCGGCAGCTCCAGCGCCGCCAGCTCGCGGAAGATCTCCCCGAACAGCTCGACGTAGAGATCGTGGGTGTTGCCGCCGTTGGTCAGCAGCGTCACCGCGAGGCCCTCCTCGGGGAGGATGCGCAGGAACGACGCCTGCCCGATCGTGTTCCCGTCGTGCCCGATGAGGCGGTGGCCGTCCCAGTCGAACAGGATCCAGCCCACGCCCCACGCGTCTCCGAGCGTGTACGGGTCGGGCATGTCCACCTCACGCTCCTGCATCCGCGCCACGGCGGCCTCGGACAGCACGCGCGTCCCATCGGCGGCCAGTCCGCCTGCCAGGTGCATGCGGGCGAAGGCGAGCACGTCGGCGGTGGTGGAGTTGATGAGTCCGGCCGGGCCCATCGATCGCGGGAGCATCCAGGCGGGTGCGAGGTGCGGACCATCGTCGTCGACCACGGTGTGCCCGCTGGCCGCCCGGAACATGATCGCCTCCTCCGGGAGGGTCGAGGAGTGAGTGAGTCCGAGGGGCGTGAACACGAGGTCGCGCATGGCCTGGTCCCAGGTCGTTCCGGTGACCTTCTCGATCACGCGCCCGGCCAGCGAGAATCCGGAGTTGCAGTACGACATCGTCGCACCGAGCGGGTGGTTCTGCGCGACGCCGTCCAGGAGCGCGACGTACTTCTCCAGTGTCTCGTCGCCGCGGCCGGTGTCGGTGAAGACGTCGCCGTCGATCCCACTGGTGTGATTCAAGAGGTGACGCAGCGTCACGGTCCGGGTGATCTCCGGGTCGGAGGACGAGAACTCCGGCACGTATGAGACGACCGGGGCATCGAGGTCGAGGATGCCCTGATCGACGAGGCGCATGATCGCGGTCGTCGTCCACACCTTGCCCATCGAGCCGATCTGGAACACCGAGTCGTCGGTGGTCTCGATGCCCGTGCGGACGTTGAGTATGCCGTGATGCGCATATACCGGTTCCTCGCCGAGGCGGAGGATGCCGAGGGTCGCGCCCGGGACCTTGTGCGCCTCGGCCAGGGCGCTCAGTCGCTGCTGCCAGTGCCGCGCGTCGAGGCGGGCGCGCACCGGCTTCCCGGCCGGCGGGGCGTACTGCTCGACCCAGTCGATCACGCGCTGCGAGTAGTCGGCGCGGTGCGACGGAGGGCCGGAGAGCAGGAACAGGTGCGAGCCACCGGGATACAGGACCAGACGCGTGGGCACGTCGCGCTCGCGCAGCGCCGTGAACCACTGCTCGGCCTGACCGACGGGGCAGCGCTCATCCGCCGCACCCTGCAGGATCAGCGTCGGGGTGGTGACCCGGTCGACCCGGGTGAACGGCGACTGCGCCGCGATGCGCTCCGCATCGCGCCAGGGGAGTCCGCCGTTCTCCTTCGCCGAGAGGTAGTGCCCGAAGTCGGAGGTGCCGCCCATCGAGAGGAGATCGGTGACCACGCCTCCGCCCACGGCCGCGGCGAAGCGGTCGTCGCGCGAGGTGAGGAAGCAGGTCATGAATCCGCCGTAGCTGTAGCCGGTGACGGTCAGCCGCGTCGGGTCGGCGATGCCCTCCGCCACGAGCTGATCGAGCGGCTCGAGGAAGTCGTTCGCGTCGTTGACTCCCCAGCCGCCGGACACGGCGGAGAAGAACGCGTCGCCGTAGCCGTCGCTGCCCCGCGGGTTCAGGGTGAGGATCGCCCAGCCGCGGCGCGCGAGCACCTGGTGGTACGGGTGGATGAGGTCGGCGGCGCCGTTCCAGGAGTTGTGCGGACCGCCGTGGATGTCGAGCAGCAGGGGCAGCGGGCCCGTGGCGGCCGGGTCGCGGCGCAGCCATCCCGTGACGACGGTGCCGTCCGAGATCGTGAAGCGACGCTCCTCGGCGACGACGAGGTCGAGGTCGGGTGTGCCGTGGTCGGTGAGCACCCGTGTCGTGCCGTCGGCGAGGTCGAGGAACGCGACATCGCCGAACGACTCCGGTGTCGCGAGCACGATGGCGGCGGAGGAGGCCGTCACCGACAGCCCCGACACGTTCGCGGTGCCGTCCACGAGCGCCGTGGCGCCCGTGCCGTCCTGCGCCACGCGGTACACGTGCGTGTACCCGTTGTCGCGGAGGCAGAACACGAGGTCCCCGCCGGCCGTGACCTGCGGCATGCCGCCGGGGTATCCGGGACCGCCCGGCATGACGTTGCGGTCGAGGCTCCCCGTGATGCTGCGCGGTTCGCCGCCGTCGACCGGGAACAGCAGGATGTCGGCGTTGCCGACCTCCGTGTCGAGGCGTCCGGCGGCGACGACATGGCGGCCGTCCGGCGTCCAGCCCACGGCCGTCGCCTGCACGTCCGCCGCGCTCACCCGCACCGCCTCGCTGTTCGGGTCGGTGGAGGAGCGCACGAACACGGGGATCCGCAGGGTCAGATCCGCGTCGTCCTCGACGCTCGTGGAATAGGCCAGGAGTGTGCCGTCCGGCGACCAGAACGGGTCGGAGGCGTGGGAGCGCCCGTGGGTGAGCGCCGTGACCTTCCCGGAGGCGACGTCGAGCACATGCAGCTGCTGCACGAGCGTTCCGAGGTTGCCCGCGCCGTCCGCCTTGTAGCCCAGGCGGTCGGTGCTGGCCGGCGCCGAGCGTCGGGCGAGGATGGTCTCCGCGGTGTCACCGGGAAGCGCCGCGCTGTCGACCGGGGCCGTGAAGGCGATGCGCTCGCCGTCGGGGCTCCAGGCCGGAGCGCCCGCGCCGAGCGGAAGGGTCGTGAGACCGCGCGCCTCGCCGCCCGCCGCCGGGAGGAGCCAGATCTGCGCGGGGCCGTCCTGCGCACGCAGGAACGCCAGCTGGGTGCCGTCGGGGCTCCACACCGGGGTGGAGTCGGCCGTCGCGTGCGTGAGCGGGGCGGGGTCGCCGCCGGTGGTCGGCACCTGCCACAGGGCGCGCGTATCCCGGTCGCCGTCGCGATCCGTCGTCCGCAGCACGAAGGCGATGCGGGCGCCGTCCGGTGACAGTGCCGGTTGCTCGGGGGTGCGGACGGCGAGCAGCTCGTCGACGGTGACGCGGTTCATGGGAGCTCCAATCGGATGGTCAGTTCACTGTGTCCGCTGAGAGCGGGGTCGGTGTTGTGGTCGCGGCCGAAACCAGGGGGATGCTTTGGGAGACGGGCACAGTCCCGATCGGCGCATCGGCCGGCAGTCCTGCGAAATGACAGGCCGCGCCCGCTGCGCCCGTGGGCAGCGGAGGCTCCGCGATCACGCAGAGCTGCCGGTCGGGGCGAGCCGCAGGACCGATCGGGCACCGCGGGTGGAAGCGACATCCGCTCGGCGGCGCATGCGGATCGGCGGGCTCCACGTCGACGGGGGCGAGCGGGTCGACCGCCAGCAGGTTCCCGTGCCGGGTCGGCGCCGCCTGGAGCAGGTCCCGCGTGTAGGGGTGCTGCGGGTCGGCGAGCACCTGCTCGGTCGGACCGAACTCGACGATGCGGCCGAGGTACATCACGGCGATGTGGTCGCTCAGGTAGCGCACGACCGAGAGGTTGTGCGAGATGAACAGCATCGTGAGGTCGAGCTCGCCGCGCAGCTCTCGCACGAGGTTGAGCACCGAGCCCTGCACCGAGACGTCGAGCGCGGACGTGATCTCGTCGGCGATCACGACCTCGGGGCGGGCGGCGAGGGCCCGGGCCAGGGCGATGCGCTGACGCTGTCCGCCCGAGAGCGCCGCCGGGAGCGACTGCGCACGGTCGGCGTCGAGGCTCACCAGGTCGAGCAGACGGGCGACCTCGGCACGGCGAGCCGTCGCACCGCGGATGCCGCGCGGGAGCGCTTCGGCGATGGACTCGCCGATCGTCATGCGCGGGTCGAGCGAGGAGAACGGGTCCTGGAACACCATCTGGATGGGGCGTCGGCGGCGGAAGCTGCGCACGTCCACGCCGTCGAGGGCGATCGAGCCCTCGCTGATGGGCGCGAGGCCGATCGCCGCGCGGGCGAGCGTGGATTTACCGGAACCCGACTCTCCCACGAGTCCCACGACCGATCCCGACGGGACCGTGAGGCTCACGTCGTCGACGGCCGTGAGACCTGCGCGGTGCGTGCCGTAACGCACGCTGACCCGGTCGAAGCGCAGTTCGCTCATCGCCGCACCGTCTCTTCCTCGTCCATGGTCGGGGCCGCCTCCGCGGCCGTGGCGATCTCCGCGGCCGTGACGATCTCCGCGGCCGTGGCGATCTCCGCGGCCGTGACGATCTCGGCGGACGTGGCGATGGTCACCGGAACCGCCGCCTCGCCGCTGACCGGATGCCAGCACGCGACCCGATGGCCTTCTGTATCCGCCACGAGCTCGGGATCGGTCTCCCGGCAGAGCTCGGTGGCGAGCGGACAGCGGGCGGCGTACGCGCAGCCTGCGGGGAACGCGCTCGGTGCCGGGGGACGGCCCGGGATCATCTTCAGCGGCTCGCTGCGGTCGGCATCGAGCTCGGGCACGACCTCGAGCAGGGCACGGGTGTACGGGTGCCGGGCGCCGGTGTGGAGGGTCGCTGCGGGCAGGTCCTCGACGATCCGCCCCGCGTACATGACCAGCACCCGGTCGCAGGTCTGCGCGACCACGGCGATGTCGTGGCTGATGAGCAGGATCGCGGCGTCGGTGTCGCGGCGCACCCCGGCCAGCAGCTGCAGCACCTGCCGCTGCACGGTCACGTCGAGAGCCGTGGTCGGCTCGTCCGCGATGATGAGGCGCGGATGGTTCATGAGCCCCATGGCGATCATCGCCCGCTGCCGCATGCCGCCGGAGAACTCGTGCGGGTACTGGCGGGCGCGTCGTGCCGCGGCGGGCACCCGCACCGACTGCAGGCGTTCGATCGCCCGGTCCATCGCCTGCTTCCGCGTGACGTCCTGGTGCTCGGACGCGGCCTCGGCGAGCTGCGAGCCGATCCTCCTGGTCGGGTTGAACGAGGTCATCGGGTCCTGGAAGACCATGGCGAGAGAGGTGCCGAGCAGGCTCCGCACCGCGCGGTCGGACGTGGTCAGCAGCGGGGTGCCGCAGAAGTCCAGGCGTGCCGCGGCCACGTGGCCCGGGCGCTCGATGAGTCGGGCGGCGGCCAGGGCGGTGAGGCTCTTGCCGGATCCCGATTCGCCGACCACGCCGATCGCCTCTCCGCGGGACACCGTGAACGAGACGCCGCGCACCGGGGTGACCCATCCGCTGGGGGTGGGGAACGAGACGCGCAGGTCGTCGACGAGGAGCACCGGGGCATCGTCGTCGGCCGACACAGGCTGGGCAGCGCCGGGGAGGGCGATCGCCGGCAGGCGGTGGCGACGGCGGCCGGATCGTCCGCCGAGGGCGGCTGCGGCGGTCTCGCCGAGCAGGTTGAACGCCAGCCCCGCGATCACCACGGCCACGGCTGGACCGAGGGCGGCGGCCGGATTCAGGTAGATGCGGTTCAGGCCCTCGCCGAGCAGACGGCCCCAGTCGTACTCGGGCACCTGCACGCCGAGGCCGAGGAACGACAGGCCCGCGAAGGCGAGGAGTGCGGAGCCCGCGGCCACGGTGGCGTTCACGATGAGGGGCTCGCCGACGTTCGGGAGGATGTGCCGGATCAGGATGCGGAACCGCGAGACCCCGGCGACCCGGGCCGCGTCGATGAAGTCGCGTCCGGCGATCGCGGCCGACAGGGTCTGCGTCAGCCGGGCGAACTGCGGCGCCATCGCGAAGCCGATCGCGAGCACGGCGCCGGTGGACCCGACACCGAAGATGACCGCGAAGAACAGCGCGAGCAGGAGCCCGGGGAACGCCACCGCGATGTTCACGAAGCCGACGATGGGCCGTCCGAGCCAGCGCGGGAGCACCGACGGCGCCGTGCCGAGCAGGGTGCCTGCGACCACGCCGATGATCACGGCGATCACGGCGAGGACCACGGACAGCCGGGTGGCGACCAGGACGCGGGCGAGGACGTCGCGACCGAGGGCGTCGGTGCCCAGGAGGTGCGCGGCGCTCGGCCCCTGCGAGATCGCGGCCGGATTCACCAGCTCGGCCTGCGCGCCCCAGATGACCGGGGCGAAGATCGCGGCGAGGGTGACGAGGGTCATGAGACAGAGCGCCGTGATCCCGAGCGGGGACCGGACGATGCCCGACCAGGCCGTACGTGCCGACATCATGCCTCCCGGATGGTGGATCGAGGGTCGAGGAGGGCGAGGATCACGTCGATCGCGAGGTTCACGACGAGCACCGCGACCCCGTAGACGAGGACGATGCCCTGCACGACCGAGTAGTCCTTGGTCAGGATCGACTGCACGATCATGGTGCCCAGGCCCGGCCAGGCGAACACGTTCTCGACCAGCACCGTGCCGGCGACCATGCCCGTCAGGAGCAGACCGGTGAGCGTGAGCGTCGCCGTCATGGCGTTCGGCAGCGCGTGGCGGGTGTAGATCCGGCGGGGCGCGAGGCGCTTGGCCCGGGCGGTGCGGATGAAGTCCTGCCCCAGCACCGACAGCACCTCGACCCGGATGATGCGCGAGAACACCGCGATCGGTCCGACGGCGAGCGCCACCACCGGCAGGACGAGGGAGAACGGCGCGGTGTTGCCCGCCACGGGGAACCAGCCCAGCGAGACGGCGAACACGGAGACGAGTCCGACGGCGAGGAGGAACTCGGGGATCGCGGCGAGGATCACGGATCCGGTGGCGAACCCCAGCTCGAGGCCCCGTCGCCGTCCGCCGCGCGTGGCGACGGCCATCGTCACGCCGAGCGGGATGGAGACCAGCAGGACCAGCAGGACGGCCAGCAGCGCGAGCTGCAGGGTCGCGGGGAGCCGGGTCGCGATGATCTCGGAGACCGGTTGGCCGGTGATCATCGAGGTGCCCATGTCGCCGGTGAACAGACCGCCGACGTAGTGCAGATACTGCGCGAGGAGGGGCTGATCGAGCCCGAGGGCGATCCGACGCGATTCGACGAGCTCGACCGGTGCATTCATGCCGAGCGCCGCCCGCACCGGGTCGCCCGGCACCAGGTGGATCATGAGGAAGGCAGCCGTGACCAGCACCCACACCGAGAGCAGGAACTGCCCTCCGCGACGGACCAGGAAGGACACCCAGGGGTTGTCCGACCGTGCGGATCTGATCAGTATCGCCTGCGTGGCGGTGGTGCTGGCCATCGGCTGCCTCCGGTCTTCGACTACTCGTACATCCGGATCGAGGCGGGGTCGATCCCGTCGCCCTCGGTGAAGGTCGCCTTGTTGCCGAACGTCGTGAGGACGTTGTTGACGTAGGGGACGACCGAGACCGAGGTGAACAGGGCCTCCTCCGCGGCGTTCCAGTCCGCGCATCCGTCGGTGCCCGGCTTCGACGCCGCCGCCGTGACCGCGGCGGTGTACGCGTCATCGGTGACGGACGCGAAGTTCGATCCGTTCGGCGGTGTGGGTCCGGAGTAGAACGGCACGAGCATGCTGGGCAGGGAGACGCCGAGCGGTGCGGCGGAGATGTCCCAGTCGCCCGTGGCGAACAGGGCCTCGCTCAGGGCGGGGGAGTCGAGCGTCTTGACGGTCGCGGAGACGCCGAGCGCCTTCCATGTCGACTGCATGAGCTCCGCCGCCGCGCTGCCGCCGTTGCCGAGCGTGGTCGGGGTCACGAGCGTGAGCTCCATCGCGACGCCGTCCTTCTCGCGGATCCCGTCGGAGCCGACCTTCCAGCCGGCATCATCGAGACTCGCCGCCGCGGCCTTCGCGTCGAACTCCGGGAGGAGCCCGTCGACGACGTCGGCCTGGCACGGGTTCGGTGCGATGGTCACGAGGCTCTTCGCCTCGGTGCCTTCGCCGCTCGTGAGCACCTGCCCGAGCTGGTCGAGGTCGAGCGCCTGGGTGAGTGCCTCGCGGACGGCCTGGTCGGCCGTCGGGCGACCCTCGCCCTGGTTGAAGAACAGCTGACCGGCGGCCAGGGGCAGCTCCGTGGAGAAGAGGCCGGCGTCGCGCAGCCGCTGCCGGTCGGGGCCGAGGACGAGTGCCGCGTTCACCTCGCCGGACAGCACCAGGTTCGCCGCGGTGGTCTCGTTCGGGATCACGCGGTAGACGACCTTGGCCGGCAGGCCCGGCTGCTCGGGATCCCAGTCCCCGGGTCCCCAGGTGACGTCGTCGCGTCGGGTCAGCGTGTACTGGCTGTTCGGCGCGATCTCGGTGAGGGTGAACATCCCCGTCGCGCCCTTGCCCGCCGCGCGCGCGTCCGCATCGTCCACGACCGTGCCGCAGACGATCGAGATGCTGCCGATGTTCTGCAGCAGGAACGCGTCGGGCCTGCCGCTCGTGACGGTGACGGTTCCGGCCTCGTCGTCGCCGACGGCCGTCGTGCCCGGCTGCACCTGCAGGCCGGCCAGGGGCGAGGCGTTGGCCGGGTCGCCGATGAAGGTGATGTTGGCGGCGACGTCGGATGCAGTGAGCGGCGAGCCGTCCTCGCAGGTCAGCCCGTCGCGCAGGGTGAAGGTGGCCGTCGCGGTGTCGGCCTCCCAGCTGGTCGCGAGGCCGGAGAGCACCTCGCCGTCGTTCTGCACCTCCACGAGGCGACCGTACAGGTAGCGGTCGATCTGCCGGGCCGAGCCCATGACCGTGGTGAACGGGTCGAGCGTGCCCGGGTCGGTCGCCGTCACGGCGGTGAAGGTCTTGCCGTCGGCGAGGACGCCTTCGGCGCCGTCCTTGCCTCCGGGAGGGGCGCCGGCCGCGCAGGATGTCAGGGCGAGCGCCGCAGCGCCCAGCAGCGCGATCAGCGGGGTACGAGAACGCATCAGAAGCCTCCAGCAGTGTTCGGGATGGTGCAGGTGGATGGTGCAGTGTTCAGGATGGTGCGGTGTTCAGGATGGTGCAGGTGGATCGTGCAGTGTTCGGGATCGTGCAAGTGGATCGTGCAGGGGTGAGACGGGTGCAGGTCAGCCGGCGCGCAGGTGCTCGACGGCGGCGAAGCCCGCATGACCGATCGAGGCATCGACGAGCGGCTGCCGTTCGGCCAGCGACGCGGCGCGGGTGAAGACGGCCACGGCGTACCGGCGGCCGTCCGGATAGGTCACGACCCCGGCCTCGTTGCGCCAGGTGGGCAGCGTGCCGGTCTTCGCCGCGATGCGCACACCGGAGGGGAAGCCGGAGCTCAGCCGGTGCGGCCAGATCTGCTGCGCCATGATGTCGCGTGCCTGGCGGCAGGCCTCGGCCGGTGCCGCCGTGTCGGTCCACAGGGCGTTCAGCAGCGTCGTGACATCACGCGGGGTGGAGTGCGAGGTCTTGACCGGATGCACCGCGTCGAGGGCGAGGATCTGCGCGGCGCTCGCCCCCTCGAACAGCTCGTCGAGATCGCTGTCGGGTGTGCCGCCGAGGTCGGAGACGACCGAGGCGAACAGGTCTTCGCAGCACCCGACGAGCCGCGTCTGCCGCAGCCCCAGGTCGCTGATGACCCGGTTCACGGCAGCGCTCCCGAGCCGGTGGTACACGACGTCGGTCGCGGCGTTGTCGCTCATCGTCATCATGTTCTGCGCGAGGTCGCGCCAGCTGGCCTCGACGTCGTCCGAGAACCCGGCGGTGCCCACGCCGCCGATGCGGTAGCGCGCGGTCACGGTGGTCCGCTCGGTCGGGTCGAGTTCACCGGCGGCGACCGCGCGCACGTAGGCCGTGAGCACGAGGATCTTGAACACCGAGGCGAGCACCACGGGCTCGTCGGCGCCGACACTCACCTCCGCTCCGCCGTCCACGCCGACCTCCCGCGCGTGCAGGAAGCCCTCGGCGCCGGCCGCCGTGAAGACCTCGGCGATGGTCACCGCGGTGTCCTGCGGGAGCGCCGCGGTGGTCACGCGCCCACCCGGCGGTCGGCGCGGCCGGTGTGCAGGTACAGGGCCCGTCCGCTGCCGTCGTCGCCCACGAACGCGTGCGGCATGTGCATGCCGTGCTGCCGCTCGCGGGGGAGCAGGGTGTCGCCCGACCAGCCGACCAGCTCGACGGGCTCGGGGGCGGGTCCGAGCTCGGCGAAGATGCCCTTCATGGTGCGCTCGAGCCAGATGCGGCCGTCGTCATCCACCCGCACGGTCGAATCCGACACGGAGGAGGAGTAGGTGCCGAGGATCCGCTCGACGTCGACCGCGACCGGCGTCTCGGGGAGCGCGGGCAGTGCGGGCATCGTCACGTCGGCGAGGGCCTTCAGCACCTTCGACGTGATCGCCTGGAAGGCGTCGACGGTCTGTCCGCCGTTCGTCAGCACCGCGACGGCGACGCCCGCCGACGGCACCATGCGCAGGAACGCGTTCTGGCCGATCGTGCCGCCGTCGTGGCCGATCACGGGGCCGCCGTCCCAGTCGAAGATCTCCCATCCGAGGCCCCAGGCGTCGCCCATGACTCCGAGCTCGGGCAGCTCGACCTGTCGCTCCTGCATCGCGCGGACGCTCTGCTCGGAGAGCACCCTCGTCCCGTCGGCGGCGACCCCGCCGTCCAGGTGCATGCGCCCGTAGGTGACCAGGTCGCGGGCGGTCATCGCGAGCATCGAGCCGGCCGGGACGTTGGAGCGCACGAGACTCCACACCGGAGCGGGCACGGGCTCGTCACCGCTCTCCGCCGGGATGTGCCCGAGCGCGGCGCGGAACATGATCGCCTCGGATGCCGAGGTGGCGACGTGCGTCAGCCCGAGCGGGGTGGCCAGGTAGGTGCGCAGCGCCTGGTCGTACGACATGCCGCGCAGCACCTCGACGATGCGGCCGAGCACCACGAACGCGGCGTTGTTGTACGAGAAGCGCTCGCCGGGGGTGAAGAGCTGCGGGGCATCGGCGATCGTCGCGAGGTACTTCTCCACCGCGTCGTCGCCGACCCCGGTGTCGTTGAACAGGTCGCCCTCGAACCCGCTGACGTGACTCAGCAGCTGCCGGGCGGTGATCGTGCTCGCTGCCGCGTCGTCGCCGATCGCGAAGGCGGGGACGGTGTCGCGCACCGGGGCGTCGATGTCGAGCAGCCCCTCGTCGACGAGCTGCATGATGAGCGTCGCGGTCCAGGTCTTCGTGATGGAGCCGATCTGGAAGACCGAGTCCTCATCGGCCTCGACGCCCGTGTTGCGGTTCAGGATGCCGGCGGCGGTGGTGAAGATCTCGCCGTCGGCCAGGATCGCGACGGATGCCGCGGGGATGTGCGCGTCGGCCAGCATCGCGGGAAGGCTCTCCCGCACCCAGCTGCCGATTTCGTTCAGGTCGGACACGTGCGCTCCTCTTCGTCGAGTGGGCCGTCGTCGTTCGGGGCGACGGCGATGGGCCGAGACTATTCGCGTGCTCGGCCGGCCCGTTGGTGCCGGGCGACGAGACTTGTGCGGACCTTGGTTCGCGCCGACGAAGGATCGCTGCTCAGGCGTCTCCGCGCACGGGGCGCCCCGGAAGGGCGTCGGCGACGATCTCTCCGGCCCGCACGACCGGCGTGCCGTTCACGTAGAGCGCGCGGATGCCCTGCGACGGGCGGGTCGGGTCGGCGTAGGTCGCGCGATCGGTCAGGGTCGTGGGGTCGATCACCACGATGTCGGCGTCGGCTCCGATCCCCAGGTGCCCCTTGGTCCGCATGCCGGAGGCGACCTCGTCGAGCACGCGCGCGGGCAGATGGGAGCAGCGGCGGAAGGCCTCCAGCCAGCTCCAGGTCCCGCTCTCCAGGACCATCAGGCGCAGCGACTTCGTGAACGTGCCGGCGGTGCGGGGATGCGTATGTCCGCCCGCCGGGAGCGGCCATTCGCGCTGCTCGTGGATCGCCCGGCCGTCGGCTCCGGTCCACGAGATCGGCATCGCGTCGCTCGCGACGATCGAGTCCGGATAGGCGAGCGCACGGTGCAGGTGCGCCCGGTCGAAGGGGTCGGCCTCGTCGAGGAACGTCACGATGCAGGTGGCGCCGGGGTCGGTCGCGCGCACCTCGCGCAGCCGGGCCTCGTCGGCGATGCGCTCGCCGGTCTCGACCAGCACGAGGGAGGAGGGGGTGATGCCGAGGCCCGCGAGCTTCTCGGGTGCGAGGAAGAACGCCCCGATCGCCGTGCTCCCGGCGCCGTACGGGTACGCCTCGACGGTGACGCGGGAGCCGGCCGCGCGGCTGCGGTCGAGCAGGGCCAGCACGCGGTCGACGTGACGCAGCGAGGTGCTGTTCACGTGGCAGTGGTGCATCGCCGCCCCCGTCTCGGCGGCGGCGCGGACGAGCTCCTCCGAGCCGTCGATCGGGGTGCGCGGATCGGCCTCGATCAGCTCGCGCACGTGGGTGAAGGTCGGAGCGTGCGCGGCGGCCGCGAGGCGCGCGAGATCCAGGTACTCGTCCGGGTCGGAGCGCGGCGCGTAGCCCATGAGCACGCCGATGCCGAGCGCGCCGGCTCCGAGTTCGTCCTCCAGCAGCCCCAGCCAGCGGCGGCGTTCGACGGGGGAGGAGGAGCGCTGCCAGTCGGGCGTGCCGAGCAGGTCCATCGACGCGGTGAAGTCGGCGACCGGCACGCGCTCGAGGTGCGCGTATGCCCGCGCCTGCGACCAGGACGCCGAGAAGCCGTAGTTCAGGGGGCGCCCGTCGGCGGCGGCTCGGGCGAACGCCTCCGCGATGGGCATCAGGCCCGCCTCCAGATCGAGCGCCGTGGTGACGCCGTCCATCGCCTGCAGTCGCTGTCCCGCGATCGAATGGACGTGACTGTGCAGGTCGACGAACCCCGGGCCGACGATGAGGTCCGCCGCGTCGACGACGTCCGCACCCGTCGGGGCCGCGAGTCCGTCACCGATCGCGGCGACGCGTCCGTCCGCGATCAGGAGGTCGGCGACCCGGTCGGTTTCCGTCTTCGGGTCGATGACGCGCCCGCCGCGCAGCAGAGTGTCCACGTCGCCACCCTGCCATGCTGATGGGGGCCGTTCCGGTGCGGCTCGACGAAACCGTGGCGTCGATCCGGTGCCCGCGGACAACTCGTCATGCCCGGTAGCGGCCGTGCGAGGTGCACGCACGCGCCCGGACAGACATAATGTATCTACGATGTGACCGTGCACACGCAAGGAGGCAAGTGATGTCCACCGCCTCCGAGCGTGCGCGGTTGCCGAGTATCCGCGACGTCGCTCGACTCGCCGGTGTGTCCCATCAGACCGTGTCTCGGGTGCTCAACGATCATCCGAGCATCCGTCCGGAGACCAAGGCCAAGGTCCTCGACGCCATCGCGGTGCTCGACTACCGTCCGAACCTCGCCGCCCGCGCGCTGGTGACCAGCAAGTCGAACATGCTGGGGATCCTCTCCGCGACGATCGGGGAGTTCGGCCCGACCTCGTCGATCGCCGGCATCGAGGACGCGGCGCGCGAGGAGGGGTATTCGGTCTCGACCCTGAACCTCGCGGACACCACTCCGGAGGCGATCGGCAATGCGGTGCGCCAGCTCTCCCGGGAGCAGGTCGACGGCATCGTCGTGCTCGCCCCGCAGGTGCGCGTGTTCCATGTCCTGCGCGGCATGTCCGTCGCCATGCCCTTCGTCACGCTGCAGACGGCGTCGGGGTCGGACGGCGTGAGCCTGTCCGCCGACCAGGTGGCCGGCGCGCGAGCCGCCACGGAGCACCTGATCTCGCTCGGCCACAGCGACATCCTGCACCTCGCCGGGCCGCAGGACTGGATCGAGGCGGAGTCGCGCATGCGCGGCTATCTCGACGGCCTGCGCGAGGCGGATCTGCCCACGTTCCCGCCGATCCGCGGTGACTGGACCGCGGACTTCGGCTACTTCGCCGGCAAGGAGCTCGCGCTGCGTCGGGACTTCACGGCCGTGTTCGCCGCGAACGACCTGATGGCGATCGGACTGCTGCACGGCTTCCGGGATTCCGGCCTGCGTGTACCGCACGACGTGAGCGTGATCGGGTTCGACGACATCCCGGTCGCGGCCCACGTGGCGCCCACCCTCAGCACCGTGCACCAGGACTTCCCGGAACTCGGACGGCGTGCGGTCCGCATCCTCCTCGCGCAGATCCGTGGGGAGCAGGTGCCGGAATTCGGCCCCCTGAAGACGATTCTGCGCGCCCGCGAGTCGGCCGCAGCCCGCTGAGACGGCGGCGGACGGGGCCGGGCGAATGCCCGGTGACCGTCGCGCGCCCGCGCGCGACCAGCGCGAGACCCGCGCGCGACGGCCCGAGATCGGGCTCGCCCGCCCGTCGCATCACGGTAGCGACACGAAATCCGCCCCCGGACTTGACAGCGGTTCGTCGTGAGTGGACGATGTAATCCAATGTGAACGGTCACATCGAAGGTGACCGCACGTCGCGAGGAAAGATCCGTGAGCACCACAGCAACGTTGCCTACCGTGTCA
>Ga0160430_100358_pt1 | contig 28801 bp, 25 predicted proteins | sample HID1971I_E0MG_FD_108274 | JGI IMG/M metagenome (GOLD analysis project Ga0160430, IMG submission 108274) | Enriched millipede-associated microbial communities from UW Madison campus, WI, USA - HID1971I_E0 MG | ecosystem: Host-associated > Arthropoda: Insects > Digestive system > Unclassified ...
CCAGACAGGGCAGACCACTAGTCGCGGACGGGTCTCATTTCGAGCCGTTCACTTTGTTTCCATAGCTGTTCAGCCTTTGTTTCTTGGTGGGTGCTGTTCGAAGGTCCGTGTGTCCAGCTGAGTGGTCACACGCAGTGCTCGTCCGAATGCGCGACGCCGCAGAGCGGCATCCATGCATTCCTGTGTCGGATGCACCCACGCGCCGCGCCCCGGCAGGACAGCACGCTCATCGACGATGAGGGTGTCGTTCTGGGACACCACCCTGAGAAGGGCGGAGCGGGGAGCACGCGTGCGACAACCGACGCACGTTCGTACGGGTTCCATCTTACACCTGCGTTTCACCCCGCCTCGCCCGCACTCGGGGCGCGTCGGAAGGCCGGAGCCGGTCAGTCGAGGACGCTGTCCGGCTGGATGTCGATCTTCGCACCGGTCAGCTTGGCGGCCAGACGGGCGTTCTGACCCTCCTTGCCGATCGCGAGCGACAGCTGGTAGTCGGGCACCAGGGCGCGGACGGCCTTGGTGCCGGCGTCGAGCACGAACGAGCTCGTGACCTTCGCCGGCGAAAGCGCGTGGGCGACGAACGTCGGAAGGTCGGCGTCGTAGTCGACGATGTCGATCTTCTCACCCGCCAGCTCCTCGGTGACGGCGCGGACACGTCGTCCGAGCTCGCCGATGCAGGCGCCCTTCGCGTTGATCGAGGGGTCGTTCGCGCGCACCGCGATCTTGGTGCGGTGCCCCGCCTCGCGAGCCAGCGCGACGATCTCGACCAGACCGGCGGCGATCTCCGGCACCTCGAGCGCGAACAGCTTGCGGACGAGTCCGGGGTGCGTGCGGGAGACCGTGATCTGCGGGCCCTTGAGCCCCTTGGCGACGCTCGTGACGTAGACGCGCAGGCGCGAGCCGTGCGTGTACTCCTCGCCGGGCACCTGCTCCTCGGGCGGGAGGATCGCCTCGACGGCACCGAGGTCGACGTGGATCATGCGCGGGTTGGGACCCTGCTGGATCACACCGGCGACGATGTCGCCCTCTTTGTCCTTGAAGTCTCCGAGCACCACGTCATCCGCGATGTCCCGCAGACGCTGGCTGATGACCTGCTTGGCGGCGAACGCCGCGATCCGTCCGAAGTCGTCGGGGGTCGCATCCTCCTCGCCGATGATGGCGTCTTCCTCGTCGCGGACGACCTGCAGGATCGCGACATGCCCGGTCTTGCGGTCCAGGTGCACGCGGACGCCCTCGGGCGTCGCACCATCTTCGGAGACGTGCTTGGAGTACGCGGTCAGGATCGCCTGCTCGATGATCGCGACGAGTTCGTCGAAGGGGATCGCCTTCTCCTTCTCGATCCCTCGCAGAAGACTCAGTTCGATGTCCATGACGGCCTCTCTATTCAGCTCTCGTCGCGCCTGTTCGCACGCGCGACATCCGTACCACGATACCCTGTGCGCACCGGCCCCTGCCACGACGGCACCGCCGTCCGGGACGGGGAGCCGCTCGAGGAGGAGCACGTGAGCACATTCGACACGATCGTGATCGGCGCGGGCATGTCCGGCGTCACCAGCGCTCGGATGCTGACGGACGCCGGTCAGCGCGTCCTCGTCCTCGAGGCGCGTGACCGCGTCGGAGGACGGATGAACACCGACCGGAGCGCCGGATTCCCCGTCGATCTCGGCGCCTCGTGGATCCACGGCATCGACGGCTCGCCGCTCTGGGATCTCGCCCAGGCGCTGCACGTCCCCACCATCGAGTACACGGTCGGCAGCTTCCAGGTCGGCGGGCGGCCGATCGAGAACTTCGACGGCGAAGGGCGTGTGATGGCTGCCGATGCCAGCGCGCAGTGGATCGCCGACGTCGACGCCGCCGATCGTCTGCTCGTCGAGGAGATCTCCGCCTCCTCCGCCGGCGACACCTATCTCGATGTGACCGAGCGCGCGCTGGACCGTTCCGGCCTCTCCCCCGAGCGCATCGACGACATCCGCGAGTTCTTCCGCCACCGCGTCGAGGAGCAGTGCGGCGCCTGGATCGGCGACCTCGACGCGCACGGCCTCGACGAGGACGCGATCGAGGGCGACGAGGTGATCTTCCCGCGGGGGTACGACGAGCTGCCGAGGCGGATCGGCGCCGACCTCGACATCCGCCTCGACACGACGGCGACCCGGGTGACCCGCTCGACGCAGGGTGTGGTGGTCCACACCGAGGCCGAGGAGTTCACCGCCGACCGTGTCATCGTGACGGTGCCGCTCGGCGTCCTGAAGGCGGGGACGATCGCCTTCGAACCGCCCCTGCCGGACGCCGTCGCCGGGCCCATCGCGCGGCTCGGCATGGGTGTCTTCAACAAGGTCTTCCTGCAGTTCCCGGAGCGCTTCTGGAACGCGGAGAGCTATGTGCTGCGCGCACTCGGCGAGGCCGGCGAGCACTGGCATTCCTGGTACGACGTCTCCGCGGTCAGCGGTCTGCCCACGCTGCTGACGTTCGCCGCCGGCCCTTTCGGGCGCCGGATGCAGGAGCTCTCCGACGAAGAGATCGTCGCCGACGTCGTCCGGGCACTGCGGGCGCTCTACGGCGACACGGTCGGCGAGCCGCGGGCGCACTGGATCACACGCTGGGGCCTCGACCCGTTCTCGAACGGTTCGTACTCGCACCTGGCGCTGGGCTCGACCCACCACGATCACGACGCGCTGGCCGGTCCCGTGGACGACGTGCTGCACTTCGCGGGCGAGGCCACCTGGGGCGACGAGCCGGCGACGGTCGGTGCCGCGTTCTACTCCGGGCACCGGGCGGCGGAGCGCATCCTCGGCCACCCGGTCGATCTCGGCGCGTTCGCCGCCGACATCATCGAGCGGGAGCAGAAGGCAGGGCGTTGATCGCCCCGATCAGCCGGAACAGGTTCCCGACCTGACGCTGATCGAGGTGCAGGGCCAGACGCGGCAGGTCCAGGAGATCCTCGTCGGCGATCTCCGGCTGCCGCGGCGCCGTCCGTTCGATGCGCCCCGAGGACAGCATCCCGCCGAACTGCTCGTTGAGTGACGCGATCTCCCCATCCGTCGGCTCCGCCCGCAGCCGTAGCACGAGGGCATCGCCGACCCACCGCAGCGAGTCGTAGTTGTGCCAGAACCCGGTGATCTCGGCACGAGCCGCCTCGACGGAATCCGTGATCACGACGCGGTCGAAGTCGCCCGGCGAGATGACGCCGGTGGGAGCGAGGTGATCATCGATGAAGCTGCGCAGGCCCTGCCAGAACGTCCCGCCCGGCTGGTCGAGGAGCACGATCGGCGTCGGCTCCGCCTTTCCGGTCTGCTGCAGCGTGAGCAGCTCGAACATCTCGTCGAGGGTGCCGAACCCTCCGGGAAGGCAGATGAAGCCCAGGGACTCCTTGATGAGCATCAGCTTGCGCGTGAAGAAGTACTTCATCGCGACGACGTGATCCTGGCCCGCGACGAAGCCGTTCGGCTTCTCCTCGAAGGGCAGTCGGATCGACACGCCGAGCGACAGCGCGGGGCCGGCCCCCTCGGAGGCGGCCTGCATGATGCCGGGGCCGGCACCGGTGACGACCATCCAGCCGTCGCCCGCCAGCGCCGAGGCGACGTCGCGAGCGGTCAGGTAGAGCGGATCGTCCTGCCGCGTGCGGGCGGAGCCGAAGACGGTCACCTTCGGGACACCGCGGAACGGCGCGAACAGTCGGAAGGCGTCGCGCATCTCGGCGAGGGCCGCGGAGGCGATCTTCAGGTCGAGGCGGTCTGCGCCGTCCTCGCCGAGCAGGATCGCGGTGCGCAGCATCCGCATCACCAGGCGTCGGTCGGCGTGCACGCCCGCGTCGTCGAGGACGGCGTTGATCTCGGAGCTGAGGGCTTCGGGCAGGGGTTCGTCGATCATGACTCCAGCGTGTCATGAGGCGGGGCGACCCCGCCTCGCAACGCCGGGCTTCGTGTCGACACGGTCGGGCCCGTGCCACGACCCGGCCCCGGTGTCAACGCCCGTGCCCTCCCCCGCACTCCAGGGCACGCTGGCACCATGACAGAGATCACCGGACCCGAAGCCCTCGCCCGCGTCGCCGAGCTCGTGGAGGACATCGACATCACGATGCTCACCACGGTCGACGACGACGGCAACCTCGTGAGCCGACCGATGTCGACCCGGCAGATGGACGACGCCGGCGACATCTGGTTCTTCACCGCGGAGGACACCGAGAAGGTCGAGGAGGCGCAGCGACACCACGACGTCGGTCTCGCCTACTGCGACGCCAAGGGGATGCGATACGTCTCCGTCGCCGGCACCGCAGAGGTCGTCCATGATCGGGCGAAGATGGAAGAGCTCTACTCGGCGTCGCTGGAGATCTGGTTCGCCGACGGCCTCGACACCCCCGGCATCGCCCTTCTCAAGGTGACGCCGACCGTGACGGAGTTCTGGGAGCCGGCGAAGGGCAAGCTGGCCATGGCGGCCGGCGCCCTCAAGTCCCTGGTCACCCGAGACACTCCGGATGACGACATCATGAACCACGGCCGCATCGTCTGCTGACGACGCGGCCGGGGTGGCTCACTCGGCGGCGGTGAGTCGCTCCACGGCCTCGGCGACGGTGACGGCGTCGCGGTCACCGGTGCGACGGTCCCACAGCTCGACCTGGCCGTCGGCGGCGCCGCGTCCGACGATGACGATCTTCGGCACACCGACGAGCTCGGCGTCGCCGAACTTCACGCCGGGCGACACCTTGGGACGGTCGTCGTACAGCACGTCGAGCCCGTGGGTCTCGAGCTGGGCCGAGAGCGACTCCGCCACCTCGAACGCGACCTGATCGCGACCGGCGGCCACGACCTGCACGTCGAAGGGCGAGACGGACGTCGGCCAGATGAGGCCCTTTTCGTCGTTGTTGAGCTCGGCGATGATCGCGAGGATGCGCGTCACGCCGATGCCGTAGGAGCCCATCGTGACGGTGACGAGCTTGCCGTTCTCGTTGAGCACCTTGAGGCCGAGCGCCTCGGCGTACTTTCGACCGAGCTGGAAGACGTGACCGATCTCCATGCCGCGGGCGAGCTCCACGGGGCCGGAGCCGTCGGGAGCGGGGTCGCCGGCGCGCACGTTCGCGATCTCGATGATGCCATCGGCCTCGAAGTCACGTCCGGCGACGACCGAGTGCGCGTGCTTCTGGTCGATGTTCGCGCCCGTGATCCAGCTCGTGCCCTCGCTGACCCGCGGGTCGACCAGGTAACGGATGCCGGTGGCGGACTCCTCGCCCAGCACGGCGCCGGTCGGCGACCAGGGGCCGATGTAGCCCTTCACGAGCAGCGGGTTCTTCTCGAAGTCGTCCGCCGTGGCGGTCTCGACCTCGGCGGGCGCGAAGGCCACCTCCGCACGCTTCTCGTCGACCTCACGGTCGCCGGGGATGCCGACGATGACCAGCTCGCGCGTGCCGTCGAGGTGCGTGAGCGCCAGGACCACGTTCTTCAGCGTGTCCGCCGCGGTGTACTCGCCGTCGAGCTCGCGGTTCGCGTGTGCGACGAGCGTCTCGATGGTCGGCGTGTCCGGCGAGTCGAAGATCACGGGGGCTGCGTCGGCGTCGTAGGCGATCGCCGCGGGAACGGCCGTCGTGAACGCCTCGACGTTGGCGGCATAGCCGCCCGCGCTGCGCACGAACGTGTCCTCGCCGACGGGAGTCGGGTGCAGGAACTCCTCACTGCGGGATCCGCCCATCGCCCCGGCGTCGGCCTGGACGATGACGTACTCGAGGCCGAGGCGCTGGAAGATGCGCTCGTACGCATCACGCTGCGCCTGGTAGCTGACGTCGAGCCCCTCGTCGGAGGCATCGAACGAGTAGGCGTCCTTCATCGTGAACTCGCGGCCGCGGAGCAGACCGGCGCGGGGACGGGCCTCGTCGCGGTACTTGTCCTGGATCTGGTAGATCGTCAGCGGCAGGTCCTTGTAGGACGAGTACAGGTCCTTCACGAGCAGCGTGAACGCCTCCTCGTGCGTCGGGGCGAGGAGGTAGTCGCCGCCCTTGCGATCCTGGAGCCGGAAGAGCAGATCGCCGTACTCCTCCCAGCGACCGCTCGCCTCGTACGCCTCCCGCGGCATCAGCGCGGGGAAGTGCACCTCCTGCGCACCGGCCGCGGACATCTCCTCGCGGACGACGGTCTCGATCTTCGCCTTGACGCGCAGACCCAGTGGCAGCCACGCGAAGATGCCGGCCGCCTGCGGACGGATGTACCCCGCCCGGATCAGCAGCTTGTGGCTGGCGACCTCTGCGCCTGCAGGGTGTTCACGGAGAGTACGGAGGAAGAAGTTCGAAAGACGAGTGACCACGGAGCAAGTCTAGTGAGCCGTGGCCACCCGTCTTCGACGCCGATGACGTCAGTCAGTTGAGCGCCGGGAGGTTCGCCGGGACCACGCCGCCCGCGTACAGGTCGGCGGCGAGCTCCTGCAGTGCGGTCAGCGCGACGCGCTGCGGGAGGGGGCCGTAGGAGATGCGTGCGACACCGAGCTTCTCGTACTCCGACGCGGCGAGGGCGCCGGGGATGCCGATCACGCTGACCTTGCGCTCCCCGATCCCCTCGACGAGCTGGCGGGTCACGTTCATGTCGAGGATGCCGGGCACGAAGACCGCGGTCGCGCCGGCGTCGAGGTAGGCGCGACCGCGCTGGATCGCATCGGCGATGCTCTCCTGCACCGGGCGCCCGCCGGCGCGCACGAACGCATCGGTGCGGGCGTTCAGCGCGAAGGGCACGCCCTCGGCCTCGGCGGCCTTGACGATGGCCTCGACCGCGGCGACGGATTCGTCGAGCGGCTTGAGACGGTCCTCGACATTCGCGCCGACGACACCGGCGCCAATGGCGAGTCGGGTGGTCTCCCCGGCGTCACCGTACCCGTCGTCGAGGTCGGCGGTGACCGGGACGTGGACAGCGGCGGCGATCCGGCCGACCATGTCGATCATGATCTCGCGCGGGGTGGCGCCGTCGTCGTAGCCGAAGGAGGCGGCGATGCCGTGTCCGGCGGTGGCGATCGCCTTCGTCTCCGGGAGGGCGGCGACCGCTCGCGCGGAGACGACGTCCCACACGTTCACGACGCGGAGGATCTCCGGGGCGTCATAGAGTCCGACAAGGGTCTGGGCCTTGGCTGCAGTGGTCATGTCTCCACGCTAACGCGCGCGGTGCACGACCGGGCCGACTCCTTCGAGAAAGGAGGGTCGATCCAGGCAGACGGATCGGGTGGAGCCGAGGCGCACGACTCCACCCGATCGCCGCGTCAGGCGTTGAGCACGACCTTGAGCGCCTTCGTCTCGGCCGCACGGCCGAACGTGTCGTAGGCGCTCTCGATGTCGGCGAGGGCGAACCGGTGGCTCACGAAACCACTCGGGTCGATGCGCCGCTCGGCCACGAGCTTCGTCAGCATCCGTGCGGTGTTCGCGTTCACCAGGCCGGTCGTGATGGTGAGGTTCTGGATCCACAACTCATCGAGGGGGAACGCGACGGGCGCGCCATGCACGCCGACGTTCGCCACGTGTCCTCCCGGACGGACGATGTCGAGCACCATGTCCCACGTCTGCGGGATGCCCACCGCCTCGATCGCCACATCGACGCCGAGCCCGTCTGTCAACGCCATCACCTGATCGCGCCAGTCGGCCGCGCTCGAGACCACGGCGTGCGTGGCGCCGAAACCGCGAGCGAGCTCCACCCGGTTGGCGTCCAGGTCGATCGCGATCACCTTGCTCGGGCCGTACAGCTGCGACGTCATGATCGCGGCGAGTCCGACCGGACCGGCACCGACGACCGCGACGACGTCGCCGGCCTTCACGCCGCCGTACTTCACACCGATCTCGTGGCCCGTCGGCAGGATGTCGCTGAGGAGGACCGCGGTCTCGGGCGACAGACCGTCGGGCAGCCGGTGCAGCGACGTCTCCGCGAACGGGATCCGCGCATACTCCGCCTGGGTCCCGTCGATGAGGTGCCCGAGGATCCAGCCGATCCCCGGCGCCCCTTCCTCCGCCCGGCAGTGGGAGGCCAGCCCGGCCACGCAGAAGTCGCACTTGCCGCACGAGCTCACGCAGGAGACGATCACGCGGTCCCCCGGCGAGAGCTCCGTCACGGCGTCGCCGATCTCGGTGATGACGCCGACTCCCTCGTGGCCGAGGATGCGTCCCTCCGTCACCGCGGGCAGGTCGCCCTTCAGGATGTGGAGGTCGGTACCGCAGATGGTCGTGCTCTCGATGCGGACGATCGCATCGGTCGGGGCCAGGATCTTCGGATCCGGAACCTCGTCCCAGCTCGTGCGACCGGGACCGTGATAGACGAGTGCCTTCATGGGTGTCTCCTCCCTCGGACATCGTCCGAGCTCATGGTAAGTGAAATGTTACCTTTCGGTTGACCGAGGGACAAGGGCACTCCTCCGTGTCGCCCGCCTAGTGTGGAGCCATGCCCCAGCGCCGATCGCACGTCGCCCCGTCCGCCGCCCAGACCGAGCTCGCCTCCGCACTGGCCGCGCTGCGGGAATCGCTCGACGGACCGGTCGACTTCCCGGCCGAGGTGCTCGCCGAGGCGGAGCGGTCGACGGCGACCGCGCCGGTTCTGGATCTTCGGGAGATCCCCTTCGCGACGCTCGATCCGGAGGGTTCCCGGGACCTCGACCAGGCGTTCCACCTGGAGCGCGCGGGGTCCGGCTTCACGGTGCGCTACGCGATCGCGGACGTGCCCGGCTTCGTGATCCCGGGGGGCGCCGTGGATGCGGAAGCGCGCCGGCGCGGGCAGACGTTGTACGCGGCAGACGGCAGGATCCCGCTGCACCCGGCCATCCTGAGCGAGGATCGCGCGTCCCTGCTCCCCGACGTGGACCGCCCGGCACTGGTGTGGACGTTCGCGCTCGATTCCGCCGGCGTCGTCACGGACTTCCGTCTGGAGCGCGCCCTCATCCGCTCGCGCGCGCAGCTCGACTACACGACCACGCAGCAGACCCTCGACCGCGGCGAGGAGGGACCGGCGACACTCCTTCCCGTGATCGGCGCGCTGCGGCTCGAGCAGGAGCGCCGTCGGGGAGGAGCGAGCCTCAATCTCCCCGACGAGGAGGTCGTGCGCGCGGACGACGGGACGTACGCCATCGAACGGCGGAGCCCTCTTCCCGTGGAGGAGTGGAACGCCCAACTCTCGCTCATGACCGGAATGGCGGCCGCCTCCCTGATGCTCGACGCCGGGGTGGGCATCCTCCGCACGATGCCGGAGCCGGACGATGCGGCCTTCGACACATTCCGCCACCAGACGGAGGCGCTCGGTCGCCCCTGGACGACGGGCACCTACGGCGAGTACCTCCGCGGCCTCGATCGCAGCGACCCGATGACCCTCCCCGTGCTCGAAGCCGCGGCTTCCCTGTTCCGCGGCGCGGGGTACCTGGTGTTCGACGGCGAGGCGCCACGAGATGCGGTGCAGGCGGCCATCGCCGCGCCCTACGCGCACGCGACCGCTCCCCTGCGCCGGCTGGTGGATCGCTGGGTCCTCGCGATCTGCCTCGCGGCGGCGAACGGCGAACCTGCGCCGGAGTGGGCGCGCGCCTCGCTCTCGGAACTCCCCGCCCTCATGCAGGAGTCGGGTCAGCGCGCTTCCCGGTTGAACGCGGCGACCGTCAACGCGGTCGAAGCGGCACTGCTCACCCCCTTGGTGGGGACGACGATCGATGCGACCGTGATCGAGCTGCGCGGCGAGCGGGCGAGCATCCAGATCGCGGAGCCCGCGGTCACGGCCACCGCACCGCTGCCCGCGGACGCGAAGCCCGGTGACATCGTGCGCCTGCGCGTCGTCCGGGCCGACATCGCCCGGGGCGAGGTGGAGTTCGCTCTCTGACGGGTCTTGAAGTGTGTCACGGGTTTGGTACATAGTGTACCAACGGGATGATGCACCTTGGAGGCTCCGATGTTCCTGTTCTACCTTCTGATGTGGGGCCCGCTCGCGCTGGCCGCGTGCATCGCCCTCGTCCTCCGACTGACGCTTCTTCGTGGTGCCCCACGCCTCGGAACGCGAGACGCCGTGCTCGCCGCGGTCGCCGGCGGAATCCCCGTCGTCGTGACCGCCGCGCCGCTCCCCGGCGACTTCGGGCTCGGTCCGGTTCTCTGGTGGGACGTCGGCACCCGAGCAGCGCTCCCGCTGATCGTCGGCATCCTCGGGGTCGTCCTGCTCTCGTTCCCTCCGCGCTCGACGTCCATGAACGCCTCGGCGCAGCTGGTGCCGCGCACGCTCCGGACGTTCCTGCGTCCGAGCCGGCCGATCGTCCTGGGCGCCCTCGTGGTCCTCGCGGTCATCCTCGCGCTGGCCGCCGGCGCCGCCTCCGAGACCGACGACCTCGGGCACCACACCCTGTTCTCGATCACCCTCGGCACGTCCGGGACGGCAGCGTCGTCAGGAATCTACGGGTGGTACTACTCGCTTCCGTCCCTTGCTCTGCTCGCCGCCCTTCTCGTCGTCGCCACCATCGCCTGGCTCCGGATCCCCCGTCCCGCCTGGGGCGATGACGTGGATCTCGACACCGCGATCCGACGCCTCCGCGCCGCGAACATCACGCGCATCGCGTGCGCTGCCGTCCTGCTGCACCTCGCCGTCGTGTTCAACTCGCTGCGTGGCACCGCCTCGATGATGCTGTCCGCTCAGGCCGGCACGATCGGCACCGTGTCGCTGGGGACCCCGTTCGCGGCGATGGGGCCCGCCCTCTTCGTGGCCTGGGCGATCGCGACCGTCGCCGGCCTCGCCCTCTGCCTGATCACCGTGCTCAGCGGTGTGCCGATGGGCGCGCGGAAGACGACACCGGCACTCGCGTCATGATCATCACCATCCGCCGAGACGCCGGCGAGTCGCCCGCAGAGCAGGTCCACGATCAGATCCGCGGACTGATCACGACAGGTCATCTCCTCGCCGGGGACCGTCTCCCCTCGGTCCGCCAACTCGCGTCGGACCTCTCGATCGCGCCCGGCACCGTCGCCAAGGCGTATCGGCTCCTCGAGGACGACGGGCTCGCCACCTCGCGGATCGGATCCGGCACACGCGTGAGCGACACCGCCCGACCGGCCGCGGGTGGCATCGCCGACGCGGCCCGGGCGCTCGCCGAGATCGCCAAGGCGGAAGGACTCGCGCTGGCCGATGCTCAGCGCGTGCTCCGCGCGGTCTGGCGTCCGACGGACGAAGACCCCGCCCCGTCAGGCGCGCGCCCCTGACGACACGGGCGCGCCAGGACCGTCGAGCGTTCCGCCGCCGAGCCTATGCCCGCGCCGGCGTCGCGGTCGTCGTCATCACGAGGAGCTGAGGATCGCTCAGGTCGAGCGACACCGTGACGGACGCGAACTCCGCCAGGGAGGACACGTGGGTGCCGCCGCACAGGATCACGGCCTCCCCCTCGGGGAGTTCGCAGTGCCAGCGGCGACGATCGACGATCGTCGGCCCTTCCGTCTCGACACGACTCGTGGCCGCCGACGCGATCCAGGCGGCGAGCTGGGAGTTGATCCGCGCCTCGCGCTCGTCGATCGTCGCGGCGAAGCCCTCGGTGTCGAAGCCGGCCCTCCGCAGGCTCTTGCCGAGGCGATACTCGTCCACGGCGCCGTCCTCGTGGATGCGGCTGGACTGGTTCGCGCGGCCCTCGAAGTCCGGGTTCCCGAGCGCGTCCTCGCCCGGCTCCTTGCGCCAGAGATCGGCGAGGGCGAGGTCGAGCGCCAGAGACGCCAGGTGGCAGGCGGTGTGCCCGCGGCTGAGACCCGCCCGTCTGGCGGCGTCGACGGACAGCTTCACGTGCGCGCCCTCGGCCAGCCAACCCGGTGCCTCGCCGTCGAGCAGATGCGCCACGAGCCAGGTCCAGCCTTCGGTGCCGCGCTTCGCGGGGATGTCGCCGCCCACGGCGAACTCGCCCTCATCGCTCACGGCGGCCATCACGGCCTCCGTCACGCGCACGTCGGCCGTGCCGTCCCCGAGCGAGCCGGAGTCGCCGGGCTGATCGGGCCAGGTGTGGTCCACCGGGTGGAACGGCGTCGCGTCGACGACGACGACCGTGCCTCGCGGTGTCGCCTCGACCCGCGAGACGACACCATCGCCGGAGACGGCTCCCTCGGCGAAGGACACGATCGTGGCAGACATGGGGCTCCTCAGGATCGAGCGGTCGGAATGCGGGACGGAGTCAGACCGTGACGACCTGGGCGGTTCCGAGCGGCGCTTCCGGACCCATCTCGGCGGCGATCCGGTTGGCCTCTTCGATCAGCGTCGCGACGATGTCGGCCTCCGGCACGGTCTTGATGACCTCGCCCTTCACGAAGATCTGGCCCTTGCCGTTGCCCGAGGCGACCCCGAGGTCGGCCTCACGCGCCTCACCGGGGCCGTTCACGACGCAGCCCATCACGGCGACGCGGAGCGGGACGGTCATGTCCTTGAGCCCCTCGGTGACGTTCTCGGCGAGCGTGTACACGTCGACCTGGGCGCGACCGCACGACGGGCACGAGACGATCTCGAGCTTGCGCTCCCGCAGGTTGAGCGACTGCAGGATCTGGTGGCCGACCTTGACCTCTTCGGCGGGCGGAGCGGACAGCGAGACCCGGATCGTGTCGCCAATGCCCTCGCCGAGGAGGATGCCGAACGCGGTCGCGCTCTTGATCGTGCCCTGGAAGGCGGGCCCGGCTTCGGTCACACCGAGGTGCAGCGGCCAGTCGCCCCGCTCGGCGAGCTGGCGGTAGGCCTTGACCATGACGATCGGGTCGTTGTGCTTGACCGAGATCTTGAAGTCGTGGAAGTCGTGCTCCTCGAACAGCGATGCCTCCCAGACGGCGCTCTCGACGAGAGCCTCCGCGGTGGCCTTGCCGTACTTGGTCAGGATGCGACGGTCGAGCGAACCGGCGTTGACGCCGATGCGCAGCGAGACGCCGGCGGCTTTGGCCGCCTCGGCGATCTTGCCGACGTTGCCGTCGAACTCGCGGATGTTGCCCGGGTTCACCCGGACCGCCCCGCACCCGGCGTCGATGGCCGTGTAGATGTAGCGCGGCTGGAAGTGGATGTCGGCGATCACCGGGATCTGGCTCTTCATCGCGATGATCTTCAGCGCGTCGGCATCGTCCTGATGCGGCACGGCGACGCGCACGATCTCGCAGCCCGACGCCGTGAGCTCGGCGATCTGCTGCAGGGTCCCGTTGATGTCGGTCGTCTTCGTGGTCGTCATCGACTGCACGCTGACGGGAGCGTCGCCGCCCACGAGCACCTTGCCCACCTTGATCTGGCGGGACTTGCGACGGGGGGCGAGGACTTCGGGGATCTTCGGCATTCCGAGGTTCACTGCTGGCACGCCTCAAGCCTACGCCGCCAGGATGCGTGAGGGCTGGACGGACGCACATACGCTGAGGAGATGGCGGTCATCCTTCTCACCGGCTTCGAGCCCTTCGACGGCGCAGCACGCAACCCCTCGGCCGATGCGGTGAACGCGGTCGCAGCCGGGTACGACGGCCCGCACGACCTCGTCGTCGCGACGCTTCCCGTCGCCTTCGAGGGCTCCGCTCGACGTCTGCGTGCCCTGATCGCGCAGCACTCCCCCGACGCCGTCATCGCCACCGGACTCGCCGGCGGGAGTCCGCGCGTCGCGGTCGAGCGCGTCGGCGTGAACCTGATGGACGCGCGGATCCCGGACAACGACGGGGCACAGCCGGTCGACGTCCCCAGCGAGACCGACGGACCTGCGGCGCGCTTCGCCACCCTTCCGGTCAAGCGCATCGTCCAGGTGCTCACCGCTCACGGGATTCCGGCGCAGCTCTCACTGTCGGCCGGCTCCTACGTCTGCAACCACGTGCTGTACACCGCGCTCGGCGCCGTCGAGCCCGGCATCCCCGCGGGATTCGTGCACCTTCCGTGGTCGTCCGGCACGGCGCCGTCGGGCGCGCCGCACCTCGCCGAGGAGGAGCTCGCCCGCGCCGTGCGGCTGGCCGTCGACCACGCTCTCGACGCCGAAGCACGGGAGCCCGGCGGCAGCATCTGGTGACGTCATCGCGCTCAGGCGGACACCCGCGATGTGGTAGTTTCGGCCCCATGCTCGCGAACTTCACCTGGTGGCCCGCCTTCTAGGCGGTGTGTTCGCGTTCCCACGAATCCAGACCGCCTCCGGGGCGGTCTTTTCGTTGCGCCGAGCCGGAGCACTGCACAGGAGACATCGATGACCCTCTCACGACTCGCCGAGCTCAGCGCCGATCCGACGGCATCCTTCGTGCTGATCGCGCGCGACGGCGCCGACACCGTCGAGCTCCTCACCGGTGACGTCGTCGACGTCGACCTGCTCGCCGACATCCCCCTCACCGTCGACGGCGCCGCGCGCGAGGTCTTCGCCATGGTCCCCTACCGTCAGGTGCGCGAGCGCGGGTTCGTCGCGCAGGATGACGGGGCGCCGCTGCGCTGCGTGATCGTCGACGAGCACCTCGACCTGCCGACCGCCGACCTCCTCGCCGCACTCCCGAGCGCACCGGTGCCGCTGCACGACGACGGCTTCGACATCGCGGACGAGGAGTACGCCGCGATCGTCGAGAGGGTCATCGCCGAGGAGATCGGCCGCGGCGAGGGCGCGAACTTCGTGATCCGACGGGACTTCACCGCGAGCATCGACATCGACGACCGCACGGCCGCGCTCACCTGGTTCCGCGCACTCCTGACGCACGAACGCGGTGCGTACTGGACCTTCGCGGTCTTCACGCCCGGACACATCGCCGTCGGCGCGAGCCCCGAGGCGCATGTCGTCGCGCGGGAGGGCATCGTCACGATGAACCCCATCTCCGGCACCTTCCGCCACCCGGCGGGCGGGGCCACCAAGGAGACGCTGATCGACTTCCTCGCCTCCACGAAGGAGACCGAGGAGCTGTTCATGGTCGTGGACGAGGAGCTCAAGATGATGAGCGCCGTCTGCTCAGACGGCGGACGGATCACCGGGCCGCATCTGAAGGAGATGTCACGGCTCACGCACACCGAGTACATGCTCCGGGGACGCAGCTCCCTCGACCCGCGCGACATCCTCCGCGAGACGATGTTCGCCCCGACCGTCACCGGCTCCCCCATGCAGAACGCGTGCGCCGTGATCCGACGCCACGAGCAGAAGCCGCGCGGCTACTACTCCGGGGTCGCCGCACTGTTCACCCCGAACGCCGACGGCGGGCACGACGTGGACGCCCCGATCCTGATCCGCACGGTGTATCTGCAGGACGGCACGCTGCGCGTCCCGGTCGGGGCGACGCTGGTGCGCCACTCCGACCCCCTGGGCGAGGTCTCGGAGACGCATGGGAAGGCCGCCGGCGTGCTCGGTGCGATCGGCGCCATCGACCGCGACCGCGTGGCGGAAGCACGCAGCGACGCGGATGCTCCCGGAGAGACGCGCGCCCTCGCCGACGACCCCGCCATCGCCGAGCTGCTGTCGTCGCGCAACGCCCGTCTGGCGGACTTCTGGCTCAACCCGCAGGGCGAGGACTTCACCGGCCCGTTCGCCGGTCGCACCGCCCTCGTCGTGGACGCGGAGGACCGGTTCACGACCATGCTCGCCCACCAGCTGCGCCACCTCGGCCTCGCCGTCACGATCGCCCCCTGGAGCGAGGTGCGGGATGCGGATCTGGATGCCGCCGACCTCGTCGTCGCGGGCCCCGGCCCGGGCGACCCCCGGGACACCGAGAACGGGCGGATCGCCCGGATGCGCGAAGTGGTCGCCCGCCGCCTCGATGCCGGCGCCCCGCTGCTGGCGGTGTGCCTGAGCCACCAGGTCCTCGCCGACCGACTCGGGATCGGCCTGACCCCGCTGGATGCCCCGCATCAGGGTCTGCAGAAGTCCGTCCCGGTGTTCGGGGAGAACGCCTCGATCGGCTTCTACAACACGTTCACCGCACGCGTCGCCCCCGGCACGACGACGGTCGGACCGGCAGAGATCTCGGCGGACGCCGCCTCCGGCGATGTGTACGCCCTCCGCGGCGCGCACTTCTCATCCGTGCAGGGTCACCTGGAATCGATCCTCTCGCGCGACGGGATCCGCACGCTCGAGCGCCTCGTCGGGCACGCGTTCGCCTGAGTCGCTCAGCCGAGGATCTTCATCGGGTTGAAGACGTCGGCGAGCAGGAGCACCGCGCCCATCGCGATCAGGAGCACCGCGACGACCACGGTCAGCGGAACGAGCTTGGTCGCGTCGACGGGCGCGGGCGGGGGCCGGCGGAAGATCTTGGCCCACACCCGTCGGATGCCGTCCCACAGCGCCACGACGACGTGCCCGCCGTCGAGCGGCAGCAGCGGAATCAGGTTGAAGACGAAGAGAGCCACGTTCAGCGACCCCAGCAGGCTGAGGAGGATCGCGAACCTGTCGAGGACCGGTGCATCGGTCGCCGCGACCTCCCCGGCGATACGGCCGACGCCCACCACGCTCAGTGGACCGTTCGGGTCGCGTTCGCTGCCGGTGACGAGGGAGACGCCGGTGTCCCAGATCCGCACCGGGAGCGTGAGGATCATGGAGCCCACCCGTGCGACCGTGTCCGCCGTCATCTGCGGACCCGCGTTCAGCGGTTGCTGCACGTAGCCCATCTGCGATGTCATGCCGACGTAGCCGACGTCCTTGACGACGGGCTCGCCGGCGTCATCGAGGATCGGCCGACCGCCGGCGTCGGTGATGGTGCGCTGGGCCTCGATCGGCGTGATGCTCAGCGTCTTCTCCACACCGTCGCGCCGGACCACCATCGGGAGCGTCTCGCCCGGCGCCGCCTGCACGATCGCTGTGGCCTCCGCGAAGGTCGACACCGGGGTGCCGTCGACCGAGACGATCACGTCGCCGGGCTTGATCCCGGCCTCGGCGGCGGGCGACGCCGGATCGTCCGCGGAGCACTCGGTCGCCGTGGAGCCGGCGGGCACCACGCACTCGTTGACCGAGGCGATCGTCGTCGTCCCCTGCTGCAGTCCGATCCCGGAGAGCAGCACGGTGAAGACCACGGTGGCGAGGATCAGGTTCATCAGCGGTCCGCCGAGCATGACCACGACGCGCTTCCACACCGGCAGGCGGTAGAAGACGCGGTCCTCCGCCCCCTCGGCGATCGTCTCGTCGTTCGCGGATCGCGCGTCCTGGATCAGCGAGCGGAACACACCGGAGGCCGGACCCGTGCTCTTCGACTCCGGGTACATGCCGGACATCGAGATGAAGCCGCCGAGGGGCAGCACCTTGAATCCGTACTCCGTCTCGCCGATGCGCTTCGACCAGAGCCGCGGTCCGAAGCCGATCATGTACTGGCCGACGCGCACGCCGAAGAGCTTCGCGGGGACGAGATGGCCGACCTCGTGCAGGCCGATCGAGAGGCCGAGGCCGATCAGCATGAAGAGGATGCCGCCCAGATAGAGCAGGATTTCCACGTGCCAACGTTACTGCCCCCCAGCTAGGAATCCGCCCGGCACCCGCCGCACGGCTAGGCTGTCAGCGTGAATGCCCGGCAGCTGCGACTCGTACGCGCTGCCGTCGTCTCCTCCGTCGCGACCCTGCTCGCCGCACTGTCGCACACGCTCGGCGGCGGAGCGGCCCCGCATCCGCTGCTGATCCTCGCCGTCGCGACCCTGCTGACGCCGCTCTCCGCACTCCTGGTCGGCGTGCGGCAGTCGCGCGGGCGCGTCGCGGTGGCCGTCGTCGTCTCCCAGGTCGCCTTCCACCTGCTGTTCCAGGCACTGGGGTCGCCCACCGAGGTCGACCTCGCGGGCGGCACCGGACATGTGCACCATCTGACGCTCTCGGCACTCGCACCCGCATCGCCCGCGTCGGCCCCCGCCACCATGATGCTGTTCGCGCACGCGGTCGCAGCCCTGCTCACCACGCTCGTGGTCTGGCACGGAGAGACGGTCGTGCGGGCCGTGGTCCGCTGGGTCGAGGCGCTGCTGCGTCGGGCCGCCGTGATCGCACCGGTCGAGCACCGACGCCCCCTCCGCCCTCGCGCGATCACCCTTCCCTCGTTCGACGCCGCGGCCTCGTCCGCCGTGTCGCGACGGGGCCCTCCTGCGCTCATCTGCGACTGACTTCCGTCGCACCGGATTCCGCCGCCCGCATCGGGCGGCCCCATCCCTCTCGCGGGAACGCGCCATCGTGGCGCGCCCGCATTCCGAGCACACAGGAGATTTCCGCATGTCCCGCAACATCCGCACCAGCCGCACCCGCACCACCCGCCGCACCACCCTCGCCACCGCCGGAGTCCTCGGCGGCGCCGTCCTCGCCCTCGTGGTCCCCGCGATGGCCAGCGCCCACGTGAGCGTCAGCCCCGACGAGCTCGTCGCCGGCGACCACGGCGTGCTCACGTTCTCGTTCTCCCACGGCTGCGAGAACTCCCCGACCACGGCACTGCGCATCACCATGCCCGACGGACTCGCGTCCGTGGCACCGACCCTGGACGGCGACTGGAGCATCCAGGTCGAGCGTGGCGACGACGGTCTCGTCAGCGAGGTCACCTACACGGCGCTGACGCCCGTGCCCACCGACCTCCGCGGCGCTGTGAGCATGGGCGTCGGTCTGGACGAGAGCACTCCGGCGTCGCTGGCCTTCCCCGTCGTGCAGGAGTGCGTCGAGGGCTCGACCGAGTGGACGCAGCTCGCCGAGAAGGGCGAGGACCCGCACAGCCTGGACGCTCCGGCACCGGTCGTCACGGTCACCGAGGCCGCTGCCGGCGGTCACGGCGAGCACGACGCGGACGAGAACGCGGCCGAGAACACGGAGGACACGGCGGCCGCCTCGACCGCGAACGACGTCACGGGCATCGCGCTCGGAGCCGGCGGACTGGTCGCGGGCATCGCGGCCCTGATCGTCTCCGTGCTCGCCTACCGGCGCCGCGCCTGACCCCGGTCACGACTCCTCGCGCATCGGCTCTCCGGCGCGCGAGGGGTCGTGCCGCACAGAGGTTCACCGCGCCGTCATGAGATCATGGAGGCGCCATGTCGATTGAACAACAACCGAGCCTGCCTCCCGTGCTCCGCCCCGCGAACCCGCCCCGGCGTGAGCTGTCCGAACTCGCTTCCCGTTTCGCTCGCGCCGTGCGCGGCGATGTCGACGGGATCGCCCTCTCCGGCATCACCCTCGCGACGGCCGACCTGCGCCCCGGCGAGGCCTTCGTCGCGATCCAGGGTGTGAACCGGCACGGTGCGGACTTCGCGGTCACCGCCGCCGAGAAGGGCGCGGTGGCCGTCATCACGGACGAGGCCGGCGCCGCCATCGCCGAACCGGCCGGGCTCCCGATCCTCGTGGTCGACGACCCCCGGGGCGTCCTCGGAGATCTGAGCGCCTGGGTCTACGGCACCGGTGCGGACGATCCTCTCCCCCTGCTGTTCGCGACCACCGGCACCAACGGGAAGACCAGCGTGTCCCACCTGCTGGAGGGCATCCTCGATCAGATCGGGGTCGTCACCGGGCTCTCCTCCACCGCCGAGCGCCACATCGCCGGCGAGGTCATCGTCTCCCGGCTGACGACGCCGGAGGCCTCGGAGATGCACGCGCTCCTGGCGCTGATGCGCGAGCGTGCGGTCGAAGCCGTCGCGGTCGAGGTCAGCGCCCAGGCCCTGTCCCGCCACCGGGTCGACGGCATCCGCTTCGACGTCGCCGGTTTCACCAACCTCAGCCACGATCACCTCGACGACTACGCCGACATGGAGGAGTACTTCGAGGCGAAGCTGCCGCTGTTCCGTCCCGACCGTGCGAAGCGCGGCGTCATCTGCCTCGACTCGCCCTCCGGCGCGATCGTCGTCGACCGCGCCGAGATCCCCGTCGTCACGGTGGGTACGCCGTCCATCGCCGCCGACCCCGCCGCGGCCTCCGCGGCGGACTGGGTCGTCGTCATCGACGACGAGCGCGCGGCCGGCACGACGTTCACGATGACCGGACCGGCGGGGTCGCTCACGACCACGGTGCCGGTGATCGGTCCACACATGGCCGCCAACGCCGCACTCGCGATCGTGATGCTCCTGGAGGGCGGCTACGCCTGGGACCGTATCGTCGACGCGCTCACGCGCGACGGGGGCATCCGCGCCTATCTCCCGGGTCGCACGCAGCTCGTCTCCGGCGACCGCGGTCCTGCCGTGTTCGTCGACTTCGGGCACTCTCCCGACGCGTTCGAGAAGACGCTCGCCGCCGTGCGCCGCGTGACGCCGGGCAAGGTCCTGATGCTGTTCGGCGCGGACGGCGACCGCGATGCCAGCAAGCGTTTCGACATGGCGCGGACCGCGGTCGAGGGCAGTGACATCCTCGTCGTCACCGACCACCACCCGCGTTTCGAGGATCCCGCCTCCATCCGCGCGACCCTCGTCGAGGGCGCCCGCACGGCACGACCGGACGCCGAGATCCACGAGGCCTCGCCGCCCGAGAACGCCATCGTGACGGCGGTCGGACTCGTCGGCGACGGCGATGCCATCCTCTGGGCCGGCCCCGGCCACCAGGACTACCGGGACATCCGCGGTGTGCGTACGCCGTACTCGGCGCGCGAGCTGGCGCGCCGAGCGCTGCGCGCGGCAGGGTGGCCGGTTCCCGAGCCGCGCTGGCCGGTGCCCTACCCCGACGAGGACTGAGTCCACGCACCCGGGCGGCGCCTGTCGCCCGGGGCTCGGCTCAACTCGCGGCGATCATCCGATCGGCCGTCGTGCGGGCCCAGGACTCCGCGGCGGCGAGCGTCTCGACCGTCAGGGCGTCGGGGGCCTCGTGGGCGTCGACGACACGGGCGATCGTGTCGACGATGCCGAGGAACGACAGCCGCCCCTCGTGGAACGCGTCGACGGCCTGCTCGTTGGCCACGTTGTAGACGGCCGGGAACGTGCCGCCCGCGCGTCCGACGGCCTTCGCGAGGGCGACCGAGGGGAATGCCTCTCCGTCGAGCGGCTCGAACGTCCAGGACGTCGCGGTCGACCAGTCGAGCGGTCGTCCGACGCCGCCGACGCGATTCGGCCAGTCCAGGCCGAGGGAGATGGGCAGACGCATGTCCGGCGGCGACGCCTGTGCGATCGTCGAGCCGTCGATGAACTCGACCATCGAGTGCACGATCGACTGCGGATGCACGACGACCTCGATGTCGTCATAGGCGACGTCGAAGAGCAGATGCGCTTCGATCACCTCGAGGCCCTTGTTCACGAGCGTGGCGGAGTTGGTGGTGACCATACGCCCCATGTCCCAGGTCGGATGCGCCAGCGCCTCCGCGGGCGTGACCTCGGTGAGCTCCGCGCGGCTGCGGCCCCGGAACGGCCCGCCGGACGCGGTCACCACGAGCCGGCGGACCTCGGCGTGCGTCCCCGCCAGCAGCGCCTGCGCGAGGGCGGAATGCTCGGAGTCCACGGGGACGATCTGACCGGGAGCGGCAGCGGCGAGCACCAGATCGCCGCCGACGATGAGCGACTCCTTGTTCGCGAGCGCCAGGGTGCGTCCCGCCTTCAGCGCGGCGAGGGTCGAACCGAGACCGATCGATCCGGTGATCGCGTTGAGCACGACGTCGGCCTCGACGTCGCGGACGAGCTGCTCGGCCTCGACCGCACCGAGCGCCGTGTCCTCGACCTGGAACTGCGCGGCCTGTGCGGCCAGCATCTCGGCGTTCGAACCTGCGGCGAGTCCCACGAGCTCGAAACGGCGGGGGTTGGCGCGGATCACATCCAGCGCCTGGGTGCCGATGGAGCCGGTGGAGCCGAGGACGATGATGCGACGCATGACGCCAGCCTAGGACACGACCCCGACTCCTCCGCGGCTGCTACTGGACGGGAGTGGTGGCGAGGATGTCGACGACGAACACGAGGCTCTCCTTCTGGAGCTCGTGGCCTTCGCTCGCGCCGTAGCCGTCCGACGGCGGCATGACGACGACGACCTGCGAGCCGACCTTCTGGCCCTCCAGAGCCTTCTGGAACCCGGCGACGACGCCCGTGGTCTGGAACTGGGAGGGCGCGGCGTCACGGCTCCAGGAGGAGTCGAACTCCTTGCCGTCGGACCACTTCACGCCGAGGTACTGCACGACGACGAGGTCGCCGGATCCGACGGTCGCTCCGTCACCCTGCTTGAGGACCGCGACCTTGGTCTCGGTCGGCGCGTCGCCCTTCGGGATCTCGACGGACGGCTTGCCGTCGTCGTCGAGCTTGACCGTCGGCATGCCGGCGGTCGGGTCGACGGGGGTGCCCGTCGCGACCTCGGGGAGCCGGTCGACGGCCTGCGCGTACACGACGACGTTGTTCTGGCCTTCGCCCAGCGCACTGCCGGGGATCGCGAGCGCGACGCGGGAACCGGCCGGCTCGCACTCGAGGGCCGCGACGAAGAGCGAGGACTGGTTGGTGTCCAGCAGCACGGGCAGCACGCCGCCCTCACCCCTGGCGGACGAGTCCAGCACCTTGTTGTCGGTCGCGTCCACGATCTGGTACTGGACGGAGACCAGGTCGTTGATGTGCAGGTCGTCGCCGTCGCCCTTCGAGATGACGGTGCGCTCGACGTTCTCGAACGCGGCGTCCGCGGGCACGGTGACCTTGGTGTCGGCACCCTCGCCCTTGACGACGACGGCGTCGGAGGTCGCGCCGGCCGGTGCGTTCACGACGCACTCGCTGGACGCGGACGGGTCCGGGGTGCCGGAGCTGGACGGCGCGGTGCCGCCGGAGCAGCCCGCCAGCAGCAGGGTCGCCGCGGCGACGGTGGACAGGACGATGAGCGGACGCTTGCGCACAGTGAGACCTCGGGATCGCGGGCGGGACACTCCATCCTGCCCCATACCCCTTTGCCCTCGCTGGGAGACGCGGCGCGGATCTTCATTCCCACGAAGGCATGGGTCCGGGAGTAACCTGCTCTGATGACCTCTGCGCAGTCCGTCGAGCCCGAACCCGCGTCAGAAGAGGAACCCTCGTCCGAGGAGACCGCGAAGCCTCGCCATGCGGGATTCGCCTACACGCTCGGCCGCAGCCTCATCACGCCGCTCGCCCGACTCGTCTATCGACCCCGGATCGAGGGCCGCGAGAACGTCCCGCTGACCGGCCCCGTCATCTTCGCCAGCAACCACCTGTCGTTCATTGACTCGATCGCGATCCCGGTCGCCGCGCCGCGTCCGGTGCACTTCCTCGCCAAGTCGAGCTACTTCGAGGGCACCGGTTTCCAGGGCTGGATGAGCAAGACCTTCTTCGAGTCGATCGGCGCGATCCCGGTGCGTCGCGGCGCCGGGCAGGCCGCCCTCGACGCCCTCGACCTGCAGCGTCAGCTCCTCGAGGAGGGGCTCGCCGTGGCCCTATACCCGGAGGGGACCCGCTCCACGGACGGGCGGCTGTACAAGGGCCGCACCGGTGTGGCGTTCCTCGCGCTGCAGACCGGTGCTCCCGTCGTCCCGGTCGGTCTGATCGGCACGGACAAGGTGATGCCCGTGGGTGCGAAGGTTCCCACCCTCAAGGAGCGCATCACCGTGAGGTTCGGCGAGCCGCTCGATCTCTCTCCGCACGGCCCCGCCACGAGCGGACGCGCACGCCGCGGAGCGACCGACGAGATCATGGCCGCGATCCACGGCCTCTCCGGCCAGGAGCGGGCCGGAGCCTACAACGAGGCCCCCGCCCAGGGCACCATCGAGAAGATCAAGCAGGCGCTCCCCCACGAACGCCGCTGACACGGCGCCGAGCGACGTCAGGCGAGCGCGGTGACCGTCGCCTGGTGGCGAACGGGGAAGTTCATCGAGTTCGCGATGAAGCACCATTCGTTCGCCTGAGCGTGCGCACGCTCGGCGGCCTCGATCATCGATGCCTCCGCGACCACGACCTCGGGACGGAGCATCACCTCGACGAACGAGCCTCCGCCCTTGCCGTCTTCGCGCATCATCCCGCTGGCCTCGTCGCGGTACGACACGACCACGACGCCCGCCGTCACACAGGCATGCAGGTACGACAGCAGATGGCACTCGGACAGGGACGCGAGCAGGAGATCCTCGGGATTCCAGCGCGACGGGTCGCCGCGGAAGGGCTTGTCCGCCGAGGCGAGCAGCTCCGGCTTCCCGGTCACCTCGATGGTCACGTCGCGGCGGTAGTCCCGGTAGCCGGACGTGCCGGAACCTGCATTCCCGGTCCAGATCGAGGTGAGCGCGTAGTGATGTTCGCCGAGGGCGCGGGGAGTCGACTCTGCCATGTCGACAGTCTGCCAGGCGCCTGCGACGTGACGTGAGCCGGTGCGGGCCCGGCGCTAGAGTTGACGGGTGCTGGAGACTCTCACCGTTCAGGATTCCGTGGAACTCGCCGTCGTCGAGCGGAGCGGATTCATCGAATCCCGCCACGTCGGCGCCGCAGTGGTGCTCTCGCCCGACGGAGATGTCGTCGCACGCCACGGCAACGCCGATGCGCTGATCCTGCCGCGTTCGAGCCTCAAGCCGCTGCAGGCCGTCGCCTGCATCACCGCCGGTGCGGTCCTCGAAGGGGAGCAGCTCGCGATCTCGACGGCGAGCCACACCGGCACCGACCGTCATGCCTCCGTCGTGCGCGACATCCTCACCGAGGGCGGTCTCACGGAGGATCACCTGGGCTGCCCGCCCGCCTGGCCGAGCGACTCCGCGACCCGGGACGAGATGGTCCGTGAGCACGGTGAGCCGTCGCGGGTGCGGATGGGCTGCTCGGGCAAGCACGCCGCGATGCTGCGCGCCTGCGTGGCCACCGGCTGGCCGACCGAGGGCTACCTCGACCCCGCGCATCCGCTCCAGGTGCACATCCGCGAGGTCGTCGAGCGCCTCACCGGTGAGAAGGTCGCCCACACCGCGATCGACGGATGCGGCGCCCCCGTCCACGCCATGACGCTGACCGGACTGGCGCGCGCGATCCACCGCATCGGCACCGCCTCCGACCGGTCGCCGTTCGCGCTCCACCGCGTCGCCGGCTCCCTGGTGCGCGCCGTGCGGGAGCACCCGTGGACGATCGAAGGCCCCGGTCGACCGGACACGATCGCGATCGAGAAGCTCGGCGTGTTCACGAAGTACGGCGCCGAAGGCGTGATGGTGATGGTCGCTCCGAACGGCACGACCGTGGCGCTGAAGATGCTCGACGGCGCCACGCGCGCCTCCACGATCGTCGCCGCCACCCTGCTCGCCCGGTCGGGCGGCCTCACCGATGCCGACGTGGCGACGCTCGGCGACGCGCTGCCGCTCACGGTCCGCGGCGGTGCGGCGGACGTCGGCGCGATCCGTCCCGGTGCGGGCCTCTGACACGTCGACCACGCCCGCGCTGCGGGCTGCCGCCCTCTCCGGACGCCTCCGGCCCCTCACGGCGACAGCTCCGCCAGGATCACGCGCCGGGGTGATTCCGCGCCGCGCACCGACCACGCCCGGCCCGCGTGTGGACGGGCATACGGCGGAAGCTCCCGGACACCCGCGAGCTGCCGAAGATCGGCGGGATGCTCGGCGCGGATCAGCACCTCGCCCTCGGCACGGATGCGCCGCCAGACCGACCAGTTCCGCTGCCAGGTCTCCGCGTCGGCCACGAGGATGCCGGCCCCCGACGGCATGTGCGGCTCCGCGCTCGCGAGGACCACATCGAAACCGGGGTGTGCATCACGCAGCCGTGCCGCCACGGCGACCGCCCCTGCAGTGACGACGGCAGTGAGCGCGCTCGAGGGCTCCCAGACCGGCAGCCCCGATCCCGTCCCTCGCACGAACGCGTCCTCGTCGGTCCAGGCGATCTGCACGTCGCGCTCACCGATCCGGGCCCGCCCGGGAACACGGTCGCGGACGAAGGCGGCCGCTTCTCCGCCGGCCGCGAGGTGCTCCACCCTGCTCGGCATGCGCAACAGCGCACGACGCGGCAGCGCCTCGAGCGCTCGCCCCAGCGATCCCGCAACCCTGGCAGCCGTCAGGGCGAAGGACGTGCCGGTGCTGGTGCGGAGGATCTGCTCCCAACGCTGTGCGAACGGCTGACCGTACTCCGGCGGCAGCAGCGCGAACAGGGCGTCGACGTCGTCGCACAGCACGAGCTCCGGCAGACGCTCTCCTCCCCGAACCCAGGTCTCGACGAGGTCCCATGCCTCCTCGGGGTCCTCCGGCATCCAGTACGCCTCGGGTCGCTGCACGGCGAGGGCGCGGAGGGCGGCGGTGCGACCGGATCCGGGCGCTCCGAGGAAGAGGATCCCTCGGTCTCCCCCGCACGACATCACCTCCAGCGGCTGCGACTGGTGCACCGGGTCATCGGCGCGCCCGAGCACGACGGCATCAGGCGGCGCGTCCAGGTCGGCGAGCAGGTCCGCGAGAGGAAGGCGCGTGGGAAGGGCCGGAAGCCACGGACTGCGCGGTCGGGGCTCGGCCGCCCAGCGCATCCCGATGCGTCGCAGATCGGCGGCACCGGTCAGGGCGATGCGCAGAGCGATCGGCTCGGCGTCGGCGGGACGCCGCACGAGACCGATGCCGCGAGACTCCGTACCGCCCGGCAGCTCCGACGCCGCATCGGTTCCGATCATGAGTCGGCTGTCCGCGGCGTCGCCCACGCGCAGGCTGATGCGGAGCGGGCAGTTGGCCGCCAGTGCGTCGCGTACGACGCCGGCGGCTCGTTGGGTACCGAGGATCAGGTGCATGCCGAGAGCCCTGCCGCGAGCCGCGACGTCCGTGAAGACCGCGCCCAGATCGGGATGCTCCGCCAGGAGCGCCGCGAACTCATCCACGACGATGACCAGACGGGGCATCGCGACGTCACGCACGTCCCGGGCGCCCGCCGCGGCCAGCACTCCCTCGCGGCGACGCAGCTCGGCGGTGAGGCTCGACACGCCGCGTCGGGCGCCGTCCTCATCGAGGTCCGTGATGACGGCCGCCACCTGTCGCAGCTCGCGCAGCGGCTCGAAGGCGGTGCCGCCCTTGAAGTCGGCGAGGACGAACGTCACCCGATCGGGTCCGTGCTGCGCGGCGATGGCGGCGACCCAGCTGACGAGGAGCTCGCTCTTCCCCGTCCCGGTCGTGCCGGTGACGATCGCATGCGGCCCGTCCTCGACGATGTCGACCACGATCGCGCCCCGTTCGCCGCGTCCGATCGCCGCAGCCAGGCCTTCGTCCGCATGCGGCTGCTCCAGCTCGTCCAGTGCGACGGTATCCGGGAGCGTATCGACATGCTCTTCCCGCTCTGCAAGGTCGCGCGCGATGAGACCCGCCTGAGACCCGGACAGACACTCGACGGCGATGACCGCAGCACCCTGCGGTGTGCGGAGGCGGGCACGGGCGGGTTCCCCGATGTCGATCACCGTCGTGACCCCCTCGGGCACCTCTGCGTCGGTCGACGTCAGCCAGATCAGAGCATCCGCCTCCAACCGATCGCTCTCCGGTGAGCAGACCGCCAGCCGGAATCCGCCCCGGCGTGCGCGCGCTGCGTGCGGGAGCGCACCGAGACCGACCGCGATGAGCTCCGCGCCCATGAGAGAGAGCTGTGCCGCACCGAAGCGCATGCTCAGCTGGACGACGAGCGCTCGTGCGGCCGCGACCACCAGGGGTCTCGCGCCACGCAGACAGATCCCGCCGCCGAGAGGAACCGTGATCGGAGCTTCCGTGAGCGTGCCGCAGCGCTCTCGGAAGCTCCGGCCGCGGGGATCATCCGCTCCCCCGCATCGGATGCCGCTCGTCGTGCTACCGGCGCCCACCACGACCGGGGTCGTCGAGTCCGGGGGCCGTGCGTTCCGGAGGGGCGGTTGGACGAGGGCGGCCGCGGCGTCGGGCAGGCGCAGCCACAGCGCGTCGCGCTCCTCTCGCTGCCGGCGGAGAAGCTCTTCCTCGGCTGCCGTCCACTCACGCTCCATCTGGGCTTCCGTCTGCCGACGTTCGCGTCGCCGGCTGCGAGCGGCGTCGAGGAACGAGGCGCAGATCATCAACGGACCGAGCGCCGCGAAGCACAGCGCGAAGACCGATCCCGTGATCATCCACAGCGCGACGCCGGAGACGATCGGCACGACGGCGGCCAAGAACGGCAGCGACGCGCGCCGCGAAGGGGCGGGAGCCGCCGGGAGGACGATCGGAAGGGTTTCCATGAACCCCAGTCGACCGCATGCGCGATCAGGAATCCGCGCTCTCCACAGCGCGGAGCGGCTACTCCGCGGTGTCGCCGATTGGGGAGGACGAGTCGTCCTCGTCCGTGACCTGCACGATGATGAGGGTCACGTTGTCGCGGCCGCCGTTCTCCAGCGCCGCGGCGAGCATCGCCTCGACGCCCGTGCCCGGGTCGGAGTTCTCGCGGAGGAAGTGCTGGATCCCGTAGTCGGTGAGCTCCTTGGTGAGCCCGTCCGAGCAGATGACGAATCGGTCGCCGGCGCGCACGTCGATCGTGACGTAGTCCGGGGCCGTGAGCTCGCTCGCGCCGACCGCGCGCGTGATCACGTTGCTGTACGGATGCCCTTCGGCCTCCTCCGGACTGAGCTTGCCCGCCGTTATGAGCTCCTGGACCACGGAGTGATCCGTCGTGACCTGCAGGAGTCGGTCGTCGCGGAGCAGATAGACCCGGGAGTCGCCGATGTTCAGCACGACCCACTGGGCCTCGTCGCCGGCACCGTCCAGGTACACCCCGGTGAGCGTCGTCCCGGTGCCCTCGTCGGTCGTCTCCGGATGGTCGGCGATGTCGCCCACGGCGAGCTCGAGAGCCTTCTCGATCGCTGCGTGGTTGACCTCGCCGGCAGAGACCACAGCCTGAAGGCGCTCGACCGTGCTGCGACTCGCGATCTCGCCCCCGGCATGACCGCCCATGCCGTCGGCGACGATGAAGAGCGGGTACTCGGCGAGGAACGCATCCTGATTCGTCTCACGGCGCCGACCGAGATCGGTGACCCCGGCCCAGGACAGCAGCAGCGGGCGCTGCGCAACCGTGACGCGGTGCGTCTTCGTCTCAGCCACGTGCTGCCTCCGATGAGCCTGCGTCGG
>Ga0160430_100362_pt1 | contig 28689 bp, 30 predicted proteins | sample HID1971I_E0MG_FD_108274 | JGI IMG/M metagenome (GOLD analysis project Ga0160430, IMG submission 108274) | Enriched millipede-associated microbial communities from UW Madison campus, WI, USA - HID1971I_E0 MG | ecosystem: Host-associated > Arthropoda: Insects > Digestive system > Unclassified ...
GAGGGGTTGAAGATCGAGATCGGGGTCTCGTCCGTGCCGTCCGCGGCGCCCTGACCGATCGAGAAGAGGAGGACGGCGAGCAGCACGATGCTCGATACGAGCACCAGGAGCGCGGCGAGCCTGTCGACGTACAGCACGATGCCGAACGGGACGGGCCATCCGCCGACCGAGACGGCCAGCGGATCGCCGGAGTCCACGACGACCAGCAGGATGGCGGCGATGACCGAGACCGCGGCGAGGGTGGCCACCGTGACGACGACCTGGAGCCGCGGGTTGCGTCCGAAGACGAGGGTGATCGCGGCACCGAGGAGCGGCAGTCCGACGAGGAGGGGGACGAGGGCGGTCATGGCCTGTCCTCCTCTTCGTCACGGTCGTGGGGTTCATCGGGGCGCGCCTGGTCGCCCTCGGCTGAGCGCGAGGTGGGTTCGCTCCCCCAGCCGGTGGGGGCGTCGAACGGAGCGTCGTCGTGGATGGCGGGGTGGTCGCGCATGTGCAGCACCGTGATCGGCGCCGTCTGCACCCCGACGAAGTCGGTGGTCGCCTCGTCGTCGTCGGTCTCGGACTCGTCGTCCATGAGGTCTTCGTCGGCGTCGGTGCGCTCACGGAGCGCGATGTCGGCCTCGTCGTCCTCGACGGTGTCGGCCTGGCCCAGCTGCCAGGAGCGGTAGATCAGCGCGAGGAGGAACGCCGAGACCGCGAAGGTGATCACGATCGCGGTGAGCGTGAGGGCCTGCGGGAGCGGGTCGCTCATCTCGCCCTCGGTGCCGAAGAACGGCGCGTTGCCCGGCACGCCCATCACGATCAGCAGCAGCAGGTTCGTGGCGTTGCCGAGCAGCAGGAAGCCGATCAGCACGCGGGTCAGGCTGCGCTCCAGCATCGCGTACACGCCGCACGCGAAGAGCACGGCCATGATGACGATCAGGGTGAGGGAGACGTCCATCAGCTGTTCCCTCCGCCCCGCGAGAGGAAGCCCTCAGGACCCGGCGTCGTGCGCAGGGCGGCCTGACGGTCGACCTCGGCGCCGAGGCTGCGCAGCACGTCGAGGACCAGGCCGATGACGACGAGGTACACGCCCACGTCGAAGATGGTCGAGGTGACGAACTCCATGTGCCCGATGCCGGGGATCTCCCACTCCCAGAACGAGCTGGTCAGCGGCGCGAGACCGAACAGCAGCGGGACGACTGCGGTGCCCACGGCGAGGATGAGGCCGGTGCCGAGCAGTCGACCGGCATCCGTCGGTGCGGCGGCGCCCAGCTCCCAGCGACCGCCCGCGATGTAGCGCATGACCAGGGCCATGCCCGCGACGAGCCCGCCCGCGAAGCCGCCGCCGGGGAGGTTGTGGCCGGAGAACAGCAGGAAGATCGACACCACGATGATCGTGTGGAACAGGATGCGGACGATGACCTCGAGCAGGATCGACCGGTTCTCCGGCTTCATCTTCTGACCGCCGACGAGCCAGGCGCGCGGGCTGCTCTCGTTCTCGGTGGTCTGGAAGCGGATGCCCTCGGTGGTCTCGACCAGCGGACGGCTGCGGGCGGCCTTGCGCGTCGCCCGCGGCAGGTTCTTGGTGGCGGCGAGCAGGTCGGCGCGGTGGGTGACGAAAACGAGGGAGGCCACGCCGGTCGCGGCGAGCACGAGCACGGAGAGCTCGCCCATGGTGTCCCAGCCACGCAGATCGACCAGTGCGACGTTGACGACGTTCTTGCCGTGACCGATCTCGTATGCGAGCGTCGGGAACGCCTCGGAGATCGGATCGGCGATGCGGGACTGGGTGGCGACGACCGCGACGAAGGCCATGGTCACACCCACGCCGATCGCCAGCAGGGCACGGGGGATCCGACCCACCGACGCGTTGTGCTCGCCCATGCGCGCGGGAAGCCGCCGCAGCACGAGTGCGAAGGTGACCATGGTGACCGTCTCGACCAGGATCTGGGTGAGCGCGAGGTCGGGGGCGCCGCTGGTCGCGAACAGCACCACCATGCCGAGGCCGGTGACCGAGACCAGCACCACGCCGGTGTACCGCTTCTGCGCGCGGACGGCGAAGATGCCGGCCGCCGCCATGATCGGTGCCACGACGATCTGAGCGGGGGTGTGCCAGAGGGAGAGGTTGTACCGGTCGATGTCGCTCGCGATCAGGGCCGTGACCTCGGCGGCGACGAACACGACGAAGATCGTGCCCACGTAGACCGGCAGCGAACCGCGCTGCGTGAGGGTCGTGCTGAGGACCGACAGCCGGTCGACGCCGCGCATCACCAGGTAGTACACGTCGGCCGCGGTGAAGCGCAGCATGCGGGCCTTGCGGTCCCAGCCGGTGCGACGGGTGAGGAGGAAGAGCCCGATGCCGAGGAGGATCGACAGGATCGAGATGCCGAGCGCGGGCTCGAAGCCGTGCCAGAGCGCGAGGTGCCCCGGGCCCTCGACGGCGGCACCTGCGTGGTCGAGCCCCGGCGTCGCCGTGACCGCGTAGCCGTGCAGGGCGACGTCGAGCGCGGGAGCTCCGATGCCGGCGGCGAGCGTGACGCCGGCGAGGATGATCGGCGCGGACAGGAAGCCGACGGGCGGGTCGGGCCACGCGGTGTCGGGGAGCTGCTGCCCCGACTCGTCGCGCTTCTTCCAGAACGCGCCCCAGAGGAAGCGGACGCCATATGCCGCAGTGAGCATGGATCCGAGGATGATGCCGATGAGCGCGACGAGGCCCCACGGGGAGCCGCCGATCGCGTCGTCGAGGAGGGCCGTGAGGGTCGACTCCTTCGCCACGAAGCCGATGGTCGGAGCGATACCCGCCATGGAGGCGACGGAGATGAATGCCGCCGTGGCCATGACCGGTGCCTGCCGCCCCACGCCGGACAGCTCGTTGATGTCACGGGTGGACAGTTGGCGGTCGATGACGCCGACGATGAGGAACAGCGCGGACTTGAACAGCGCGTGCCCGATGACCAGGGCGAGACCGGCGAGCGCCGTCGCCTGCGTGCCGTATCCGACGACCACGGCGAAGAAGCCGAGCTGGCTGACCGTGCCGAACGCGAGGATGCGCTTGAGGTCGGTCTCGCGCAGCGCCTGGATGCCGCCGAGCAGCATCGTGAGGATGCCGAGCGTGATGACGATGGGCCGCCAGGTGGCGCTGAACGCGAAGATCGGGGCGAAGCGGGCGATGAGGTAGATGCCGGCCTTCACCATGGCGGCCGCGTGCAGATACGCGCTCACCGGTGTCGGCGCAGCCATCGCGCCGGGGAGCCAGAAGTGGAACGGGAACAGCGCCGACTTGCTGATCGCGCCGACGAGGAGCATGACGATCGCCGCCTCGACGATCGGCCCGGTGGGTGCGATCTCGAGGATCTCGCGGATGCTGGACGTGCCGGCATCGACGACCAGCAGCACCACGCCGACGAACATCACGAGGCCGCCGAGTGTGGTCACCAGCAGGGCCTGCAGAGCGGCACGACGGCTGGCCGCACGGCGGCGGTAGTGGCCGATCAGGAGGTACGAGAGGATGCTCGTCACCTCCCAGAACATGACGAGCATCACCAGGTCGTCGGTGAGCACGAGTCCGTACATGGCTCCCGCGAAGCCGAGGAGGACGCCGGCGAACTGCCCGATCCCCACGGTGTCCTCGTAGAAGTACCAGCGGCAGTAGAGCAGCACCAGGGCGCCGACACCGGTGACGATCAGCGTGAGCACCCAGCCGAGCACATCCATGTTCATGGAGAGGCTGATCCCCAGCTGCGGAATCCACTCGTAGGTCTCGAACGGCACCGGTCCGTCGAGCACCTGCGGCGTCATGACGAGCGCGTGCACGAAGGCGGCCGCCGGCACGAGGGCCGCGATCGCGAATGCCTGGGCCCCGAGCCAACGCACCAGAACGGGCATCAACAGCGACCCGAGCAGGAACACGGCGAGGAGCAACAGCATATACGCGGCTCCCTCGGGGGTCGTCGGCCTCACGGCTCAGGCGGGGGGTGTCCCTGTCAGTTTACCGGGGCGAGAAGGTCCCGCGGTCCGCGTCTTGCACGATCGTGCAAGAGTTGTCGCATGCGGGGGGTCTGGTTGCGGGAGCTTTCCGGGTGGCTCGGGGCCCTGGCCCTGGCCGTGATCACCACCGCGCAGGTCGCCTCCTCCGCCCGATCGGAGCTGCTGTTCCGCGACGGGGATTCCCTGATCGTGGCCATGTTCGCGCGGTCCCTCCTCTCCGGCCAGCCGCTGGACTGGGCGATGTCGAGCGTGCTGTTCCTGCCCGAGTCCGCGGTGTTCGCCGGCCTCGATTCCGCCCTGCCTCTGGATGTGGACGGTCTGCTCGCGACGAGCGCCGTGGTGAACCTGATCGCGCTCTACGGAGCTCTCCGACTCGTCGCGGGGCGGCGTCGCCGCGGGTCGGCGCCCGTGGCGTGGTCGCTCCTGGGGCTCACCGTGTTCGCGGTCCTCGCCGTGACGGAGACATCGGCGTCGCGGGATGCGCTCGAGCTCGCGTCTCTGCAGCTGACGACCACCTACTACGCCGCGACGGTGGTCGCGGTCGTGCTGTCGGTCGGTCTGGCCCGACGCCTCATCGATCGCGACGGCGGCGGCCTCGGATTGTTCATCGCCCTCTTCGCGACGGCTGCCGTGTCGACGCTGTCGAATCCGCTGTACGCGGCCTGGGCGACGGTTCCGCTCGCGCTCGTCCTCGCCGTGACGATGATCCGCTCCCCACGGAGGCCGCGGATCGCGATGCTCCTGGTGACGCTTCTCGCCGGCACCATGATCGGCTTCGTGGGTCGCATTCCGTTGCAGGCATGGATCGCCAACACGGGGGCGAGGTACGTGCAGCCCGGGCTGTGGAGGGAGTCGCTGGAGTACTACGCCGGCCTTCTCGCGGAACGTCTCTCCTCGCCCGGCGGAGTGGTCGGCTGCCTGATCGTGCTCGCGCTCCTCGCGCTCGCGGTCGTGCGTTCGGTTCGCGTCCGGGAGGACGGAGCCCGGCTCGTGGCGGTGATGGCCTGGCTGGCGCCCGTGCTGGTGGGGATCGGGGCGATCGCGCTCGGGACGCACGCCGCCCGCTACCTGCAGCCCCTCGCCTTCGCGCCCGTGCTCGCGCTGGTCGCGGCTCCGCACGCGTGGCGGATGCCGTTCCGCTCGGTCGTCGCGGGCGCCGCCGCCGTCCTGCTCGTCGTCGCCGGCGCCCTGAGCATCCCGCGGCTCGCCACCGCCGCGGGCGCCGAGGACCCCGACCTCGTCTGCGTGACCGACTGGGTGAACGCGTCCGGCCGCACCGGTGGCGGGCAGTTCTGGACGGTGCGGCTGCCCAAGCTGCATCTCGACGACCCCGCCCGGCTCGTGCAGGTCGATCATGCGCTCAACGGCTACGCGTGGCTGGTGAACCGGCACGACTTCGACGTCGGCGAGGTGTCGTTCCTGGTCGAGGATGCGCAGACCGTTCCGTGGAGCCTCCCCGTACCCGCCGTCCCCGACGAGGTGGTCGACTGCGGTCGCTACCGCATCCTGGACTTCGGGGACACCCTGCTGCCGATCGGACCGCAGCGCAGCTGAGGCGTGCTCGGGATCCGCTCAGCGCGCGGCGCGGGCGGTCGTCGTGCCGGCGCGGAACCGGCAGGTGAGGTGCTGCGTGAGACCGGGCTCGCCGCGCAGCATGCGCGCCACCTGCTCTCCGGCCGCACGGCCCTTCTCGACGGCCGGCTGCACGCTGGTCGTGAGCGTGAGGTCGCCGAGACCGTCCAGCGCGATGCCGTCGAATCCGGCGACTGAGAGGTCTTCCGGAACGCGCAGACCCAGCTCCTCCGCGGCACGGATGACGCCGACGGCCAGCAGGTCGCTCTGCGCGAGCACGGCGGTCGGCCGCGTGTCGGGGTCGGTCAGCAGCATCCGCCCGACGACGACGCCCTCGTCGATGAGGCTGCCCGCGGCCGAGATGGCCGGAGCGTCGGGGAACACCTCACGCGTCCCCGCGAGCCGGTGGACCGTGACGTCGACGGTCGCGTTCGCGACCCGGTCGGGCGTGACGGGCCCGCGTTCCCGATCGCTGTCGAGCGGGAGCGTGACGAGGGCGACGTCGCGGTGACCGAGGTCTCGCACATGGCGGGCGATCTCGGCGGAGGCCTCGGCGTTGTCCAGAGTGATGCGTGGGATGGCGTCGCCGGCATCGCCTTCGATCACGACCACCGGGAGTCCGCGACCGACGACCACCTCGAGCGATGCCCGCGTGCGTCCGGAGCATCCGATCAGTACGACCGCGTCGACGGGGGCGTTCGCGATGGCCGAGCCGTCCTCCCCCGGCTCGTCGCGCATGAGCAGGATGCCGGCGCTGAGCTCGGCGAGTCCGTCGGTGAGGCCGTCCATCATGGCCGTCGTCACGGGGTCGAGGAAGGCCGCCCGCAGGTGACCCTCGAGCACGACCGCGACGATGCCACTGCGTCCGCGGCGCAGGGATGCCGCACGCGGATCGGGTCCGGCATAACCGAGTTCGGCCGCGGCGGCGAGCACGCGCTCCCTGGTGGCCGCCGCCACCTTCGCCTTGCCGCTGAAGACCACCGAGGCCGTGGAGGTCGCCACTCCCGCCTCGCGCGCGACGTCGGCGATCGTGGGCCGACGCGGCGTCTCCTGACTGCTCATACTTCGAGGATAGCTCCCTCCCGTTCTGGTGGATCGAATCGATTCGATAGGCTATCCGGCATGGATGCAGCCCTCACCCGTTCGCAGTTCGTCCGCTGGCGTGCCGCGATCTTCGCCATCTTCCTGGCGAGCGGACTCTCGATCGCGACCTGGGCATCGCGCGTGCCCGGGATCAAGCTGGCGCTCGACCTCGACAATGCGCAGGTGGGACTGATCCTCCTCGGCATGGGAGTGTCGTCGATCCTCGGCATCTCGACGAGCCCCGCCGTCATGGCGCGGACGGGTGCGCGCCGCGGCATGCTGCTGACGATGCTGATGTTCGCGACCGGCATCACCCTCGTCGGTCTCGGGGCGACCGTGTTCGGCTCCGTCGCCGTCGTGCTCGTCGGCATGGTGCTCTTCGGCTTCGGCAACGGCTGCGTCGACGTGATGATGAACGTCGAGGCCACCGCGATCGAGCAGCAGATGGGCCGCACGATCCTTCCCGTCTTCCACGCGTTCTTCAGCTTCGGCACGGTCATCGGCGCGGGCGTCGGCGCCCTCGCCGCCCACCTCTCGATCGACGTCGCCACGCATGCGGCCTTCATGGGCGCACTGATCGCCGTGATCGCGGTGGTCTGCTTCTTCCAGGTGCCCACGCGCGAGGCGGCACTCGACCCCGCCGATCACGAGAAGCCGCCGTTCCGTGCGCGGATGCACACGGCGCTCGAGGCCTGGCGTGAGCCGCGCACCTATCTGCTCGGCACGGTGATGCTCGGGATGTCCTTCGCGGAGGGCGGCGCGAACGACTGGATCGCTCTCGGCACCGAGCAGGGCCACGGCTTCGGCGAGGGCACCGGAGCGGTCTCCCTCGCGGTGTTCTCCGTCGGCATGACGGTGGTGCGACTGTTCGGCGGTCCGCTGGTCGACCGGTTCGGACGCGTCCTGGTGCTGCGCATCCTCGCCGTCGCGGCGGCCTCCGGCATCCTCCTCTTCATCCTCGCGCCGACGTTCCCCCTCGTGCTCGTCGGAGCGGCCCTGTGGGGTGTCGGCGCCTCGCTCGGGTTCCCGCTCGGTATGTCGGCAGCGGCCGATGACCCCGTCAAGGCCGCGGCCCGGGTCAGCGCGGCGGCGACGATCGGCTACATCTCGTTCCTCGGCGGCCCTCCGGTGCTCGGAGTCATCAGCGAGCACATCGGCCTGCTGAACACCCTGTTCATCCTGGTCGGACTCGTGGTGCTCTCCGGACTGTTCTCCGGCGCCGCCCGTCCCCTGCGCGAGGACGAGAAGACGCCGGTGCGCGGAGGCCAGGAGAGCTGAGGCCCCGTCGCCCCGGCCCCGCACCCGCATCGCTCTGGGAGACCCTCGGCTCTTTCCCGACCGGTGACGGCACGTGAGGAGCCCGTGTGCGTCGGAGCCGCACCGCGACGAAGTAGGCTCGACGGGTGCGTCTCGTCATCGCCCGCTGCTCGGTCGACTACACCGGTCGGCTCAATGCCCATCTCCCGCTCGCCACGCGTCTGCTCGTGCACAAGGGAGACGGGAGTCTGCTCGTGCACTCCGACGGCGGCAGCTACAAGCCGTTGAACTGGATGAGCCCGCCGTGCACCCTGTCGAGCGAGGAGCCCGGCGAGGAGGAGGCGAGCGCCGGCGTCGTCGAGGTCTGGCGCGTCACGCACAAGAAGACCGGTGACGCCCTGCGCGTGCAGATCTACGAGATCATCCACGACACCTCCCACGAGCTGGGCGTCGACCCCGGCCTGCAGAAGGATGGCGTCGAGGCCGACCTGCAGCGCCTGCTCGCCGAGCAGGTGGACCGCATCTCGGAGGGCGCGACCCTCGTGCGCCGCGAGTATCCGACCGCGATCGGTCCGGTCGACCTGCTGGTGCGCGATGCGGACGGCGCCGCCATCGCGGTCGAGATCAAGCGCCGCGGCGACATCGACGGCGTCGAGCAGCTCACCCGCTACCTCGAGCTGCTGGGCCGCGACCCGCACCTCTCCCCCGTGCAGGGTGTCTTCGCCGCCCAGGAGATCAAGCCCCAGGCGCGTGTTCTCGCCGAGGATCGCGGCATCCGCTGCCTGGTGCTCGACTACGACGACATGAAGGGCATCGAGTCGGGGATCCCCCGGCTGTTCTGAGCCTCTACCGGTCAGACGCAGACGCCGGTCAGCGCACGGTCATCAGCCGCGGGATCGGCCCCTCGAGGCGTGCGACCGCGATCTTCACCTCGGTGATCTCGAGCCGGCAGCCATCGACCGCCTCGGTCAGCCGCTCGAATCGCTCATCCATCCGGTCGAATCGCTCCTCCATCCTCTCGGATCGCTCCTCCATCCTCCCGAATCGCTCGTCCACCCGCGCGAATCGCTCATCCACCCGCTCGAATCGCTCATCCACGCGGTCGAATCGTTCATCCACGCGGTCGAATCGTTCATCCACGCGGGCGAAGCGCGCCTCGTTCTTCACGTCTTGCGCATCGAACGCGCGTCCATCCGATTGATCATCCAGCCGAATCCGCCGATGATCGCCACGAGCAGCGTCACCGCTGTCGCCAGCATCGTGATGACTTCCACCGACACGTACATGCCCCCATTCTCGCCCGCAGATCCGTCGTTGTCACGACCTTATACGTGGACAGGGAGTGGTCACATGAGGTGTGTAGAACGTTCTCCCGTGCACACCTGTGCAGGAAGAGCGGTCACCCTCGATCGGCCCCATAGGCTGGAGGCATGCCCCACTCCCCTTACTCCTGCGTGCTGTGGGACGTCGACGGCACCATCATCGATGCATCCGTCGGCATCCTCCGTCGGCTGAACGTCGCGCTGACCCACTTCGGCCACCCGGCGCCCACGCGCGAGGAGCTGGTGCACTGGATCGGACCGCCCATGTTCCAGTCCTTCCAGGACCAGGCGGGCATGACCCCGGAGGAGTCCGCGGAGGCGGTGGCGTTCTACCGCACGCTCGGCAAGGCCGACGGGTACACCACCGACGTCGCGACCTACCCCGGAGTGACCGAGCTCATCCACGACCTCCACGCCGCCGGGGTGCCGCAGGCGACGGCCAGCTCCAAGCCGGAGAACCAGGTCGACGCCCTCGTCGATCACTTCGGTCTCCGCCCCGCATTCCTGACGACCGTCGGCGCGACGCCGGACGAGTCCACGCTCGCGTCGAAGACCGACATCGTGGCCGAGGCGCTCCGCCGCCTCCGCGAGCTCGGCGCCGATGTCTCCCGCCCGGTGCTCGTGGGGGATCGACACCACGACGTCGAGGGCGGCAATGCGAACGGCGTGCCCGTGATCTTCGTCGAATGGGGCTTCAGCGACTCGCACGAAGGAGACGAGGCGGCGTTCCGCGTCGCGTCCGTCGACGACCTGCGCGCACTGCTCCTCGGCTGACGCCCGGGCGCGCGATCGTCCGCGTCGACGGACCACGATGATCAGCGCGTTCCCGCGCCGAAGACCGCCGAAAGCACAGAACTCCCCGCCGGATGGCGCGTCGACGACGCGATCCGGTCGGGGAGTCCTGTGTCTCGCCCGTCTCAGACGGGGCGAATGTTCTCAGCCTGCAGGCCCTTGGGGCCCTGCGCCACATCGAACTCGACTCGCTGGTTCTCTTCGAGAGACCGGTAGCCGGATGACTGGATGGCGGAGTAGTGCGCGAAGACGTCAGCGCCTCCGTCGTCGGGGGAGATGAAGCCGAAGCCCTTCTCCGAGTTGAACCACTTAACCGTGCCCTGGGTGCTCATGTACTGCCTGTTCTGCTGGGTAAAAAGCCGACGCAGGGATGCCCCGACATCGCTAACGCTAGTGGAGGAGGCCCCGAGGGGAATAGCCGCGGGCAGAAGGTAATCCAAATGTTGCATGAGCGGCACACGGCCGTCATACAGCGGGATTCGCGCGGGCCGGCGGACGAAGCGCCCGGAAAATGGTGTGGCCCTCACCGCGGGGGGAGCGATGAGGGCCGAAGACGACCGGAGGGTGCGTCAGAAACAGCCTAGCTCCTTTTCGGAGCGCTTGTCCCCCTTTTGGGGGACAAATCCGAAAATCGGTGGGAGAATGACGAGAGCGGCCCCCTCGAGTAGCCCATTGGGGACTGAACTACTCGAGAGGGCCCAATCGCATGCACGGATCGTCTTGCCTCTGGGGAAGGCTGCCGTCTCCTGGGGAGAGACGGGGACGATCGATCCCCTTGTGCATGCACCTTCACCATAGGGGAGGATGAACGATCCCGCCACGGACCATGGTCCACGGGGTGGATTCGGCGAAGGTCGGGGACTGATCCCGCGAGGATCGCAGGTTTCGGGTGGAGACAGGGCACACAGCCCGGAGGCGACTCCGGTGCCCCTCTCCCCCGATTCCGCGACCGATCGGCCCCCGCTCAGACCCGTCGGTGCAGCCGCCCCTGCGTGATCGCGATGCCGAGGACCACGATCAGAGCGCCGACGGGCTCGTTCCAGGAGATCTGCTCCGCGAGCACGATCACGCCGAGGACCACGCCGACGACAGGGGTCAGGTAGGTGACGGTCGAGGCGTTCGTCGCACCCCAGGCGCCCACGATGTTCGTGTTCCAGACATAGGCGAGTCCCGTTCCGAGCGCTCCGAGGGCGAGGACGGCCAGCACGACCGGCACCGACAGCGACACCGGCGTGATCGCGACCGCCGGCGCGATGGCCAGCATCACCACCGCCCCGAGCCCCACCTGCACCGTCGCGACCGGGATCGCGGCGAGACCGCGCGGCGAGACGAACCGGCGCAGATACACGAAGGCCGCTCCATAGCTGGCGGTCGCACCGAGGCAGGCCAGCTGTGCGAGCGCCGTTCCGCCGCCGAGCCCGTTCCACGGCCCCAGCACGATCAGCACGCCCAGGAATCCGACGATGATGCCGAGGGTGCGATCCCGCGTCGGGCGCTCTTCCCGAAGCGCCAGCAGCGACACCAGCATCGTCATGAGCGGCGTCGTGGCGTTGTAGATGCTCGCCAGCCCGGACGAGATGTCCTGCTGCGCCCAGGCGAAGAGCAGGAACGGGACGACGCAGAGGAGTAGCCCGACGACGAACAGGTGCCCCCAGATCCGGCCGAACGGCGGCAGGCGATGACGCCCGACGAGGCAGATCACCGCGAGGGCCACGGCTCCGGTCACCAGCCTTCCGAGCACGACCTGCGCCGGCGACAGCCCCTCCAGCGCGATGGCGACGAACAGGAAGCTCGCTCCCCAGGTGAGGGCGAGCAGGACGAACTGCACCAGCACTCCGCCTCCCCTGGTCGGCGTGGGCTTCTCGGTCACTCGGGTCATGCCCGCCCCCTCCGGGTTCGTCGGTGAGATGTTCGGTTCCCATGCTGGCGGGACGTCTGCCCGCGCACCGGCGGGTTTCGGCCATCTCGTCGAGGTATCCCGACAGACTCCCGAGTAACCTGTTGCCGTGACGCTGCTCAACAAGGACATGACGCTGTGCATCTCGCTGTCGGCACGGCCGAGCAACAACGGCACCCGCTTCCACAACTTCCTCTACGAGGCGCTCGGACTGAACTGGATCTACAAGGCGTTCGCGCCGACCGACCTGGGATTGGCGATCGCGGGCGTGCGCGGACTCGGCATTCGCGGCTGCGCGATCTCGATGCCGTACAAGGAGGACGTGATCGCGCTGGTCGACCGGATGGACGCGTCTGCGAGTGCGATCGACTCGGTCAACACCATCGTGAACGACGACGGCGTGCTCACGGCGTACAACACCGACTACTCCGCCATCGCGCAGCTGATCGAGCGTGCCGGCCTCGACCCGGCGGCGTCCGTGCTGCTGCGCGGTTCGGGCGGCATGGCGAAGGCCACCGCGGCCGCGTTCCGCGACGCCGGCTTCACGCGCGTCACGATCGTCGCCCGGAACGAGACCGGCGGCCGCGCCCTGGCCGATCTGTACGGCTACGCCTGGCGAGCCGACGTCGGGGACGCGAGCGCCGACATCATCGTGAACGTCACCCCGATCGGCATGGCCGGCGGGGCGGAGGAGCATGCGCTGTCGTTCTCGGAGAAGGCCATCGACGCTGCCAGCGTGGTGTTCGACGTCGTCGCGCTCCCTGCCGAGACACCCCTGATCGCCGCGGGGCGCGCGGCCGGCAAGACGGTGATCACGGGCGCCGAGGTCGCCACGCTGCAGGCGCTCGAGCAGTTCGTCCTCTACACCGGCATCCGTCCGTCGGACCAGCAGGTGCGGGAGGCCGAGGACTTCATGCGCGCGGGGACCGCCTGACCGGGACGCCTGCGGCACCGGGGGAGAGGCCCCGAAATGAGCAACCCAGGTTGACAAGGATCGGCCGAGCAACCTAGGTTGACAGCATGGAATCCCTCGACGTCGCACAGATCGCCGCGGACACGACAGATCCGCGAGCGGGGCTCCGTGCTGTGGCCTCCCTCCGCACCCTCGCTGACAGGCTCGAGCTCCGGCAGGTCGAGGCCGGACTGCGGGCCGGAATGAGCTGGCGGTCCATCGCCGACGCTCTGGGAGTGTCGCGTCAGGCCGTGCACAAGAAGCACGCGAAGCGCATCGATCCGACCATCGTCGCGCCCCGGCGGAACTCATGAGCCGATTCACCCGGGCCGCCGCCACGATGCACACGCTCTCCCTGGCATCCATGGAGGAGGCGTCCCGGTTCGGCGTCCGCGACGCCGACATCGATCACCTCCTGCTCGCGCTGACGATCGATCCCGACACCGGCGGGCAGGTGCTGCAGCATGGGCGTCGGCCTGGAGGCGGCGCGCGCGGCCGTGGCAGCACAGCACTCCGCGCAGCTCGACCTCGTCGGAGTGACATCCGGCGCCGACGGGCCCGGGCGCATCGTCTTCCACGAGACCACGGGCTACGAGTGGACCGATCGCGCACTCGCGGTCCTGAAGGACGCGTCGACCGGGGATCGTGTCGGTGACTCCGCGGCCGTGCTGCGCTCGCTAACCTCCGAGCCGAGCGGGCTCATCGCCGAGATCCTGCACCGGCTCGACGTCGATCCTGAGGCCCTGACATCGCGGCTGGATGAGGTGCAGCGACTCCGCCTGTCGCAGCGGGACTCACCCGATGCGGCGGCACTGACCGGTTCGCGCTCGATCTTCGTCCCGGCGACGCTGGACGACGTCTGGGCGCTGCTCTCGTCGGCGACCCGCATCCCGGAGTGGGATCAGGGGATCGCGGCGATCGACGGGGACGACTCGACGACGGACACCTGGAATGCCACGACGGCGACCACGACACCCGACGGCAAGCCGATCCCGGTCAAGGCGGAGTTTCTGCGCCAGCGGGTCCACCTCGTGCACCGCGAGGAGCGGGTCGGCGTCCAGTGGCGATTCACCCGCCCCGACGCGGCACGATCGAACCCGCGACTCGTGGCCTTCAGTCTCGAACATGCCGCCGGCGGCATGCAGCTCCGGGTGACCCTCACCTGGGAGACCGCACGGCCCCGTCGGGGCCGCCGATTCCTTCGGTTTGCGTTGAAGCCGCTCCACCGCTTCGTCATCTTCATCCAGCTGGCGCAGATCGAGAGCGGCATCACGCGCGTCTTCCGCTGAGGCCGCGCCGGCGGGTGCGGTGCGCAGTGCGCAGCGATGCACCCGCCGGGGCCGAGTCCGCTCAGCCCTTCGCGCCCTTGCGGGGCTTGAGGAACTCGTCTGGTGCGTTCTTCTCGCGCTTCGCTGCTCGCTTCTCCTTGAGAGTGAGCTGCGGCGCCTTCTTGCTGTCGCGACCCTGGATGGACTTTCCGGACATGGTTACTCGCTTCCCCTTCGGTGGCTGGCGTAACCTCCGACCATAGCGAGAACCCCGGGGAAGTCAAATTTCCCTGTGACCGGGAAATTTTTTGCGTCCGGAAACGCCACCGAAGTGCGGTCGAGGATCCCTCGGACACCCCGAGCGCACCCACGTCCGCACGCCCCTCAGGCAGACAGGTGGGCACCCTGCAGGAGCGCATACGCCCCGACACCGGACGCCGTCGCGGACGCGGTTCCGCCGTCGTCGACGAGGAGCAGGACGTAGCCCGATTCCTCGGCGGCGCGCCCCCAGTTCGCGGGAAGCCCACTCAGCTGATCGGCGATGAGGGTCTCGTGAGGACGGATGCCGCGCACATCATGAACCACCAGACTCCGGTCGCCGCGGAACTCGACTCCGACCCCGCGCACGGGAGTCAGCGGTCCGTCGTGGGGAGGTTCGAGGACGCTCCAGCCGTGCGCCCGGAGGTGCTCCCTCATCCCGTCGGTGTCATCGCGCAGCCGGAACAGCATCGTGGCGATCGGCTGCTCGTCCGTCCCCCGCAGGACGAAGTCGCATGCCGCTCGCGGAATGGAAACCCTCCGCGTCCGGGATCCGCGGACCGCCATGATGCCGACGGCGACGAGGAAGACCCCGAATGCGCCCTGGAAGCCCCCGAGGAGAAACCCGATCGCGACGCCCGACACGCACAGTCCGAACGCCGCACTCGGGCGCCGCCGATCAGTCCTGTCGACCTTCGGCATTCCCGCTGCCCGCCACCACGGCCGTGGGTCCGCCCTCCGCCAGTTCCTCCTGGTGCCCGTGGCCGCCGTGCGCGTCGGCCGCATCGATGTCGGCCTGCGTGAGAGGGACGAGGCGGTCCTCGAAGAACCAGCGGGAGACGGCGGAGCGCACGTTCTCCGTCCACGGGATGCGGCCCTTCGCGTTCGGACGCACCACGAGGGGCTCGTAGCTCTCGACGTCGATGAGCTTCCACCGGTCGTACTCGTCGACCGGCTGGTGCACCTCGACGAACTCGCCGCCGGGGAGACGCACGATGCGGCCGGACTCGAAGCCGTGCAGCACGATCTCACGGTCCTTCTTCTGCAGCGCGATGCAGATGCGCTTCGTGACGAAGTAGCCGCTCAGCGGGCCGATCAGAAGCAGCGCCTGCAGGGAGTGGATGACGCCCTCCATCGTGAGCATGAAGTGCGTCGCGATGAGGTCGGAGGAAGCCGCGGCCCACAGCACGGCATAGAAGATCATGCCGGCGACGCCGATCGCCGTGCGGGTGGCGGCGTTGCGCGGACGCTCCGCGATGTGGTGCTCGCGCTTGTCGCCCGTGATCCACGCCTCGAGGAACGGGTAGATCGCGACCGTCACGATGAACAGGCCCATCACCACCACCGGCACGATGATGCCGAACGACCAGGTGCGGTCGAACATCACGACGTCCCAGTTGGGAGGCGCCAGTCGCAGGGCACCGTCCGCGAAGCCGATGTACCAGTCCGGCTGGGTTCCCGCCGAGATCGGCGAGGGGTCGTACGGCCCGTAGATCCAGAACGGCAGGATCTGGAAGAACGTGCCGAGCACCACGATCACACCGAAGACGATGAAGAAGAACCCGCCCATCTTCGCCGCGTACACCGGCATCATCGGGTAGCCCACGACGTTGTCGTTCGTGCGGCCCGGTCCCGCGAACTGCGTGTGCTTGTTGATGATCATCAGCATCAGATGCACGACGATCAGCGCGATGACGAGCATCGGCAGGATGAGGATGTGCAGCGTGTACAGGCGCCCGATGATGTCGGTTCCGGGGAACTCGCCGCCGAACAGCATGAACGAGGTCCAGGTGCCGATCAGGGGGAGGCCCTTGATCATCCCGTCGATGATGCGCAGGCCGTTGCCGGAGAGCAGGTCGTCCGGGAGCGAGTACCCGGTGAAGCCCTCGGCCATCGCCAGGATGAACAGGATGAACCCGATCACCCAGTTGAGCTCGCGAGGCTTGCGGAACGCGCCCGTGAAGAACACCCGCAGCATGTGGAGGCCGATGCCGGCCACGAACACGAGCGCGGCCCAGTGGTGGATCTGGCGGACCAGGAGCCCGCCGCGGATGTCGAACGAGATCCGCAACGCCGAGTCGAAGGCCGCGGTCATCTCCATCCCGCGCATCGGGGCGTAGGCACCGGTGTAGTGCGTCGGCACCATCGAGGCCTGGAAGAAGAAGGTGAGGAACGTGCCGGAGATGAACACCACCACGAACGCCCACAGCGCGATCTCGCCGAGCATGAACGACCAGTGGTCGGGGAAGACCTTCCGGCTCAGCTCCTTGAGAAGTCCGGAGACGCTGGTGCGCTCGTCGATGTAGTTCGAGGCGGCGCCGACGAAGCGTCCGCCGAGGGGCGGTGACTTCTTCGGGGCCGTCTGGTCGAGAGTCGGGGACTCACGGGACATGGTGCGATCCTCTTCGGTCGTGGGGGCCAGGGAGTTCACGGACGGCAGGCAGGAGGGAGCGCATCGTCGGACGGCAGCGGGGGAGCGGCGGTCGCGACGCGCGAGGAGGAGGCGTCCGCGAGGGACGGCGAGGAGGATGCGGGGCGATTCCACACGCACAGGGCAACACGAGACGACCTTCTGGTCAGTCTTGTCGCTTTGCGGGTACTGCGCCCTCGTCCGCAGGTTCGTGAGGTGAACCTGCCGCCAAGCTACCAGAGAACGTGACGGCCTGCGCGAGGTGGGGGACCCGAGACGGAACGGCGCCGATTTGCTACCCTGGATGGTGGAATGACGACGGAGGACGACCTCCGGCGGCGAGACAGACCGGGGACGACCCCGAGGGGAGTCTCCCGTGAACCACCCGTCCGCCTGGCCCTTCTGGGTCGTCTCCCGTGAACCTCGGGCCGCCCGCGCCACACTCGCGCTGTGCATCGTCGCGTTCGCGATGGTCAGCGCTGCGGCGCTCTCCGTCGGGGCTCGAGGGATCTGGCTCGAACTCGTGCTCTCCGCGGGCTTCCTCGTCTGGGCCACCGCGCAGTGGGCCTGCGTCGAGCGTCGTCGACACCGCGAGACGGCCTTCCGTCGCGACATGGAACGCTACATCCACGCGCTCTCCCACTCCTCCGCCCAGGAGTGACGTCACCGCCGTCGAAGCCGAGGTCACCCATCGGCATCGACCGCGTACCATCAGATGCAGTGCGCTGACACAGCGCTGCGTCCGGGACGACCCGGACGTCGTTTTCATTCGGGGACGGCCCCACCTCGAAGGAGTCCGGCGATGTCACGCACGGAACTGAAGCAGCTGATCGGCGTCACCGACGTCGTCCGCGTCGTCCTGGGATGGGGTGCCTTCGCGGCGCTCCTCCTTCTCCACCCGGTGCTCGAGCCCCCTGTGCCCGCCCCGGTCCTCATCATCGCGCTCGGCGTCATCATCGCCGTGATCCTCGTGTGCGCGTTCGGCGTCGTGAAGCAGGCCGAAGCCCTCGCGCACCGGCTCGGCGACCCCTACGGCTCACTGGTCCTGACCCTGTCGATAGTGCTGATCGAGGTCATCCTGATCTCGGCGGTCATGCTCGGCCCGGGCGAGCACGCGACCATCGCGCGCGACTCGGTCATGGCCGTCGCCATGATCATCCTGAACCTCGTCATCGGACTCGCTCTGCTGCTCGGCGGACTCCGTCATCGCGGCATGGCGCACAACCGGACCGGCACCTCGGCGTACCTGTCGATGCTGGTGGTGCTCGTCGCCCTCGCGTTCGGCCTCCCCGCCCTCATCGGCACGGACGGCTCGTACACGACCGCGCAGGAGATCCCGATCATCATCCTGACGCTGGTGCTCTACGCGTTCTTCCTCTATCGGCAGATGGGTGCGCAGGCGAGCGACTTCACCGAGGTCGACCCGCGTCTGCTGCAGAGCGCACAGCGTCAGGAGAAGACGGACTCCACCGGCGGGATCCGCCAGGTGCTGGCCGAGCACCGCACGGAGGTCCTCGTCCGCCTCGCGCTGCTGGTGGTCACGGTCATACCGATCGTGCTGCTTTCGCACGACATGGCGGCGCTGCTCGACGACGGCCTGGGTCGCCTCGGCGCCCCGGTCGCCCTCGCGGGTGTGCTCATCGCGGGCATCGTGTTCCTTCCGGAGTCGATCACGGCTGTGCGCGCCGCGCTCGGGGGAGAGGCTCAGCGGGTCAACAACCTCTGCCACGGTGCGCTCGTCTCCACGGTCGGCCTCACGATCCCCGCGGTGCTGATCATCGGGATGTTCACGGGTCAGACCGTGGTGCTCGCGGAGTCGCCGGCGAACCTTCTCATGCTCGGGGTCACGCTGCTGCTCTCGGTGACGACCTTCGCCGCCAAGCGGGTCACCGCGATGCACGGCGCGGCCCACCTGGTGACGTTCGCCGTGTACCTGGTCGTCCTGTTCAGCTGAGGGTGCGGCCGCCTGTTCGGGGGAGCGGGCGGCCGACCTAGACTGGCCGCATGGAGGCGACCCGGCGACCGGCGAACTCGGCCGGGACGGATGCCGCGACGCGCGCCGTGACGTGGGGACGCGTGTACTTCGCCGCCCAGGCGCTCGCGGGTGCGGCCTGGTGGGTCGGGGTGTTCACTCTTCCCTGGGTGCGATCCGCGACGCTGGGCACGCTCGACGTCGGACTCCTGGCCGTACTGGACATCCCGCTGTTCGTGATCGCCTCCGCACTGGTCGCCTGCGGGCTCCGGTTCGTCGCCTGGATCGTGGCGCCCTGGACGATGCTCGTCGCGGCCGGCATGGTCCTGTACGCGACCGTGACGGCGACCGCGGGGTGGGGCGCTCTGCTGATGGTGGCGGCAGCGGCCGGCTCGACGGCCGCCGGGATCGTCGTGCTCGTGGGACGCCTTCCCTCGGAGTGGCTGCTGATCGGTCCGTTCCGCTTCCGGCCGGCAGCGCCGACCACGACCGGAGCCCTCGTCACGAAGGCCGCGCTGCAGACCCTCGTGTTCTCGGGGATCTTCCTCATCGTGATCCCCGGCATCATCCTGGCGCTGGAGCTGCGCTGGGGGCTGCACCTGGACTTCCCGGCCGTCCTTCGCGTCGGAGGAGTGGTCCTGTTCGCCGCAGCACTCGCCCTGTCGCTGTGGTCGTCGGCGGCGATGTCCGTGCGCGGCGCCGGGACCCCGCTGCCCTCGGAGATGCCGCGCCGGCTCGTGATCTCCGGCCCGTACCGGTTCGTCCGCAACCCGATGGCGGTCGGCGGGATCGGACAGGGTGTGGCGATCGGCCTGATCGCGGGCTCGTGGCTCGTGGTCGTCTACGCCCTCGCCGGCTCCCTGGTCTGGAACACGCTGGTGCGGCCGCTCGAGGAAGCAGACCTGGAGGAACGGTTCGGGTCGGAGTTCCGCGCCTACCGCGCGACCGTCTCCTGCTGGATCCCCCGGCGTCCGGCAGCCGCGGCCGAATCGGAGACCCCGACCCGCACAGTTGCCTCAGGCAACTAAAGGCGTAGACTGGCGACATGACGGTCGCAGACGGTGTCGCAGGCATCCATGTCGCACTCGTCCGGGTCGTGTCCGAATGGACCGAGAGCGACGTGCAGGCGCTGGTCGCGGAAGGCGTCGGCGTCGCGCTCGACCCCACAGGCATCCGCGCGGTGTACCTCCTCGGCCTCAACGGCGGGGCGATGGGATTCGGACAGCTCGCCGAGCGCGGATCGATGTCGCGCCCGACCACGTCCAAGCTGGTCTCCCGGCTGGAGGCGCAGGGCATCGTCGATCGGGTCCGCTCCGGACGCACGGTCGAGGTGCGGCTGACGGATGCCGGCGACCAGGCCTACGCACGCCTGGTCGCCGCCGGACATCGGATGGTCGACGACGCACTGGGCGGCTGGGATGCGCGTGAGGTCGAGCAGTTCCAGGCGCAGCTCACGCGATTCGTCGCCGCCCTTTCCCGCACGAGCACACAGCCGTCTCACGGCGTCTCCACCGACGTCGCCACCCCCAAGGAGGAAACATGACACGCACGTACATCGTCACCGGCGCCGCCTCCGGCATCGGTGCAGCCACCACCGAGCTGCTGCGCACGCAGGGCCACACCGTGATCGGCGTCGACCTCGCCGGCACCGAGGTCGAAGGCGACCTGTCGACCCCGGACGGCCGCAAGGCGGCTGCGGATGCCGCCGTCGCGGCCGCCGGCGGCACGGTCGACGCGGTCATCGCGTGCGCCGGCATCGCCGCGCCGATCTCCAAGACGATGGCCATCAACTACTTCGGCGTGACCGAGTTCCTGGAGGCGCTTCTGCCGACGCTGAGCCTCGCCGACCAGCCGCGCGCCGCCGTGGTGTCGTCCATGGCGTCGCTGCAGCCGGTCTCGCCCGAGCTCGTCGACGCCGCCCTGAGCGGCGACGAGACGCTGGCGCTGTCGATCGGCGACCAGCTCGCGACCACCCCCGAGGCCGGATTCCTCAACTACTCGTCGAGCAAGCGCGCGCTGTCGCGCTGGGTGCGCCGCGAATCCGTCACCCCGGCCTGGGCCGGCGCCGGCATCCCGCTCAACGCCGTCGCCCCGGGCACGGTCACCACGGCGATGACCGCGGGTCTGCTCGCGAGCCCCGAAGGTCTCGCGCAGGTCGACGCGGCGGTCCCGATGCCGCTGAACTACCACCAGCCGGCCTCGTCCATCGCCGAGCTCCTGGTGTGGCTGACGAGCCCGGCGAACACGCACATGGCCGGTCAGACCATCTACTGCGACGGCGGCGCCGACGCGGTCCTGCGCGGCGACGACATCTGGTCCTGGAACGACGCACCGCGCGGCTGACGCGGGATGGCGACGAAGGCCCGGTCCGCTGAGGACCGGGCCTTCGTCATGCCGGGTGCGAGGTCACTCCCGCGCTCCCGCGCTCAGGGCGCGCGGAACGACGACCGGTACTGGCTCGGAGTCGCACCGAACGCCCGCCCGAAGTGCTGGCGGAAGAGCGCGGCACCGCCGAACCCGGTCGTCGCGGCCACGGCGTCGATCGGCAGCGCGGTGGTCTCGAGCAGTTCCCTGGCCGCGGCGAGCCGCTGCGCGAGCACCCACTTCGCGACCGTCGATCCCGTACGGGCGCGGAAGGCGCGGGTGAAGGAGCTGCGGCTCAGGTGCGCGCGAACGGCCAGGACGTCGATGGAGAGGTCGGTCTCGAGGTTCGCCGCCGCCCAGCGCATCGCGTCGGCGACCGGGTCTCCTCCGCTCTCGGGGATCGGCCGCTCGATGAACTGCGCCTGCCCGCCGGTACGGTGCGGCGGTGCGACGATCCTCCGGGCGACACGGTTCGCGACGTGCTGACCCTCTCTGCGGGCGAGCAGGTGCAGGCAGGCGTCGATGCCCGCGGTGGCGCCGGCGCCCGTGATGATCCGCCCCTCGTCGATGTACAGCTCCTCCGGCTCCAGGGCCACGCGGGGGAAGCGCTGCCGGAAGACGTCGGCCCACTTCCAGTGCGTGGTCGCCGTGTGGCCGTCGAGCACCCCGCTGTCGGCGAGGGGGAACGCGCCCAGGCAGAGTCCGACCAGTTCGGCGCCCTCGTCGCGTGCGTCCCGCAGGGCGAGGGACAGCTCGTCCGGCGCCGCGCTCCCCGGCTCGCCCCACCACGGGACGACCACCACGTCGGCCCCGCGGACGGCCTCCAGCCCGTGACGGACATCGATGTCGAAGTCGGCCGAGGTGCGCAGGGTCCCCGCCCGGAGCGCCGCGACCCGGATCGGCCACGGGTCGATCTCGCCGACGGGCGTCTCCCCGCCCCACACCAGCGAGGGGACGGAGAGATGGAACGGGCTGATGCCCTCCACCGCGATCACGGTCACGCGCGGAGCGGCCATGCGCCTTCCTTCCTGACCCTCCGAGCCGATCTCGACGGGTCGTGACCCGAAACCACCTGTTCAGATGTGTTCGGGTCAACCAGACTACTGACGACCCCCGAGAGAGGACACCCGGAATGACCACCTCAGCCACACTCCGCACGCTCAGCGGCGTCGTCGACACCCCGGCGACGCTCGCGGCCTCGACCGTCGTGCTCGTCGACTTCCAGAAGACGTACACCCGGGGCGAGATGGAGCTCGAGGGGTGGGACGCTGCGCTCGACGCCGCCGCCGACCTCCTCGCGCGAGCCCGCGCGGCCGGCGCGACCGTGATCCACGTGCAGCACGACGGCGGTGCCGGATCGGCGTACGACATCCGCGAGGACATCGGCGCGATCCACGAGCGCGTCGCCCCGGCCGACGGGGAGGCGGTGGTCGTCAAGAAGGCGCCGAACTCCTTCGTCGGCACCGAGCTCGGCGACCTGGTCGACGCGGCCGGGCATGAGGACGTCGTCATCGCCGGGTTCATGACCCACATGTGCGTGACGTACACGACGGAGGGCGCGTTCCTCCGCGGCAACCGACCCACTGTCGTCGCCGCGGCCACCGCGACGCGAGCGCTCCCCTCCGTCGCGGGCGACGTGCCGGCCGAGCAGCTGCATCGCGCGGCCCTCGCGGGCATCGCCGACCTCTACGCCACCGTCGTCCCGACCGCCGCCGACCTCTCCTGACGTCGCCGCACGAGGCCCGGCTCCTGGAGGGCCGGGCCTTCTCCGCGCCATCCACTCGTCCGTTATTTTGAATGACTCAAAATAACGTGGTACGGTCGGAGGGAACCGGACGGCCGGATCATCCCTCCTCAGCTCGTCGCAGACGGCATCCGCACGGGAGGCATCCGGCCGGCAGATCGCGCGCCGTTCATCGGGGGCTCGTCGCCCCAGAGCGGTGTTCTGCGCGCCATCGCGCAGGATCGTGTGCACCCCGCATCCGACTGCCACCGGCGAGAGAAGAGAGGAACCGCTGATGGAGGAGACCCGATCCGGCTGGAAGCCCAGCCCGGTGTTCAGCTCGATGCCGCACTCGATGGGCCGCGGCTCGCGCGAGGACATCGTCTGGGAAGCGCTCGAACGCGTCGACGGCAAGCCGGCACCGTCCATGGGCGCGATGCAGGCGGCCATGGGGAACGAGGCGCAGATCCGCCTCGTCCACGACGTGATCCGCGCGTACCTCGACGCCCACGGGCTGCAGAGCACCAGCGAGCTCGGCGTCCGCGCCGGGAGATCCGCATGAAGAGGCGGGAGGCGCGCGGGGACGTGACCCTGCGCATCCGATCCGCCGAGCTGTCCCTCACACCGCCGCCTCGCGTGGCTGCCGATGAGTTCGTCGCCCGACTCGGATCCGGCGGCCTCGGATGCACGTCCTACGTGGTCGGCCGGCGCGAAGGGACGGCGCCCGAGTGGATCGTGCTCGACTACGCCGCCGAGGGCCGCGAGCGCGTGTGGCGCCAGGTGCCGTCACACGCGGACGACGTCCTCTCCTATGTCCTCGTGGAGGACGACTCGTCGAGCGGTTACGTCACGATCGCCTGAGGACGGCCGGCGCGCCCGCTCCGGTCATCCGCCGAACACGACGACGGAGCTCGAGCGGGAACGTGCCGCCCGCAGCGCGACAGCGCCCAGGGCCCCCGCGGCGAGGATGCGGACGAGGAGCACGATGTTGGAGACGAGGAACATCGTGTTCATCTCCGACATGCTCCCCGACAGCGCCGCGAACTCCATCAGGGAGCCCGCCACAACGGCGGCGAGAGCGATGGCGGGGATGTAGCGCCATGGCGTGGGCATCGGGCTGCGCAGCACTCCGGCGACCACCACTCCGCTCAGACCCAGCTTCACGAGCGGGTCCACGAAGAGCGGTGCGGCGGAGGTGACGTCGAACACCGCGGTCAGGAGCGGCTGACCCACGAAGACCCAGATCGCGAGGAGGAACAGTGCGACGACCGCGCCCCTCGACAGCCGCAGCGCATCCTCCCGACGGGCGGCGGCGATTCCCGCACTGGCGAGCGCGAGGCTGAACGCCGAGGTCGTCGTCGTCGCAAGCAGGCTGAGCACTCCGCCGTCGAGCGCACCGGGAAGGCTGCGGAAGACGGCGAGGAGGGCGGAGACGAGGAAGAGCGACCCGGATGCCAGCCACCAGCGCGACCAGCGGGGCGCAGCACCTTCCACCGCGATCGCCGGCGATTCCGGTCCACTCATCACTCACCGCTCCGTCGGTCGGGGACAGATCCTGCGATCCACCCTCGCAGACGCCGCCGAACCACGCCAGAACGCGGTCGCACACCGCAGGTCGCACACCGCAGGTCGGAGACCCGCCGGGTCGAGTCCGGCGGGTCCCGCCGGGTCAGTGGCCGAGGTTCGTCCAGACGGTGCGCGTCTCCAGGTACGACTCCAGGTTGGCGTGGCCCATGTCGCGGCCGTAGCCCGACATCTTGAACCCGCCGAACGGAGCCGCCGCATCGGTCGCGCCGTACATGTTGATGTACACCGTGCCCGCCTGCAGGAGCCCGGCCAGGCGGTTCGCCTTCGTGATGTCGCGCGTCCAGATGCCCGCCGCGAGACCGTAGGGGGAGTCGTTCGCACGGCGGGCGATCTCATCGATGTCGTCGAACGGCTGCGCCACGACGACGGGTCCGAAGATCTCCTCCCGCACGGCGGCGAAGGTGTCGTCCACATCCGTCAGGACCGTCGGGCGGATGTAGTACCCGCCCGGGATCGCGGCATCGGGGAACGCGGACCCGCCGGCAGCGACCGTCGCGCCCTGCTCCTGGGCGCCGTCGATGTAGCCGAGCACCCGCTCGTGCTGACGGGTGGAGATGACCGGACCGATCTGCGCGGACGGGTCGAAGCCGTGGCCGACGGTCATGGACGAGGCGATGTCGGCCAAGCGGCCCACGACGTCGTCGTACGAGCGCTTCTGCACGTAGAGGCGCGACCCGGCGGCGCAGGCCTGGCCCGCGTTGAAGAAGATCGCGCTGGCCGCGGCCGCCGCGGCCTCCTCGACGGGGCTGTCGTCGAAGATGATGTTCGGGCTCTTGCCGCCGAGCTCGAGCGTCACGCGCTTGACCATGGGGGCCGCGCGCTGGGCGATGCGGGTGCCGACCGCGGTGGAGCCGGTGAAGGCGACCTTGTCGACGTCGGGGTGGTCGACGAGCGCCTCGCCGGCCTCGGCGCCGTAGCCGGTGAGGATGTTCAGCACGCCCTTCGGCATGCCCGCCTCGAGGGCGAGCTGCCCCAGGCGCAGGAGCGAGAGCGGCGTGTTCTCCGCGGGCTTCATGACGATGGTGCAGCCGGCGGCGAGTGCCGGCGCGATCTTCCACACACCCATGAGGAGCGGGTAGTTCCACGGCACGATCTGGGCCACGACGCCGACCGGAACGCGCTCGGTGCGCACCATCGCGTCGGTGATCGACACGGGGATCGTGTTGCCCTCGATCTTCGACGGCCATCCGCCGAAGTACTCGAAGTGGTTGATCGCGAGGGGCAGATCGACGGATGCCGCCGCCCCCTTGAGCTTGCCCCCGTCGAGCACCTCGAGCTCGACGAACTCGTCGGCGCGCTCCTCCAGGAGACGGGCGAGCCGCAGGATGATCCGGCCGCGGTCGAGGGCGCTCATGCGTCGCCAGGGCGCGTCGGGGGCGAAGGCGCGGCGGGCGGCCTGCACCGCGCGGTCGGCGTCCACCGCGTCCGCGGCTGCCGAACGGGCGATGACCGCACCCGTGCCCGGGTCGACGATGTCGATGGCGCGACCGGAGTGCGCCTCGACGAGCTCGCCGTCGATGAGCAGCCGCGGAGGCTGGGCGAGGAAGCGCTTGGTCGCCTCGCTGATGTCGGGATCGATGGTGATGTGCGTGGGGGCGGTCGTCATCACGGCTCCTTGTTCAGGCGTGGTGCAGGGCGGCGAGCGCCTCGGCGGGGAAGGCGGTCTCGGTGTCGCCGAGGAGGAGGGCGCGGTAGGTCGCGGTGGCGGCCTCCTCGAGGTTGAGCGCCCGACGGAACGCCATGCTCACCGAGTCGCCCAGTGCGGAGCAGCCGTGGTGGCCCATGATGATGCAGTCGTGATGCGCGGCCTGCTCCGCGGCGGAGTCGGCGAGTTCGTCGGAGCCGTTCGGGTAGTACGGCGTGGTCCCGACCGAGCGGACGTAGTACGCATGGTCGAGCGTGATCAGGCGCACGTCGTGTCCGAGCGCGTTGAGCAGCACGGCGTGCTGGGGGTGCACGTGCACCACCGCGTTCACGTCGGCGCGGGTCGCGTAGCTGCGCTGGTGCAGCTTCCACTCGCTGGAGGGGCTCGCGGAGCCGCTGATGACCTCGCCCGACAGGCTCATGACCGAGAAGTCCTCGGGCGTGAGCCTGTCGAGCCAGGTGCCGGAGCCGGTGACCACGAAGGTGTCCTCGTCGATGCGGGCGGAGATGTTGCCTCCGGAGGCGAGGGCGAGTCCGCGGGCGACGATGTCGGCGCCGACGGCCATCAGTTCTTCGACGAGGGATTCCACACGCGTGGTCATGGCGACTCCTTTTCGGGGTGGGGTGAGGGGATGTCAGGCGCTGACGGCGGACGGAGCGGGGTTCGCCGTCACGACGTCGCCCGCGTCCTTCGGCGCCTTCAGCAGGAACGTCAGGGCGAAGCCGACCAGGTAGAGCGAGGCGATGATCCAGACCGTGCCCTCGATGCCGACGGGTGCGGCGAGACCGGCGATGACCGGGCCGATGAACTGGCTGAGGCCGGCGCCGAGGTTCAGGATCGCGACCGCGGCGGCCTTGTTCTTCGGTGCGAGCAGCGGGACGATCGCGGACAGCGGCACGAACATGCCCAGCGCGAGGCCGTAGACGATGGCGATCGCGATCGTGATCCAGAAGTTCGGACCGATCAGCGTGGGGACGTAGAAGAGCGCGAGGACGGTGACGAAGCAGCCGATGCCGCCGGCCCAGGCCACGACGTTGACGCGGCCGATCCAGTCGGCGAGGTAGCCGGAGAGGAGGTTCGCGGCGACGTTCGCGGCGAGCATCGTGCCCCAGATGATCTGCCACTGGGCGAGGTCGAAGCCCACGTCACGGACCATGTACGTGGTGAGGAAGACGACGAACGCGTAGAAGGAGAGGGTGTTGATGATGCGGACCACGCCGCCGACGCCGACCTTCGGGTTGGTCGCGACGATGGTGAGGGAGCTGACGACGCCCTTGACGCTGTTCGCGACGGTGACCTTCTTCGTGACCGGGTTGCGCAGCAGCACCAGGACCATCAGTCCGCCGACCACCACGAACGCGAGCGCCATCCACAGCGTGGCCAGCTCTCCGATGATCGGGATGACCGCGCCGGCGAAGTAGGAGCTGAGCACGCCGAGGCCGAGCGTGGAGAAGAACCAGTACCAGCCGACGGCGCGACCCATCACGTTCTCGTCGGTGTCGATCGTGACCCACACCAGGAATCCGTAGGCGAACATCGGGTAGCCGAGCCCGCGGATGCCGAAGGCGAGGAGCATGATCTCGAAGTTGCCGCCCATCACGCCGAAGACGAGGAAGAGCACCTCGAAGACGACCCAGATGCCGAAGCCGAGCATCATCACGCGCTTGGGGCCCCACGCCTCGGCGAGCGCACCGCTCAGCCAGGCGGCGACCGCGACGACGATGCCGTACACCGACCACAGCAGGGCGATCTGGCTGCCGTCGAACCCGCGCTCGTCGAGGTACGGGGAGAGGAAGCCGGCCTCGATGCCGTCTCCGATCATGAAGATCGTCAGGGCGACGAAGCCCCAGGCGATGGGGCGGGAGATGCCCTGCGAACTGAGAAGGCGCGCGAAACGTCCTTCGACGGGAGGTGTTGCGGGGGTGACCATGGGTGTCTCCTCGTTGAGCGCGTAGAGATTTCGGGGTAGTGGTGTACATTTGTTCAGCGACGTGAACGAATGCCCATGGCCATCTTGGGCATGAGTCGCGCAATTGTCAAGCAGGGCGGACGGCGGCCGGACGAGGCGGCATGGGAGGATGTTCAGCATGCTGATGGGTCGCGTGGCGCGCATGTACTACGAGCTGGGGCTCACGCACCAGGAGATCGCCGACGCGCTCGGTCTGTCCCGCGTCCGGGTGACGAGGCTCCTCGCCGAGGCCCGCGACTCCGGCATGGTCGAGATCATCGTGCACGTGGAGGAATCGCTCTTCGCCGCCGAGGAGCAGGCCCTCCTCAACCGCTTCGGGCTGCGTCAGGCCTGGATCGCCCCGAGCGTCGACGACCCCGCGAAGGCGTCGAGGGCGATGGCCACGGTGGGTGCCGAGGCACTCGCGAGCGTGATCGAGAAGGACACCACCGTCGCGATGGGCCTCTCCACCGCGGTGGCCGCCGTGGTCGACGCTTTCCCCGCCCGGACCCTGGGTGCGCGCTTCGTGCCGCTCACCGGGTCGAGCAGCGGACTCGCCCACGGCGCCAACCCGCACGAGCTGACCATCGCGCTCGCACAGCGTACGGACGGCTCGGCGTTCCACCTGCCGGCCCCGCTCGTCGCCGCGACCCCGCTGGCCGCCGAGAGC
>Ga0160430_100368_pt1 | contig 28427 bp, 24 predicted proteins | sample HID1971I_E0MG_FD_108274 | JGI IMG/M metagenome (GOLD analysis project Ga0160430, IMG submission 108274) | Enriched millipede-associated microbial communities from UW Madison campus, WI, USA - HID1971I_E0 MG | ecosystem: Host-associated > Arthropoda: Insects > Digestive system > Unclassified ...
CGGACTTGACAGCGGTTCGTCGTGAGTGGACGATGTAATCCAATGTGAACGGTCACATCGAAGGTGACCGCACGTCGCGAGGAAAGATCCGTGAGCACCACAGCAACGTTGCCTACCGTGTCAGGCCCGATCCTGGAGATGCGCAGCATCACCAAGGAGTTCCCGGGTGTCAAGGCACTCGCCGACGTCTCCATCACCGTCCGCGCCGGCGAGATCCATGCGATCTGCGGCGAGAACGGTGCCGGGAAGTCGACGCTGATGAAGGTCCTGTCCGGGGTGTACCCGTACGGGACCTACGACGGAGAGATCCTGCTCTACGGCGAGGAGCAGCGCTTCCGAGACATCGCCGCCAGCGAGCAGGCCGGGATCGCGATCATCCACCAGGAGCTCGCGCTGATCCCGGAGCTCTCGGTCACCGAGAACATCTTCCTCGGCAACGAGATCCAGCACCTCGGCCGCATCGACTGGCAGGCGCAGAAGGAGCGGACGATCGAGCTGCTCGCCCGGGTCGGTCTGAGCGAGGACCCCGATGTGCAGATCAAGACGCTCGGCGTCGGCAAGCAGCAGCTGATCGAGATCGCGAAGGCGCTCAACAAGGAGGTCAAGCTCCTCATCCTCGACGAGCCGACCGCCGCGCTCAACGAGAACGACTCGCAGCACCTGCTCGACCTGATCCTCGGCCTCAAGGCCAAGGGCATCGCGTCGATCATGATCAGCCACAAGCTCAACGAGATCGAGCAGATCGCCGACGAGATCACCATCATCCGCGACGGCCGCACGGTCGAGACGCTCGACATCTCCCGCGGCGAGATCAACGAGGACCGCATCATCCGCGGCATGGTCGGACGCTCGCTGGAGAGCCGGTACCCCGACCGCACGCCCGAGATCGGCGAGGTGTTCTTCGAGGTCAAGGACTGGTGGGTGCAGCACCCGACCGTCTCGGAGCGCATGGTCGTCAAGGGATCGAACCTCAACGTCCGTCGCGGCGAGGTGGTCGGCATCGCGGGCCTCATGGGCGCGGGTCGCACCGAGTTCGCGATGAGCGTCTTCGGCCGCTCCTACGGCACCTTCCTCTCCGGCACCCTGATCAAGGACGGCGAGGAGGTCGTGCTGCACGACGTGGCCTCGGCCATCAAGCACGGTCTCGCCTACGTGAGCGAGGACCGCAAGGTGCTGGGGCTCAACCTCCTCGACACCATCAAGCGCTCGATCGTCGCCGCCAAGCTCTCCAAGATCGCCAAGCGCGGCGTCGTGGACGCCCGCGCCGAGTTCGCGGTGGCGGAGGAGTACCGCAAGGTGCTCCGCATCAAGACCCCCTCGGTGGAGGAGGGCGTCGGCAAGCTCTCCGGCGGCAACCAGCAGAAGGTCGTGCTGGCGAAGTGGATGTTCACCGACCCCGACCTGCTGATCCTCGACGAGCCCACCCGCGGCATCGACGTGGGAGCGAAGTACGAGATCTACGCGATCATCAACCAGCTCGCCGCGCAGGGCAAGGGCGTCATCGTCATCTCCAGCGAGCTCCCCGAGCTCCTCGGCATCTCCGACCGCATCTACACCGTCTTCGAAGGTCGGGTCACCGACTGCATCCCGGCCGATCAGGCGACACCTGAGGACCTCATGCGCAGCATGACCTCCGCGACCCAGAAAGCATCCGCATGACCACCGACACCACCGCAACGAAGCGCGGCTTCCACTTCAAGGACATCACGAAGATGTTCGGCGGCGGGCAGTCGACCCTCCGCCAGTTCGGCATCCTCGGCAGCCTCGTCGTGATCCTCGTCGTCTTCCAGGTGCTGACCTGGATCTTCAAGGGCACCGGCCTCACGCTCTCCTCGGGCAACCTGATCAACGTCGTCAACCAGTACTCCTACATCCTGATCCTCGCGATCGGCATGGTGATGGTCATCATCATGGGGCACATCGACCTGTCGGTCGGCTCGGTCGCCGCGTTCACGGGCATCGTGGTCGCGAAGGCGATGGCGGACTGGAACCTCCCCTGGCCGCTCGGCGTCCTGCTCGGCCTCGGTGTCGGCGTGCTCGTGGGCGCCTGGCAGGGCTTCTGGGTCGCGTACGTCGGAGTACCCGCGTTCATCGTGACGCTGGCCGGCATGCTGTTCTTCCGCGGTGCGAACCAGTGGGTCGGCGACTCGCAGTCGATTCCGGTGCCGCAGGGCTTCAAGGTCATCGGCGCCGGGTATCTTCCGGAGCTGTCGTTCATCCCGGTGCCCTTCAACGTGCTCACCATGCTCCTCGCCCTCCTCGGCGTCGCCTGGATCGTGTTCTGGGAGATCCGCACCCGTCGCATCCAGCACAAGATGGGGGCCGACATGGCGCCGCTCTGGGTGAGCGTCACCAAGGTCGTGCTGATCTCCGTCGTGATCCTCGTCGCCGGCTGGCTGTTCGCGACCGGTCGAGAGGGCACCAGCTTCCCGATCTCGGGCATCATCCTGCTCGCCCTCGTCATCCTGTACTCGTTCATCACGAACAACACGGTCTTCGGTCGGCACATCTACGCGGTCGGTGGCAACCGCCAGGCCGCCCGCCTCTCGGGTGTGAAGGACCGCTGGGTCGACTTCTTCGTGATGATGAACATGTCGGTCCTCGCCTCGCTCGCCGGCATGATCTATGTCGCACGCGCCACCGCCTCCGGCCCTCAGGACGGCAACGGGTGGGAGCTCGACGCGATCGCCTCGGTGTTCATCGGTGGCGCGGCCGTCTCGGGCGGCATCGGCACCGTGATCGGCTCGATCATCGGTGGTCTCGTGATGGCGTTCCTGAACAACGGTCTGGCGCTGCTGGGTGCCGGTGCCGACGTGGTCTCGATGATCAAGGGTCTCGTGCTGCTCTTCGCCGTCGGCGTCGACGTCTGGAACAAGCAGCAGGGCCGCCCGTCGATCACCGGGTTCCTGACCCGTCGCTTCGGTCGCAAGCAGGACCCCGCGACCGACACCTTCGATCCGACGAAGACGAACTACCCCACCAGCCAGAAGTACGAAGCCCCCGCCGTCGACGAGACGCGCGGAAAGTAGGGGTCGAATCGCGTGCCGCACGCGTGACGAGACCTTCACACACCAGAGAAAGAGATCACATGAAGAAGATTCTTCTGTCGGCGACAGCGCTTGTCGTCGCGGGCGCCTTCGCCCTCACCGGCTGCTCCTCGGAGCGCGGCGGTGACCCCGGATCCGGAGCGGGGGAGGAGACCGCCAAGGGCTTCGCCGCCGACGCCACGATCGGTGTCGCCCTCCCGGACAAGACCTCGGAGAACTGGGTCCTCGCCGGTCAGCTGTTCACGGACGGCCTGACCAAGGCCGGCTTCAAGCCGGACGTGCAGTACGCGCCCGCCAGCAACACGGTCGCCGAGCAGCAGAACCAGATCCAGGCGATGGTCACCGGTGGCGCCAAGGTCATCATCATCGGTGCCAAGGACGGCAAGCAGCTCGCGACGCAGGTCGAGGCAGCCCGCGACGCCGGCGTCACCGTCATCGCCTACGACCGTCTGATCGAGAACACGGAGGCCGTCGACTACTACGTCGCGTTCGACAACTTCAAGGTCGGTCAGCTGCAGGGCCAGGCTCTGCTCGACGGCCTCGCCGAGCGCGCGGGCCACGAGGCTCCGTACAACATCGAGCTGTTCTCGGGTTCTCCGGATGACGCGAACTCCGCCGTGTTCTTCAACGGTGCGATGGACGTGCTGCAGCCGAAGATCGACGACGGCACGCTGAAGGTCGTCTCCGGCCAGACCGAGATCGCCCAGACGGCGACCGAGGGCTGGAAGGCGGAGAACGCACAGCGCCGCATGGACTCGCTCCTCACGTCGACCTACAGCTCGGCGACGCTGGACGGCGTCCTGTCCCCTAACGACACGCTCGCTCGCGCCATCATCACCTCGGTGCAGGGTGCCGGCAAGGACGTCCCGGTCGTCACCGGTCAGGACTCCGAGGTCGAGTCGGTCAAGTCGATCATGGAGGGCATCCAGTACTCCACGATCAACAAGGACACCACGCTCCTCGTCGAGCAGTCCATCAAGATGGTCGGCCAGCTCCAGAAGGGCGAGAAGGTCGACGTCAACGACACCGAGCAGTACGACAACGGCGTGAAGGTCGTTCCGGCCTACCTGCTCGACCCGATCATCGTCACGAAGGAGAACGCGGCCGAGGCTTACGCCAACGTCCCGAGCCTCCTCGAGATCGTGAAGTCGTACCAGTAAGTCTCACGACACCCCGTCCACACGGACACACGAACCGTCCGGGCCTTCGGGTCCGGGCGGTTCGTCGTGTCAGGGATGAGGGGTGGTCGCGAGCGCCGCGAGCTCTTCGTGGGGCGTCGTCGCGGTGATGAGGAGGGGTGGATCGGCGAGGTCCGACCACGCGGACAGTTGCCGCTCCATCCGCTTCAGCTCGGCGACGCCGCCGGCGTCCGTGAGCAGGTCGAGGATCCCGCGCTCCACCGAGTCGTCGGGAGCCTGTCGTGCCCGCGCCTCGACGCGGCGCCAGCATTCGTCGACATCCTCGCGGAGCAGCGTGCGTCGCATCCTTCCGCCGCTCGCCAGGACCGCGTCCTCGAACGCGGAGGCCTCCGCGGGGATGAAGAAGAGCTGTGGGAAGATCACGTTCCCTCCGGAGGCGATCTGCTCCCTGAGGACGGCCAGGGCGAGCGGCTGGACCTCCGCACCGGCCTGAACGAAGTCCACCGAGGCCGTACCCAGGAGTCCGCGCAACAGGTCGACGTCGAGGTTGAGCCATCCGCGCCGGGCGTTGACGAAATTCCGTGCGTAGGTGGACTTGCCGGATCCGGGGAGGCCGTTGACGAAGATGCAGCAGCCACCTTCCGTCCTCACCGGAGCTCCGGCCTCTGCTGTGTGGTCGTGGTCCATCGAATCCCCCCGGCTCACACCCTATTCGCCGTCTGCCGGTGATTCCGGAACCCGGATGATGCGCCGACTCCAGGCGCAGCTCAGAACGGAACGGGCATCTCGTCGGCGCTCGTGAAGGTCACCGTGTGCTGCGGTGGCGGGCGGTCGATGTACGCGCGACCCGTCGGACTCGTCCACGCCAGCACCCCGCCCGGGCGCTGTTCGACGTGCCAGGGGGAGTGGTGCTTGAGCATGTGATGTCGTCGACAGAACGCGGAGAGGTTCCCATCCGCGGTGGCACCGCTTGCCGATGCCGCATGATTGTGGTCGAGGTCGCACTTCCGCGCCGCGATCCCGCATCCGGGGAACCGGCAGCGCTGGTCTCGCGCGCGGAGGTGCCGTCGCAGCTGCTCACCCGGACGGTAGCGGTCTACCGCGAGCAGCCCGCCCGAGATCGGATGCGTCAGCACGCGCTCCCAGCCCGTCGCCGAGCCCGCGAGCGTCCGAGCGGTCGCCGAATCGATCGGTGTCACGCCGTCGAGCTCGGCGGGAGGAGACGTCGGCGAGGAGCCATCGTCCATCAGGGTGAGCACCGGCACCGTGACCTCGACCCTGGCGCGGATCTCGCTCAGCAGTCCGTCCGTCGTGTTATGCCCCGCAGGGGTTCCGGTGAGCACGAGATCGGCGAGCAGGTCGGCGCGCAGCTGGTCGATCGTCCGCTCATCCACGGGAGGCTGTGCGGTGCCGGCAGCGGTGTCGGTGTCGGCACCGGGATCGGTGTCGGCATGCTTCGCCGCCCTGCCGTTCTCCTCCTTCACCGCATGCGCCATCTGCGACAGACGGTCGAGCATCCCGTGCAGGAGGACGGCGGGTCCCCGCGCTCCGAGCTCGGCCATCCCGTCGTCGAGGTCTTTCACCCACACCCGCCGCTGGGCGCGCGCATCGAGATGCCTCTCGGTGATGCTGCGTTCCTGGAACCGTTCGGCAAGCCGCCGTGCGATCCGGCGCAGACGATTCGGAGACTCCGTCGCGGCGAGCTCCACCACTTCCGCGGCATACGCGGCGCGATCTTCGGCATCGTCGAGATGCGCTCCCGCGTCGACGATCACCCGCGAATGCGCCGCGCTGATCCGTCCTTCACCCTGCGCCTCCCACACCGTCGGGAACCGCTCGACCAGCCAGGAAGCCTCGGCCATCCTCCGCTCGATCGTGCGGTCGCTCACATGCTGCGCCGCACCGATCTCGGCGGCGACCGTGCGGATCGCCATGTCGCCATGGTCAGGATGCGCGGCCTCACGAGCGATGTCGACCGCGAGGCGTCCGGCCATCGCGAGCATGCCGTCGCGGGCCGCCTGCATGCTGCTCAACGTCGATTCCGCCGCCTCGAGCGACGCCACCAGATCGGCGAGCATCGCCATCTGGGAATCCGTCGCGTCGAGCAGTGCTGTCATGACCTCAGTCCATCACGGACCACCGACATTCGAAACTATGTTCACCGGGATTCCGGCATCCGATCGACACCGGCCCGCGCATCGTCGACGACGGCGAGAGCGAGCTCGCAGAACATCGATTCCGCCCACGAGAACCAGGCGCGGGAGAAGACGGTCGGGTCGTCGATGTCGATGCTCTCGTGGATGTGGCCCGTTCCGGCGTCCGTGTCCGCGATCACCGTGAGCGCGCGAGCACGGTCCTCGGGGGAGCCGACGAGTCCTTCGACGGCGAGCGCGATCGGCCAGACCCGACGATCCCGCGTATGAGGACTCCCGATGCCGGTCAGCGCGGTTCCGGAGAACCAGTACGGGTTCGCGGGGCTGAGGATCACATCGCGCGTGGCCGCCCAGATGTCGCGATCGAGCACGTCCGGCGCGATGAGGGGGAGAGACAACAGCGAAGGAGTGTTGGCGTCGTCCATGATGAGCGCGCCGCCGAATCCATCGACCTCGTACGCGTAGATTGCGCGCCCGCGGGGTCCCGCGACCACCCCGTGCGCGTGCACGCCCGCCCGCAGTTCTCCGGAGAGCCGTCGGGCATCGGCGGCCAGCGCGGCGTCGGCGAGGACCTCGTCGGCGATCTCCGCGATATCGAGAAGCGCCTGGGAGGCGAAGAGGTTCGCGGGGATGTTGTAGCCGTAGGTGCACGCGTCGTCCGAGGGGCGGAAAGCGCTCCAGGTCATGCCCGTGTCGGCGACAGCCGACCCGCGTCCACCTCGGGTCAGCGTCTCGGTGGGGATCGCACCCGGTCGTTCGAACCGGTACGGAGAGCGGTCGTGGTGCTGTTCTTCGCGCAGCTGCGTCACGATCGAGCGCAGCACGTCAGGGATGCCGTCCTCGACGAGGAACGCGCTGCGCCCGGTGCGGCGCCAGAGCGCGTGCGCCAGTGTGACCGGATAGCAGAGGCTGTCGACCTCGTACTTCTGCTCCCAGACGGTGGGATCGTCGCAGACATCGTCCGCGTCGTAGTGCGCGCCGGTCGGTCCGTCGTTGAAGGCGTTCGCGTAGGAGTCATGCGCGATGAACGCCATCTGCCGACGAACCACGCGCTCCACCAGGTCGGCCAGCTGCGGGGCGTGGTCGACGAATCGCAGGTACGGGGTGAGCTGGGTCGTCGAATCGCGCAGCCACATCGCCGGGATATCGCCGGTGATCACGAACACCCTCCCGGTCTGGTCGATGCCCACGGTGTCCGTGAGGGTGCGCAGCAACGCGGCTTCGACCAGGTCTCCGATACGCCTGCCGCACAGCTCACGCACCTCGTCGGCCGCCTGGCTGAGCAGCGCGCGCGTGCGAGCATCCGGCAGGAACGCGGTCAGCTCTCCCATCCGGAGCCGCCCTTCGCATCGGTGATCCGTACGGCGACCGCATCGGCGGGGGGATCGTGAGTGGATGCCGTCCAGGCGAGCACCTCCGCGGGCCTCGCCTCCGGGCGGCCTTCCGCCCAGGAGCCCAATTCATCCGTGCCGAGGACGAATGGCAGCACCGCCGCAGACCTCGCCTCCACCCGCACGCGACGGACGCTGAGCAGTGTGCGTCGTCGCGGCCGCAGCCCGAGCTCGTGGCGTCTGCCGTACAGCGGAACGGCGAGGGAGACGGCCGAGTCGTGGGAGTTGACGACGTCGGCGTGGATGGTGACCGTTTCGCCGTCCCTCAGGGCGTCGGTCGCGACCCGGGGCTCGGCGGGGCGCAGGGTCACCGTGATCCCGGCCGGTCCTCCGGCACCGAAGAGCTGACCGACGGGGATGCGGGCGTCGACATAACCGCGTGCCGTCTCCATCCGTTCGTCGTGTGCGACGGGGAGGACCCCGTCCGCGTGCGGATGCGTCGCCGGCAGGAGTCCGCCACCGACGCCGCTGGCGATCACGTCGACGATGGCCGCCCCGCCGGCGGGCCCCGGGAACGGGCACATGATCAGGGCATCGCAGAGCGGGACCAGCTCGTCGAGCGGGCGGGGGCGACCGTCGATCAGAACCGCGATCACGAGCGGAACGGCGGCGCGCGCGGTCCGGAGCAGAGCGACCTGCTCCGCGGGGAGGGCGAGGCGTGAGAGATCGACACCCTCGCCGTTCGTGGTGTCCGGCGCGGGGCCGTCGACAGCGCCGTTGTCGGCGAACTCATCCTCGTAGCTGCGCCTGCTCGTGCCTCCCAGCACAACGACGGCGGCCGCTGCGCCGGCGAGGGCGTCGTCGACGGCGGAGGTCATCTCCTCGGAGAGCGCTGTGCGATGGCCCGACCCCTGCGCGAACCTCACGTTGCCGGCTCCGTGACGGGCCTCGAGGGCGGATCGGACAGTGGAGACACCCGGATCGTCCTGGGGACGCGGAGGGGTGTAATCGCCCAACTGCGCCTCGAGATCATCGGCGTTGGGGCCGATCACCGCGACGACGGCCGACGCGGGGAGCGGGAGTGCGTCGTCGTCGTGCACCAGCACGCAGGCCTGGGCTGCCGCGCGAGAGACGAGCGCGATGAACTCACGAGTCGTCGCGGGGGCCGGCACCTCGGCGCGGTTCCCCGATATCGACCCGTCGAGCAGGCCCACGCGGTGTTTGAGGGCGAGCACGCGGTCAGCGGCACGCGTCACGTCGGCCTCATCGAGGATCCCTCGGTCGACGGCCTCCTCCACGTGGGTGAAGGCCTCATCCCACAGGCTGAGGTCGACGCCCGCATGGATGGCGAGGGCGGCAGCGGTGGCGGGATCCGGTGTGCTGTCGCGCAGTCGGTCGACAGCGGTGCCGTCCGCCATGACGACGCCCCTCCAGCCCCAGTCCTCGCGGAGCGTGCCGGTGAGCAGGTCCCTGTTCGCCGTGCAGGCGACGCCGTCGATGTCGTTGTAGGCCGCCATGAATCCCGCCACACGCGCACGGGCAGCAGCGTAGGCCGGCCGCAGGTGCACCTCGCCGAGTTCGCGTCGACCGATCGGCGCCCCCGATCCGTTCCTGCCGCCGATCCCTGTGCCCTGGGCGGCGAGGTGCTTGGCCACGACGGCGATGTGGGCGCCGTCGATCCGGCCGTCCGATCGGGAGCCCTGCATGCCTCGCACCGTCGCCTCCACGAGTGCGGCGGCCAAGGCGGGGTCCTCGCTGAAGCACTCCTCCGCCCGTCCCCACCGAGGGTCCCGCAGGATGTCGAGACCCGACACCAGAGCCACGTGAGCACCGCGCGCGCGGGTCTCGGCGGCGACGTGCGCCGCGAGCTGCTCGGTGAGCTCGGGGTCCATGCCCGCGCCCAGCGCGAGGTTCACCGGCACGGTGGTGCCGCCGAGCGCCATGAGTCCATGCGGAACCTCCTCCACGAAGAGCGTCGGGAGCCCGGTGCCGCGAGTGCGCACGAAATCCTGCACGAGCTCATAGGTCTCGGCGCTGCGGGCCGGGGGAATGCCGTTGCTCCAGCGCACCTGCGACCAGGGGTCGGCGCGAAGCACGCCGTATATGGCCCCGATGCCGCCCCAGCGGTCGACCTCGCACCGCAGGACGTCGGTGATCCGGGGAGCGCCGTCGACCCAGCGGACGGCCTCCCACCCTTTCAGGCGCTGGTTGATCTGGCCGACCCGTTCACGCAGGGGCAGGCTCGCCGACGTGGGGGTCATCCCTTGATCGCCCCCGACACGAGTGCCCGCTGCATCTGCCGCTGCAGCACCGTGTAGACGAGGTACACCGGCAGGAGCGTCAGGAGCGTACCGGCCATGAGCACGCCGTAGTCGGTGCCGGCGTCGACCTTGAGCGTGGGAAGGGCGACCTGGATGGTGCGCTGAGCGGTGTCGGGACCGATGAGGATGAGCGGATAGAGGTAGGCGTTCCAGAACGACAGGAAGTTCAGCAGCAGCACGGTCGCGATTCCGGGGATGCAGATCGGCAGGTACACCTGCCGCAGCACCTGCAGCGTCGTCGCCCCGTCCATCGAAGCCGCTTCCTCCAGCTCCCGCGGAATCGTGCGCATGAACGCCGTGAGGATCACGATCGAGAGGGGGAGGGCGGTGGCCGGAAGAAGCAGCACCACGAAGGTGCGCGTATGGAACAGGCCGACCGACGCGGCCAGGAGGAAGGTCGGGAAGAGGGCGGCGAAGGAGGGGATCAGGAAGCCGAGACTGAACGTCGTCTCGATGATCCTGCCGAGACGACCCTTCGCGCGGGCGAGGGCGAACGACGCGGGCAGTGCCAGCAGCAGGGTGAGCGCCAGCGCGCCGACCGTCGTGAGGGCGGAGTTGGCGATCGCCAGACCCAGATCCGCCTGGCGGAACGCGGTCGTGAAGTTCGAGAAGTCCCAGTTCGTGGGGAGCGCGAGGGGGGACTCGAAGATCTCCTCGTTCGTCTTGAAGGACGACGAGATGAAGTAGTAGAAGGGGATGAGCAGGGCGGCCGCGTACAGCCACGCGAGAACGCCGCTGGTGAGGGAGCCCACCCGGTCGCGGAGGGGGAGGACGGTGCGTGATGCCATGGGAGAATCCTTCGTCCGATCAGTGGGTGGCGCGCAGGGTGCGACGGATCAGCCACATGCCCAGCAGCCCGAGGATGAACAGAATCACCCCGACCGCCTGGCTGTAGCCGAGATCGGTCTCGACGAACGCCTTGCTGTAGATGAGGTACGACAGCGTCGTCGTCGACGTGCCGGGGCCGCCCTGGGTGAGCAGCAGCACGGTCTGCGCCGAGTTGAACAGCAGCGACAGGAACTGCAGCATCGTGACCACGCCGATGAAGTCTTGGGCGATGGGCCAGTACATCCTCCACGCCACGCGCCAGTCGCCGGCGCCGTCGACGCGTGCCGCCTGCACGATCTCGGCGTCCACGCCGTCGAGCCGGGCGGCGATGAGCACGGCGGAGTATCCGATCCCGCTCCACAGCTCGACCGCGATGATCGCCCCGAGAGCGGTGTTCGGATCGGCCAGCCAGGCGTTGCCCTGCAGCCCGAGCGGCGTGAGGATGCCGTTCACGAGGCCGTCCGGGTTCAGCATGGCGTAGAAGACCATCGCCGTGGCCGGTGCCGACATGAGCGCCGGGACGAACAGCAGATAGCGCAGGACCTTGTGGCCGCGCGGCTTCTGGACCACGTAGAAGGCGAGGAGGAACGCCAACACGATCATGATCGGGAGCCCGACGACGATCTGGACGGCGGAGTTGCCGAGCGCCGCCCAGAAGGTGGTGTCGGTGAACACGGCGCGGAAGTTGTCCCACCCGGCGAACGTGGGCGTCTCGAGCATCCCCGGCCAGTCGAGGAAGGCGATGACGAAGATCGCGATGACCGGCCCGATCATGAACACCGCGTACCAGATGAGGGCGGGCAGGGCGAGGCCGGGGAATCTCTCGCGCAGGGTCGAGCGCCGGGAGGGGGCCGGAGCAGGGGGAATCGGGGGCAGCTGTGCCGTGGTGTTCGGCGTCGCGATCGCAGTCATGGTGTCCTTCCGGGCCGTCAGGCCGCGCGGTATGCCTTCTCGAACATGTCGATGATCTGATCCGCGGATGCGCGACCGTAGGCCATCGCCGTCGCCCGGATCATGGGTTCGAACACGGAGTCCGGAATGAGCAGGTCGGGCAGCATGACCGGCGTCACCCGGTCTGTGGTGAGCTGGGAGGCCTGGGCGACCAGGGGGAAGTCCTTGCTGACGACGTCGGTGATGCGGTTCATGTCGCGCCCCGAGCCGAGGATGAAGTCGCTGGTGACCTCGGGCGAGTACAGGTTCTGGATGAAGGGCTTGAGCAGATCGAGCTTCTGCGCACCGTTCGCGCTGATCCAGATCCCGTGACCGTTGTAGCTCTGGATGACGGTGGGGTGCTCGACGACGCCGCCTCGTGACGGCTTCGGCCATCCGCCGACGACGACCTCGGCGGCGCGCTCCGCCGGGACGAGCGCGAGAGCGGAGGACATCGCCGGGACGATCGCCGCCTTCCGCGTGTTGAACTGCGTGAGTTCGGAGTCGGATGTGTAGCCCTGCACGTTGTCGACGAAGACCCCGGCATCGCGCAGCTCGACGAAGTGCTCGACTCCGGCGACGGCTCCCGGGAACTCGGACAGCTTCCCGGTCGAGAACGCCCGCTTCACCTCGTCCCTGGTGAGGAAGCCCTGGAGGATCTGGAGGAACATCTTCTGCCCGCTCCAGTCCGAGCCGCCGACGGTGACCGGGCCGATCCCCTTCGAGCGCAGCGCGTCGGCGACGGCGATCAGCTCGTCCGAGGTGGTCGGCAGCTGTACTCCTGCTTCCTCGAGCAGGCCGGTGTTGAAGGACACGGGCCAGTTCGTCCGGGTGAAGGGGAACGCGCGCAGGCGGCCTTCTTCGTCGGTCCACTCCTCGAGGGCCTCGGGGATGATCTTGTCGCGGAGGTCCCATTCGTCCAGCAGGTCTTCCACGGGCACCGTGGCCCCGAGTCGAGTCCAGGAGAGCGTGCGGCCCTGGAGGTTGACCATGGCGATGTCGGCCTCCTTGCCCGCGAGCGAGCTCGTCTCGAAGACGATCGGCAGGTCGGAGCCGTTCTTCAACAGGGCGACGGGCGTGTCGGTCGCGCGCGAGTATGCGGCGACGACGTCCGCGAACACCTGGGCTCCCGATACGGCACCGCTCAGCTGCGTGTGCACGGAGATGGATCCGGCGGCGCCGGAGGTCGGCATCAGCGGCCCGCATCCGGTGAGCAGGGGGATCATCACTCCGCCGCCGATCACGGTGCCGAGAAAGGTGCGTCTGTCGATGCCTTCGGTCATGAGACCTCCTGAGAGCTGCGGTGCGTCTGTGGGGGAGGATGTGCGCCAGACGGTCTTTGTATAGCGGTACACATCAACGTGCGATTAATGTATACCGCTTTACAAGAACGGGTCAACCCCCTAATCTCGGTCATGATGAACGACAACAGACCTGCCAGAGCGACCATCGCCGCCGTCGCTGCCCGTGCCGGCGTATCCCCGTCGGCGGTGTCGCATGTCTTCAACGGGCGACCCAACGTCTCGTCCGCCACCGAAGCGCGCATCCGCGCCGCCGCCGACGAGCTGCACTGGCGCCCCAACTACGCGAGCCGCAAGGTGAGCGGTCGCGGCGGTCGAAGCCTGGGCCTGGTCATCGCCCGCTCCGGTGACACGTTCGAGCGCGACCCGTTCTTCATGCGTCTGATCGCCGGCCTGACCGAACCGCTCGCCGAGATCGGCTGGTCGCTGTCCCTCACGCTGGTGCGGGCCGAGGAGGAGCAGCGCGTCTATCGGGAGTGGTGGAGCGAGCAGCGAGTGGATGCCTTCCTCCTCGTGGACGTTCGCGATGCCGATCCCCGCATCGGCCATCTGCGAGAGCTCGGGGCTCCTGCCGTTCTGCTCGGGTCCCCGGTCGACGACGCGGTTCCGGCGGTGACGGTGCAGGATGACGCCGCCTATGACGAGGTCCTCCAGCATCTGGGTGCACTCGGTCATCGAGCGCTCGCGCGTGTGAGCGATTCGCCGGGACTGCTCCATTCTCGCGATCGCGACCGTCGCTTCTCGGACGCCGCTCGAGAGCACGGCATGCACCCGACGATCCTGCATTGGGCGTCCGAGGCACCCGATCCCGTCGAGGACATCCTTCGCCGACGGGGCGACGCCACGGCGCTCCTCGTCGACAGCGAAGCGATGGCGGCGGAGATCATCGCGCACGCTCCCGAGCTCGGCGTCCGGGTTCCGGAGCAGCTGTCCGTGATCGCCTGGGAGGACTCCTGGGTGTCGACCCTCGTCCGCCCGCGGATCACCGCGCTGGACGCCCCGGTGGAGGAGAGCGCACGGACGGCGGTGAAGCTGCTCGTGCGGCTCGTCGACGGGGAGGCCGCCGCGTCGGAGGTCGTCTCTGCGCGCCGTCTGATCGTCCGTGAATCCACCGCACCAGCCCCCACGCCCCCGCAGACCGCAGATCGAGAAGGATGAAACACCCGTGACTGACCGCACTCCGCGTTTCGGAGCGAACTACACCCCCTCCCAAGACTGGATGTTCCAGTGGATGGACATCGACGCCGATGCGGTCCGAGCCGACTTCGAGGCACTGGCTCGACTCGGACTCGATCACGTCAGGGTGTTCCCGCTCTGGCCCGTGCTCCAGCCGAACCGCACCCTGATCCGGCGGAAGGCGCTGCAGGACATCGCGGTCGTGGCTGACGTGGCTGCCGAATTCGATCTCGACATCGCGGTCGACGTCATCCAGGGCCACATGTCCGGGTTCGACTTCGTGCCCGCCTGGCTCGTCAACTGGCATCAGGGCAACATGTTCGTCGATGAGGCGGCCATCCAGGCGCAAGCTGCGCTCGTGAGCGCGGTCTACGACGCCGTGCGCGACCGCCCCAATCTGATCGGGCTCACGCTGGGGAACGAGCTCAACCAGTTCCAACTGCCGAATCCGGCGGCGATGCCGGCGGACAGCGACCAGATCGCCCACTGGCTGACGACTCTGCTGCAGGCGCCGGTCGACCCCGACCCGCGCCACCTGTTCACCCACAGCGAGAACGATCACCTCTGGTACCGCGACGGGCATCCGTTCCTCCCCGAGCACGCCTCGCGGCTGGGCGACATCACGACCGTCCACTCCTGGATCTTCAACGGCACGGCGAAGCGGTACGGCGGGCTGTCCTCGCAGTCCGTCCGTCATGCCGAGTGGATGATCGAGCTCTCGAAGGCGTTCGCCACGGATTCCCGGCGACAGGTCTGGCTGCAGGAGGTCGGGGCGCCGTCGATGAACCTGACGGAGGAGCAGATGCCGGAGTTCGCGTCCCGCACCGTCGAGGCCGCCCTCAGCTCGCCCGGTCTCTTCGGCATCACCTGGTGGTGCTCGCACGACGTGTCCCGATCCCTCGGCGACTACAAGGATCTGGAGTACTCGCTCGGTCTTCTCGACGTGGACAACGTCGTCAAGCCCCTCGGGCACAGGTTCGCGGAACTGGTCGCCGACGCGCGCGCCGGAGCAGGGAGCTCGGTACTGCCGCGGACCGTCGGCGTGGTGGTCGATGTCGACGACGACGATCTGCCGATCTCCCGCGCCGACCTCGCTCCCGGCGGGCGGGTGTTCGAGCGCTGGCACGACCTGCGCGCTCAGGGCCGCCCGGTCACAGTGGTGACGTCGCGGACGGCCGCAGATCCACGGGCCCTGGCCGATCGAGGCATCACAGCTCTCGACACGGTTCCGAACCGGGTGAGCTGAGCGCTAGTTCCAGAGCGGGTCGTCGGGGTCGGGCGAGTCGGTGCCGTCGGCGTCGGTCATGATGCGCGCCTCGCCGATCCACGACCGCAGCGAATCGCCGTGGAGCATGTGGGGCTGCGGTGTGCCGAGGAGCTCCGGGGTCGTCACGACGGGCAGCGGCTCGTCGCTCGCGAAGATGACGACGTTGCCGAGGGGTCCTTCGTCATCGTTCGGCTCGGCGTCGAGAACGACGGCGAGGTGATCGAACACGGTGCTCAGGGTGGCCGCCTGCCGCCGTGAGTACTCGAACGGATGCCCGTCGAGCAGGTTCACCGCCACGACGCCGTCTGCTGCGGAACGCGCGGCGACGCGGCGGTAGAACTCCTGGCTGGCCACGCGATGCCGGATGACGGCGGCGTCCCAGAGATCGACGACGGTGAAGCGCGCGTCCACCCAGTCGGTGTCGACCGCGGTGCGACCGGTGGCTGCGGCGCCGAGCGCGGGGGACGGGGAGGACGGCAGGGACGATCGCTCCTCGCCCGGAAGCTCCTCGCCCGGAAGCTCCGCGTCCGCCACCGCTCGTGCATCGCCGAAGATGACCCGCAGATCCGTGCCGGCGGGCAGCGGCAGCGCGGCGATCACCGCTTCGTAGAGAGCGGGTTCGAACTCGACGACGAGTTGAGGCGATCCGGTGCGCGTGGCCTCGACATAGCGTGCCAGCGTGAGGGCTCCGGCGCCCAGATGCACGGTGAACAGCGGCGCACCGGGCTCCGCCGCGGCATCCATCGCCCGGGCGATGTGCTGGATGTACGCGTATTCGAGGTCGGTGGGCTCCGTCATCGAGACGACGGACTGCGGAATCCCGTCGACGCTGAGCTCGTAGCGACCGGGTCGCCGTTTCGACTGCATCAGCTTCGCCCTGCGGTCATCGAGCATGAGCGAGAACACCCGGCGATTCCTTGGCACCAGTCGATCTTAGGTCGGGTGGAGCCGAGGACGGCCGTGGCGCCCACCGCGCGCGGCTACCCTGGAGGGAACATGGCACATCTTCTCGGGGCTGAAGCCCTGCACCTCGAATACCCGACCAGAGTCGTCTTCGACTCCGTGACCCTCGGCATCGAGGAGGGCGATCGCATCGGCATCGTCGGCCGCAACGGCGACGGCAAGTCCAGCCTCCTCGGGATGCTGGCCGGCATCAAGGAGCCGAACTCCGGACGCGTCACGGTGCGCGGCGGCACCCGCATCGGCGTGCTCGACCAGGCCGACAACCTGCCGGACGACCTGACGATCAGCGCCGCCGTCGTCGGCGACACCCCGGAGTACGAGTGGGCGGGCGATGCGCGCATCCGCGACGTCATCGAAGGACTGCTCACCGATCTGCCCTGGGACGCCGAGATCGGCTCCCTCAGCGGTGGTCAGCGGCGCCGCGTCTCGCTCGCGAAGCTGCTCACCGGCGACTGGGACGTGATCGCGCTCGACGAGCCCACCAACCACCTCGACGTCGAGGCCATCACCTGGCTCGCGGGACACCTCAAGAAGCGCTGGTCCCCGAACTCGGGCGCCCTCATGGTCGTGACCCACGACCGGTGGTTCCTCGACGAGATCAGCACCGAGACCTGGGAGGTGCACGACCGCATCGTCGAGCCCTTCGAGGGCGGCTACGCGGCGTACATCCTGCAGCGCGTCGAGCGCGACCGGATGGCGGCCGCGACCGAGGCGAAGCGTCAGAACCTCGCGAAGAAGGAGCTCGCCTGGCTCCGCCGCGGCGCCCCCGCCCGCACGGCCAAGCCGAAGTTCCGCATCGACGCCGCGAACGAGCTCATCGCCGACGTGCCCGAGATCCGCGACAAGGTCTCCCTGCAGTCGCTCGCCGTCTCGCGCCTCGGCAAGGACGTGGTCGACCTGCTCGAGGTCGGAGTGACCTACCCGACGGCGGACGGCGGCGAGAAGGTCGTGCTGCGCGACATCGAGTGGCGCATCGCACCGGGGGAGCGCACCGGCATCCTCGGCGTGAACGGCGCCGGCAAGTCCACCCTGCTCGGTCTCATCTCCGGCACCGTGGAGCCGACCGTCGGCCGGGTCAAGCGCGGCACCACCGTGAAGGTGCAGACCCTCACGCAGCGGCTCGACGAGCTCACCCAGCACTGGAACGACCCGGTGCGCGTGATCATCTCCGGACTGCGCACCTCGTACACGATGGGGGCCGGCTCCAAGGCGCAGGACCTCACGCCGGGACAGCTGCTCGAACGGCTCGGGTTCGACTCCGCGCAGCTCTCGACGCCCGTCAAGGACCTCTCGGGTGGTCAGCAGCGACGGTTGCAGCTGCTGCTCGTGCTGCTCGACCAGCCGAACGTGCTGATCCTCGACGAGCCGACCAACGACCTCGACACCGACATGCTCGCCGCGATCGAAGACCTGCTCGACTCCTGGTCCGGCACGCTCCTGGTGGTCAGCCACGACCGGTACTTCCTGGAGCGCGTCACCGATCAGCAGTACGCGATCCTCGACGGCCATCTGCGGCACCTGCCCGGTGGCGTCGACGAGTACCTGCGACTGCGGCACCTGCAGTCCTCGACCGGGTCGAAGCAGACCGCGACGGCCGCGGCGACGGCGACCGCGGCGGCGACCGCCAAGGGACTCGACGGTGCCGCCCTGCGCACGGCGCAGAAGGAGGTGTCGGCCCTCGAACGGCGCATCCAGAAGCTCACACAGCAGGTGAACACCGCCAAGACGGCACTGGCCGATCACGACCAGTCCGACTACGCGGGCCTCGGCGATCGCATGAAGAAGATCAGCGATCAGCAGGCCGAGATCGAGGAGCTGGAGCTGCGCTGGTTCGAACTCACCGAGGAGATCGGCTGACGGAGGAATATCCTTCTCTCAACGGTGTTGGGAGGTAGGGATGGAAGGCCTCGAAGTAACCGTCCTGCTCGGACTCACGATCCTCGTCGGAACCCTGATCGCCCCGCGCGTGCGCCTCGCGCTCCCGCTCGTACTCGTCGTCTTCGGGCTGCTGCTCGGCTTCGTGCCGCAGCTGCGCGAGGTGCAGCTGCCACCGGAGACGGTCCTGCTGCTGTTCCTCCCGGTGATGCTGTTCTGGGAGAGCCTGACGACGTCGCTGCGCTCGATCCGCCGCGATTTCCGCTACATCCTCCCGATGAGCACGGTCCTCGTCGTCGCCTCGGCCTTCGCCGTGGCCGGCATCGGCGTGCTGTTCGGGATGCCGTGGGAGATCGCCCTCATCCTCGGTGCGGCCGTCGCCCCGCCGGACGCCACAGCTGTGGCCGCCCTCGGCCGCCTGCTGCCGCGCCGCATGTTCATGAAGCTCAAGGCCGAGAGTCTGACGAACGACGGCACCGCCCTGGTGCTCTACGCCATCGCCGTGTCGCTCGCCCTCGGTGGCCAGATCACCCCGCTGTCGGTCACGCTCGACGTGCTGATCTCCTACGTGGGCGGCATCGCGGCCGGTGTCGTCATCGCGGCGCTCGGCTACCTGCTGCTGCGTCGCACCTCCTCGACGATCGTGATCAACGTCGCGCTGCTGCTGATCCCGTTCACGGCGTTCCTCGTCGCCGAGATGGTGCAGGCGTCCGGTGTGCTCGCGGTCGTCGTGGCCGGACTCATCGTGGCGTACGTGTCCCCTCGGGTGACGACCGCGTCCTCCCGGAGGCAGGCGGATGCGGCCTGGCCGTTCGGCGTCTTCCTGCTCAACGGCGCCCTGTTCGTGCTGATCGGCCTCGAGGTGCAGTACGTCGTGCACGAGATCTCGGCGGCGGCGATCGGGCGGCTGGTGCTCATCACGCTCTCGGTCTGGGCGACCCTGCTGGTCGTGCGCTACCTGTTCCAGCTGCTCAACGTGCCGTTCCAGCGCCAGACCGGTCCGCGGCCGGCGCCGGGCGCACGAGCCCGCGCCCGCGCCGTGTCGACCGTCGCCGGGATGCGCGGCGCGGTGTCCCTCGCGATCGCGCTCTCCGTCCCCACGACGATCACCGAGGGTGGAGAGATCAACGGACGCGACGAGATCGTGTTCGTCACCGCGGGCGTCATCATGCTGAGCCTGCTCGTGCAGGGCATGCTGCTGCCGGCCATCGTGCGCTGGGCGCGGTTCCCGGCCGATCATGTCGAGGACGAGGAGTACGAGCTCGCGGAGCGCGCGATCTCCGGTGCGGCGCTCGCGGCGCTGGACGACCTCGCCGCCGAGCACGGGATCGGACAGGAGGTCCGCGACCGCGTGCGCTCCGAGGGCTACCAGATGCTGGAGTTCGCGAACGCACGATCGCTGGCGCGCGAGCAGGCGCTCGTCGACGCCGAGGCCGACGCGCTCGACGAGATGCTCGGCGAACCGGATCCGCTGAGCGCCGGCACCGCCGGGCCCGATGGGTCCGAGGTCGATCCGGCGCCGAGCGGAGGCGCAGAGCGGATCGCGGAGACGGATGCCATCGACGGCTCGGTCCTGCAGATCATCGCCACCTCGACCGATGTCGACCTCGCGCAGCGGTCGCCCCTCATCCGGCATGAGGAGCACACGCGACTCAAGCTCGCCCTCATCGACCGCAAGCGCGAGGTGCTGCTGGGGCTGCGCGGAGCCGGCACGGTGGACGACATCGTCGTGCGTCGCATCTCCGCCCGCCTCGACCTGGAGCAGGTGCGCCTGCAGGGGATCGAAGAGTTCGACTGAGCGGACCGCCGCTCGGCTGTGACGTCGTGTGACACGACGATTCCGCGCGCGCGGTCGAGCCTGCCTAACGTATTCGAGTCCCCCAAGAGAGGAACCCCTTCACATGTCACGCCGCACCACTTCCATCCTCGCCGCGCTCGTCGCGGTCCCGCTCTTCGTCGCGCTCACGGGCTGCGCCACGGCATCCTCGAACGCCGGCTCCGGCAGCGAGGGCTCGACCGAGGACGAGGTCGTCAAGATCGGCGTCGTCGGCAAGGGCGACGCCCAGTGGCCGGCCTTCGTCGAGGCCGCAGCCGACGAGGGCATCACGGTCGAGCTGGTCGACTTCGGCTCCTACGAGCAGCCGAACCCCGCGCTCAGCGAGGGCGAGATCGACCTGAACCAGTTCCAGCACATCGTGTACCTCGCCGAGTACAACAACGCCTCGGGCTCCGACCTCACGCCGATCGGCTCCACCGCGATCTACCCGCTGGGTCTGTACTCGACGAAGTACGACGACGTCGACAGCATCCCCAAGGGAGAGAGCGTCGCCGTCCCGGACGATGCCTCGAACCAGGCCCGTGCCCTCAACGTCCTTCAGCAGGCCGGTCTGGTCGAGCTGAAGAGCGGCGGCACGCCGTACTCCGACCTCGCCGACGTCGACACCGAGAAGTCGAAGGTCAAGGTCACGGCGCTGGAGGCGGCGCTGATCCCGACCTCGCTGCCCGATGTCGCCGCCGCGATCATCAACAACGACTTCGTGCAGGACGCCGGGCTCACGTTCGAGGACGCGATCGCTCAGGACGACCCCGAAGACGCCAGCGCGCTGCCGTACGTCAACATCTTCGCCGCCCGCGCGGAAGACGCGGACAACGAGACGTACCTCAAGCTCGTCGAGATCTTCCAGACCAACGAGGCCGTCCAGAAGGGCCTGCTGGAGTCGTCCGGCGGCACCGCGGTGGCGCTGCAGACGCCGGTGGAGGATCTGGTCGCCTCCCTCGCGAAGGTCCAGAAGGACGCCGACGCGAACAAGTAGGACGCGGGGGATTCCACCCCGTCCGATGAGGGAGAATCGGGTGGCGCGAAAACGCGTCACCCGATTCTTCGTTCCCGAAGCAGACCGGAGCAGCACATGCCGATCGTCACCCTGACGAACGTCTCCAAGACCTACCCCTCCCGTAACGGCGACGAGTCCGAGATCGTGGCCGTCGACGACGTCACCCTCTCGATCGAGAAGGGCGACGTCTTCGGGATCATCGGATACTCCGGCGCGGGCAAGTCCACGCTCGTGCGGCTGATCAACGCCCTGGAGCCCGCGACGAGCGGCACGATCACCGTCGACGGTGTCGACATCACCGCGCTCAAGGAGAGCGAGCTGCGTCGGGTGCGCGGCGGCATCGGGATGATCTTCCAGCAGTTCAACCTGTTCTCGTCCCGAAGCGTGAAGGCGAACATCGCCTACCCTCTCAAGCTCGCCGGCTGGTCCAAGCCCGACATCGAGGAACGGGTCGTCGAGCTGCTCAGCTTCGTCGGCCTGTCCGACAAGGCGACGGCCTATCCGGAGCAGCTGTCCGGCGGACAGAAGCAGCGCGTCGGCATCGCCCGAGCACTCGCCACCGGCCCCGCGATCCTGCTGGCCGACGAGGCGACGAGCGCGCTCGATCCGCAGACGACGCACGAGGTGCTCGATCTGCTCAAGCGGGTCAACCGGGAGCAGGGCGTCACGATCGTCGTCATCACGCACGAGATGGATGTCATCCAGACGATCGCGACCAAGGTCGCCGTGATGGAGAACGGCCGCGTCATCGAGAGGGGCGACGTGTTCGACGTCTTCTCCGCGCCGCAGAATCCCGCGTCGCAGCGCTTCGTCGGAACGGTCGTGAAGGGGATCCCCTCGCCTGCCGAGCTGGCCGTGCTCCGCGAGCGCCACCGGGGGCGGCTGGTCACGTTCTCCTTCCGGGACGGCGACTCCTCGCAGGCACAGGTGTTCCTCGACCTCGCCGGCGCCGGTCTCGACTTCGAGCTCGTCTTCGGCGGCATCAACGACATCCGCGGGCGCGCGTTCGGGCACCTCACCCTCGCGATCCGCGGCGAGAGCGCGGCGATCGACCGCACGCTCGCCGACATCGCGCGACGCGTCGAAGTGACCGAGATCGCCGGAGAGGAGGCCCGCTGATGGACCGTCTGATCCAGCTGTGGCCGGAACTGCTGAAGGCCGCGCTCGAGACCCTGTACATGACGACGTTCGCGTTCGTCCTCGGCGGTGTGCTGGGACTCGCGATCGGTGTCATCCTCTACGTCACCCGCCCCGGCGGGCTCCTGGAGAACAGGACCGTCGCGTTCATCGCGAACCTCGGGGTGAACTTCTTCCGCCCGATCCCGTTCGTGCTCTTCGTGGCGGTGGCCCAGCCGTTCGCACGCCTCGTGGTGGGCATCGGCATCGGCACGACGGCCGGGGCGTTCATCATCGGTATCGCGGCAGCCTTCGCGATCGGCCGCATCGTCGAACAGCACCTCGTCTCGGTCCCGTCCGGCGTGATCGAGGCGGCGCGCGCGATGGGCGCGGGCCCGTGGCGCATCCTCTTCACGGTCGCGATCCCCGAATCCCTCGGGCCGCTGATCCTCGGCTACACCTTCATCGTCGTGGCGCTCATCGACATGACGGCGATGGCCGGGCTCATCGGCGGTGGCGGTCTCGGCGCCTTCGCCCAGGTCTACGGATTCCGGCAGTTCGAGCCGGTCGTGATGTGGACGGCGATCGTCCTGATCGTGGTGTTCGTGCACTTCGTGCAGATGCTCGGCACGCGCCTCGCACGCAAGGTCATGCGCCGCTGACGGCAGTCCCGCCGGCCGGCGCATCCTGGAGGGTGCGCCGGGTGGTGAACACGCGGTCCTTCCCGCTGAGCGGGTCCGCGAAACGCAGCTCCCGCGCGAGCAGCTGCAGCGGGCGGTCGAAGTCGTCCGGCAGGTCGTCGAGCAGGTCCGGGTAGAACCGGTCGTTCAGGATGCCGATGCCGAGCGCGGCGAGGTGCACGCGCAGCTGGTGCATCTTGCCGCTGTGCGGCCGCAGCAGCGTGTGCACCACGCGGTCGTCGCTGCCGATCAGCTCGACGAGGGTCTCGGCGTTCGGCTCTCTGGTGTCGTCGACCTCCACGCGCAGCTGGCCGCGGGGCTTGTCGATCCGATTGCGGTACACGAGCGGGAAGGCGGGGAGGTCGCCGTGTCGAGGGAGGGCGGACACCGCCTCGTACACCTTCTGCACCTCGCGGTTCTCGAACAGCAGCTGGTACGCGCCGCGGGTGGCGGGGCGCGACGAGAACATCAGCAGCCCCGCGGTCGCGCGATCCAGGCGGTGGATCGGCGCGAGGTCGGGATTGTCGAGCAGGTTGCGCAGTCGCACCAGCGCCGAGTTCTGCAGGAACTTGCCGCCCGGGGTCGTCGGCAGGAAGTGCGGCTTGTCGACGACCACGAGATGGTCGTCCTGGTGCAGGATCTCGATCTCGAACGGGATCCGCGTCTCGACGGCAGGCTCGCGGTAGTACCAGACGAACTCCACGCTCCCGAGCGGGGCGTCGCGGGGGACGGGCGCGCCGGCGGCGGTCACGATGTCGCCGAGGTCGAACCGCGTGAGCAGTCGCTCGGGGTCCAGGTGGAAGAAGCGCTCGACCATGTAGGCCGACACGGTCGGCCACGGGCCGGTGAGGGGCACGTGCAGGCGAGTGGCTCCCACGCCGTCGCGCATCGGGAGGGGAGAGGGCATGCCCATCAGTCGGCCTCCGGGGAGCAGGGTCGCGGGTCGCGAGCGGGATGTTCCCACCCTAGGCGACCCGCCACCCCGGCTCCTTCCGGGGAGCGGCTGTCAGCGCGCTCCGGCCGCGAGCCAGTCGTCGAACGAGGTCGGTGCGAGCCGGGCGTCCGGTCCGGGGATGAGCACCTCGCCGGCGAACTCCACGCCCAGCGCGGCATCGCGCCATGCCGCCCGCAGGGGAAGGTCGCGGCCGCGGACGGCGAGGGTGCGTCGGGCCATGTCGACCGCGTCCTCGGTGCGCGGGCCGGCGATGTCGAAGGACCCGGAGAGCGGGGTCCCCACGGCCGTGGCCACCAGCGCGGCGGCGACATCGGCCGGGGCGATGGGCTGCATCAGCAGCGGCGGCACGATCGCCTCGCCGTCGACGACCGTCCACTCGGCGATCATCGCCGGGAAGTCGTGGAACTGGGTGGCCCGCACGATCGTGAAGGGCACCGTCCCCGCGGTGACCTCGCGCTCCTGCGCCCGCTTGCCGTAGTAGTGCGGGTTTCCGGCGACGGCGTCGAGCGCGGCGATCGACAGCGCGACGTGGTGCCCGACTCCGGCCTCGGTCTCGGCGGTGAGGAGGTTGCGGGTGATCGTGGCGAAGGCATGCTCGGCCTCCGCGATGTCGGCGACCGGAGGGTTCGTAGCGTCGATCACGGCATCCGCCCCCTCCAGGCGCTGGCGGAGTCCGACACCGGTGAGGAGATCGACCCCCTCGCCGCGACTCAGCGAGACCGCCTCCTGGCCGGTCCGCTCCAGCTCCGCCACGACCAGACGCCCGATCCGTCCCGTACCACCAGCCACTGCGATGCGCATGCTCACTCCTTAATCATGGATATTACGTGTCCACAATAGACTCCGGCGGTAGGCTGGGCAAATGAAACTTCCGGAGACCTCCGAGTGGGTGCTGCACACGGTCGCCGTGATCGCCCAGCTCCCTGCGGGATCGACCGTCTCCGGCGCGCAGCTCGCGGAGCACTTCGGGGTTCCCGGCCCGTATCTCTCCAAGCAGCTCGCCAAGCTCGTGCGCGCGGGCATCCTCACCGGGAGCACCGGGCCGCGCGGCGGGTTCCGGCTGGCCTCGGACCCGGAGCGGATCAGCATCCTCGACCTGGTGACCGCCGTCGACGGCGCCGCCGACCCGTACGTGTGCCGGGAGCTGCGTCAGCAGGGGCGCGGAGCAGCCCGCCCGGAGGACTGCACGCGGCCGTGCGCGCTGGCCGCTGTCATGCGGCGCGCGCACGAGGCCTGGCGCGAATCCCTCGCCGGCGTCACGGTCGCCGAGATCGTCGCCGGCCTGCCGGCGGGAGTCCCGGAGAAGAATCGCAGACTGCTCCTCGAACCCGCGGGCTGAGGGGCACGACGTCCGGCGTCGAAGCTCAGGCGTCGAAGTTCAGGCGTCGAAGCTCAGGCTCAGCTTGCGCAGGAGCCCGGCGAGGCGATCGCGGTCCGAGCGGGAGAGGGCCTGCAGCAGATCGGCCTCCACGTCGACGAGGCGCGTGATCGCCGCGTCCACGCGGATGCGGCCGTCATCCGTGAGCGTCACCAGCACGCTGCGTCCGTCGCCGGGATCGGCCTCGCGGCGCACGAAGCGGCGGCCGACGAGCCGGTCGATCCGGTTGGTCATGGTGCCGCTGGAGACCAGCGTCTGCTGCAGCAGCTGCTTGGGGGAGAGCTGGAACGGTGCGCCCGCCCGACGCAGCGCGGAGAGAACGTCCCACTCCCAGTGCTCCAGGTCGCTGCGGCGGAAGACGTCGCGACGGGCGCGATCGAGATGCCGCGAGAGCCGGTCCATCCGCGACAGCACCTCGAGGGGGGAGAAGTCGAGGTCGGGACGCTGGGTGTTCCATGCGCCGACGATCCGGTCGACCTCATCAGCCTCGCTCATCCGCCCATTATCGCGTGCGCGGGGCCGGGGTGCCGGACACCGCGAGCAGGTCGAGCGTCATGAACGTGCTGTGCGGGTCGGGGAGGTAGTCGCCGAACGGGCCGCACTCGACGAAGCCCGCCGCCGCGTACATCGCGCGGGCCGGGACGAAGAACTCCGCGCTGCCGGTCTCGAGCGAGACCCGGCGGATGCCGCGCGCCCGGGCGTCCGCGAGGAGGAACGCCAGCATCGACCTGCCCAGCCCGCGGCCGCGCACGGCCGGATCCGTCCGCATCGACTTGAGCTCCTCGTGCCCGTCCTCGACCGTCGCGAGGGCACCGGTGGCGACGGGGCTCCCGTCGAGGTGGCCGGCGAACAGGCGCACGCGCGGCGTCAGCAGGCGCTCTAGCACGAGGGCGTGGCGGCTCTCCGCCGGCGCGGTGTGCTCCATCTCCGCATGATGGGCCTGCAGGAAGGAGGCGAGCTCCGGGGTGGCGGACTCGACCCGGTCGATCACGATGCTCATGGCGTCAGCATCGCAGAGCCGTGTTTCCGACGGATGACGGCGCGAGCACGCGTCATCCGCACACACCGGAACACCGGCCGGATCATGGCAGACTTGTCCCCGCGGTGCCCTCGGGCGTCGCGGTCCGCCGTGGTGTAATGGCAGCACGACAGCCTTTGGAGCTGTGAGGTCTAGGTTCGAGTCCTGGCGGCGGAGCATGACTGGGAACAATCTCGCCATCATCGTCCTCGCTGCAGGCCAGGGCACCCGAATGAAGTCGCGCCTGCCGAAGGTGCTGCATCCGATCGGCGGGCGTCCGCTGGTGGGCCATGTGCTCACCACGGCGGGGCGGCTGCAGGCCGCGCACGTCGAGGTGGTCGTGCGTCACGAGCGCGACCAGGTCGTCGCGGCGCTCGCCGAGGACTACCCCGACGCGGTGTTCGTCGATCAGGACGAGGTCCCCGGCACCGGGCGTGCCGTGCAGGTGGCGGTCGAGGCTCTTCCCGACGACTTCGACGGCGACGTGCTCGTCCTCTCCGGCGACTGCCCGCTGGCCGACGTCGACACCCTCTCCGCCTTCCTCGCGGAGCACCGCGCCTCTGGAGCGCCGGCCACGCTGATGACCGCGCTGGTCGACGACCCGACGGGCTACGGGCGCGTCGTGCGCGACGCCGACGGCGGTGTCGACCGCATCGTCGAGCAGAAGGACGCGAGCGCCGAGGAGGCGGCCGTCCGCGAGATCAACGCCGGCATGTACGTGTTCCGCGCCGCGACGCTTCGGGCCTACCTGCCCCGGGTCGGCGTCGACAACGCGCAGGGCGAGATGTACCTGACCGACGTGCCCGGCCTGCTCCGTCGCGACGGCGACCGGGTGGCGGCGTCCGTCGTCTCCGACATCTCGGTGACCTTCGGCGTCAACGACCGCGCGCAGCTGGCCGAGGTCGGACGACTGCTCAACCAGCGCATCGTCCGTCGCTGGCAGCTCGAGGGCGTCACCGTCATCGACCCGGCGACCACTTGGATCGACGACGACGCGAAGCTCGCGCCCGACGTCACCCTCCTGCCGAACACGCAGATCCTGCGCACCACCGTCGTCGCCCCCGGAGCGATCATCGGCCCCGACACGACGCTGGTCGACTGCGAGGTCGGCGAGGACGCCGTGGTCCGTCGTACCGATGCGACCCTCGCCGTGATCGGCGCCGGGGCCACGGTCGGTCCGTTCTCCTACCTCCGCGCCGGCACGGTCCTGGGCGCCCACGGCAAGATCGGCGCCTACGTCGAGACGAAGAACGCCGAGATCGGCGAAGGCAGCAAGGTCCCGCACCTCTCGTACGTGGGCGACGCGACGATCGGCCGCGGCGTCAACCTCGGTGCGAGCACCATCACGGCCAACTACGACGACGTGAACAAGCACCGCACCGAGATCGGCGACGAGGTGCACACCGGGTCGCACACGGTGCTCGTCGCGCCCGTTAGGCTGGGAGCCGGTGCGAAGACCGGTGCAGGCGCCGTCGTCCGCAAGGACGTCCCCGCCGGCGCTCTGGCCATGAGCGTCGCCCCCCAGCGCAACATCGAGGGCTGGGTCGAGAAGAACAGAGCAGGGACGGGCGCGGCGGATGCTGCGTCCCGCGAGAATTCGGCGGAATAGGCGGACATGGCGCGCAAGAAGAAGACGGTCGATCTGGATCGCGACAACGGCGTGGCCCCCGGCATCATCGCCAAGACCAAGAAGCGGCTCGTCGTCGCAGGCGGTCGCTCGCATCCCGCGCTCACGGCGGCCGTCGCCGAGGCGCTCGGCACCGAGATCGCGCCGGTCGAGCACCGCACGTTCGCCTCGGGTGAGATCTACGCCCGCTTCGAGGTGTCGATCCGCGGGGTGGACCTGTTCCTGATCCAGACCTTCGGCGAGCCGGTCAACGAGTGGCTCATGGAGACGCTCATCATGATCGACGCCGCGAAGCGCGCGTCGGCCAAGCGCATCACCGTCGTCGCCCCGTACTATCCGTATTCGCGTCAGGACAAGAAGGGCCGCGGTCGCGAGCCGATCAGCGCCCGCCTCGTCGCCGACCTCCTCAAGACCGCCGGTGCCGACCGCGTCATGAGCGTCGACCTGCACGCCGCGCAGATCCAGGGCTTCTTCGACGGTCCCGTCGA